>Ga0228674_1000410_pt1 | contig 30717 bp, 24 predicted proteins | sample 1D_rmetaG_FD_189054 | JGI IMG/M metagenome (GOLD analysis project Ga0228674, IMG submission 189054) | Seawater microbial communities from Monterey Bay, California, United States - 1D_r | ecosystem: Environmental > Aquatic > Marine > Coastal | place: USA: California | collected 2016-09-26
GCCGGCGAGTGTGGGGGGGGAGGCGAAGATGCCGACTGGTACACACAAGGCGTGTGAGTTCCGAGTGCGAGCCGCCGAAAAGTCTGGCGCTGGCCTGGTTCCGCTCGGTGGCTGACTGATGCAACTCGACCATCGCCTGTTCGAGGCCCACCAGTACGCGCTGATCAACCCATTGCAGATTGATCGCCGAATTGCCCAACTGTGGCCGTGCGAACCAATCGTGCCCAAGGAACTACGAGGGCAGGAGCATCTGTTCCCGTATCTGCTGCGACTGGGCGAAATGTCTGCCGATACCCGCCTTGCAGCTCTGGATGAAACTGTCCACTACGCCCGGGAACATGACAGGGTCCCATTCTCTGCCCTGCTGGTCAGCGATGCGGGACCGGAGCACGTCCGAAATCAACTCGCGCGCGGACTAGTGAGGAAGGTAGATGGCGAGCGCATGTTGTTCAGGTACTACGACCCTCGCGTCTGGAGTGCGTTGACTTGGATTCTATCCACCTCGCAATTGGATGCCCTCTTGGGGCCTGTTCAGTCCTGGACAGCTCCAAGCGCAAAAAGAGACATCTGGCGTACTTATGAAAGCAGAGGAACAGGCAATGATGGATTGCCTCTCGCGCCAGGCCAGATGCATGCCATTTCCTCGTTGGCATCTATCAATAGAGTGATTGATAGGCTGCTCCGCGTAGACCATGGGATCGATGATCACAGTGTCTCCAAGCAGGTATACGACGAAATTTTGAGTGCCGACGCACTCGGATTGTCCGATGCCGATGACCAGGAGGCATTTGCATTCGTTTCGATCACGCAGCCGCCAGGAATTCATGAAGCGCCTATGTACCAGGAAGCCATCCGCATAGCTCGCCTTGAGCCCGGTGCATACAGAAGCATTGTCACAGCCGCGCTTGAAGATGATGAGAGCGAGCCACCGTTGAAGCAGCAGGATCAAGGAGTTTGGCAGCATGGATAAGAAGCCGACGCAGTCGTGCGACCCTGCAAAAAAATGTGAAATCTGTGATCAGGTCGGCCTGCCGATTCTCCCGCTGCGATACGCGATCAGCCGTACCGACGTGAAGGAGATGTGGCAGGGTCCTGCTCTGGGCGGAGCCTTCGGCAAGGACGTTACAAGTATTGCCCTGCCTCCGAACGAAGCGCGCTATACCCTCCGGCTCGCTCGCCAGGGCTACCTTTACGTGTTCAACGAAGTTCGTGGGGAGTGGAAGGGCTACCAGATCACCAGTGACTCCTACCTGCTGGAGTTCGACCCGTATGCTGCGCCCCCACCGCTTGAAGAATTTCAGCCAACCTGTGCTCGAATGGCTGACTCGCAGGTTGCTCGTTTCGTAACTATTCCGGATCCGAAGCGTGCCGGAAAAGTCTGGTTCGGCTTCACTGAAGCTCCGTGGCCCAAGGAAATACTGGAGCGAAATCGTCGCTCGGGTGAGCGCAAGAAGCACATGCGTTGCGTTGACGTACAGGCGTGGCTCAAGGGTAAAGCGTTGGACCATGCAGGAAGTGTCAGCGGTGCCCTGGCGTTGGTCAGCGAATTCAAATTCGGCAGAAAAATCCGCGAGCAGCAGGAGGTGACGATCCCTCTGTTGCCGCCGGTCACGCCTGCGCCACCAGCTAAGGCACAGGGCCAAGGTGCAGATGACATAATTACAAGAACGCTTGAGTCGGTTGAGGTATATGCTAACCCCGGCTTCTCCTTCTCGTTTGTGCCATTTGTAAGGTGCAAGCAGGATGTTCCTGGAATGGAAGCTTGGCTTGCAAAGAGTGCGGCCGACTCTCGTCCAATGATGCTCGCCTTGAATGATCCTGCCGGACTCACGCAGGAGCTCTCAGCCCTGATCCGGCAGAAAACCAGGGAGTTTGAGGAAGAGGATGACAGGGCCTGGAAACACGCCACGTCTGTCGCCATTCGCGGTATCCGGCAGGCGATCGAGGATCAGGCGGCTGCCGATAAACTAAGCAAGGTTCGCGCCAGTGCCTACACTGGCCGCGCCGCAATGGAGCTCTATGCTGCGGGCATCACGAAGATGCGTGAGGAGCTGACTGCTGAAGAAGATAGAGATGCCAGGGACTCCGCGTGGGACCGATATCGGGATGACTACAGCCAGGAAAAGCTTGACCAGTTCGATACCAACTTGGTGCCGCAAATGGAGCGCTTTACCTCCACTCATTTGACTCCGATCGCCCAGAGCTTTGTGCTCTGGTACAAGGATGATGGTTTTAGAACATGGTTGGCATGCAACCACCATGACGAGCTTTCCTACAGTTCCATGAGATTGACTGAAATCGTAGACAGCACGCTTGATGGCGTCGTTGGCTTCGACTGTGTGCAAGGTGCAGTCCTTGCAGATCTGGCTGGGCGTTTTCAGGACATCAAAAACTGTACGGTTCGAGCGTTGACCCTGAATGACAAGATCGCCGCAGACGTGATCGAAAGGGAGTCAAAAACTTTCCTGAGCAACGCAGACAATGCTGGGGCGTGGTCAAATATCTTCAAGGCCTACGGGCATGTTTTGGACCGCGGAGGCAGCCGGCCTCAGGAACTCCAACACGGTTTGGGGTTGGTTGCGGGACTTGTCTTCAAGACTTCTGGAGTGATCGTCACGGCGTTGTCAAAAGCCGGATCGGCAATCGTGAAAGCCGGAGTGAACATATCCATCTCTGCCGCTACGAGAAATAATTTGGTTGGCCTCCTCGGGGTGCTTTCCGGAAAGCGCATTCAGAGGGTTGGTATTCGTGCGTCTGAGCGTGAAATGGCGCACTTCCTGGTAGAAGCGCTTAGCGAAGGGCAGGTCGGAGTAAACAAGCGCGAGCTGAGGGCGCGTGTCGATCAGCATCTCCGTCAGGAGCTCAGTGAGCGTAGCGGCGCACGCGTAGCTACAGGTGATCGCAACGCCCGGGGTAGGAAGGTCTTTGAGTGGGCCGTTTTCTGGGACAAGGAGGCGATGGCGGCCGTCCGGAATGGACAGCCGGGGGCGATGGCAAATATGCTGATGAGCGAAGAGCAAGTGAGGGCGCTGGTGAGGAATCGCGCCGCGCAGTACACCGCTCCGCATGTCAGCTTGGACGTGCGCTTGGGCGTTGTCGGACTGATCCTGGACGCTTGGAACGTTGCGGATTCGTACGGCAAGTTGGATGTGGAGAAGGAGGGGCCGGCTGGTCGTAGGCAATTGAGTCTTGCTTCTGCACTCGTCGGATTTGCGGGTACCAGTGTTGAATTGACGGGCATGGCCTTGGCCAAGACGTCGTGGGGAAGAACGGCTTTGGCGGCCGAGATCAGATTTGGTGCAATTGAAGTCACAAACATGGCGGGACTTGTGGGCTTTCTCGGCAAATTGCTGGGCACAGTCGGTGGATTACTAGGCGCTGTTGTTGATGGGTGGAAGGCGTATGAGTCAATAAAGTCCGGAGATATTCCGATGGCTGTTTTCTACGGAACAACGGCTGTTGCAGGCGCGGTGGTGGCCTATCTCATGTTCGTTGGTGCCATGACGGCGGGTGTGGGCTTCATTGTACTTCTGGTGCTAGGGTTGATAAGCATGTTGGGCGAGTGGATTATTAATCTTATTCGTGATGACAAGGTTGAGAGGTGGCTTGATATGACGCCGTTTGGAGTGCATGAGCATGGTAGGTTCGAGTCGCCTGAGGCGCAGGGTGAGGCATACAGCGCAATGCTTCCTGCGGGAGCGTGAGAAGTGAGTCAGTTTGCAGGTTGGCTAGCCCAGCGGTATCGCAATAATCGTCCATTGACCGAGTATGAGAGGCGCGCAGATCTGCGCCAGTTTGACTCGTCCACGTTCACCCCGATCGATAAGGGGATAATATACATTGATGATAATTGTATTGAGTATGTAGATCGTCACTTTCGATATCGAGGGTGGGCGTTAATGGGTGCCAGTGTGTTTATTTCGCTTGGCATTATATTTATTGTGGCAATCTTGCATGCAACGATGTCCTTGGTCGATCGAGTTGGTTCGCTCGCATCAGGCGATACATATGCGATTGCAGGCTTGATCGCTGTGGTTCTCGGATTCCTGGCATTCGTCTTCTGGAAGTTGCTGTTGCGTGATATTCTGCGATATCAGTACTATCCAGTAAGATTTGATCGAATTTCACAACAGGTCCATGTGTTTACTGGTAAAGGCGCCAAAGTAGTTTCGGCGTCATGGCAGGACGTAAAATTTATTATCGGCAGGGACAAGCCAATGGGGCCTGGCGAAGGATATACCTATGATCTGAGAGGCTTGGTGATGCGCGGCGATCAAGTCGTTCACACCTTTGCCGTTGGGTCTGACAGTGGTCGTGATCCTGCGATTACGCTTGCACAATGGGAAATGATCCGGCGCTTCATGGAAGAGGGGCGTTCCGCACTGCCTTTCCCGCCGCTGCAGCTCTACACCTCGGTTGAGCCCAGTTTCCGCAATGCGTTCATCATCCACGTGTCATCTGCAGGTGAAGGTTTGATGTTGATTGCGCTTCCACTGACGGTGCCTTGGGCGCTGTTCCGCTTCCTTGCGATGAAACTGTGCCGTAAGCCGGTTTGGCCTGCGGCAGTGCTAAGACATGGAGCCTCTGCAAATTCTGGAGCGCCTCCGCTCCGTGCGCCTGCTGTGTATGGGCGCGTGAATCGAGAAGGGGGGCGGGTGGATGAGATGGAGCGCTTTTGGAAGGAGTCGATTGCGGCCGCGAAGGCTCGCAATGACGAGGTGCGTGAGCAACTCCAGAAGGGTTCAATCAGCGTTTGATGTAGCGAGCGCGTGCACCTTCAACTGGAAGCGACCGTGCGGGCCGGGTGATCGTCGTGCGCGCCTGCGACCCGGTAGGGCCGCAGGCCGCGCGGCAGCGGGAAGAACAAGGAGTCGATGCGGATGTCACTTGCAGACCATATAGAGGTTCGCGGCGCCCAGGAAGCGCCATGGACCAAGTATGCATCCGGTGGGCACTGAATGTTGGATTTTGAATCTTCGCCAATCGATGGAAAATGAAGCGCTGATATTCGCAAATCTCACTTATCTTGGATAAATTGACGCTGATTTCCGGATGCACGGTGCAGTACGATTTAGCTTCGCCCTCCACTGCACTGAGAAAAGGCGAGCATGGCAATCCGCTGCATCTGATTGCTCACCATGACATCCGCACTAGAGTTCAACATTCGACTGCGACGCTCAGGTCGTGTTTAAGTGCGGGGGAGGCCATTACGTTGCAAATTGGTGCGCGATGCGGGATGATTCAGCTGTGCCGTCTTCTGCGCTGAAGCTTCCCGAGAGGAATCACCAAGCATCTTCGCGAGCTTCCACGAATGGGGGTGTCCTCGACGTTTACGAGTTTGGGATCTCGTTTGTCGATCAGATGAGTGCCATGCGCGGTTATGCCAGCAGCGGAGGCTGGGTTGGCCTATTCACCGTAGGGTTTGGTCTTTACATCTCTTTGTTTGTAATGGGCTTCAGTTGGGTGGCAGTTCTTGAGTTGGTTTTGCTCTTGATTGTACTGGCGCTTATACAGAGCGACTGGGTCGGCTATCGGGCCGAGCCCGTTTTGTTTGATTGCCGCGCAAGGAAGGTCCACATATTCAAGTCAATTGGGCTCCCTTGGTGGCAGTGGTGCTGGAATATTTTTGCGCGACCTCGTTGCGAAGTGCAGTCTTACGACTGGGAGTGCGTAAGCGCGGAGGTTGTCAGCTATACGATCTTTACCGGCCAAGTACCTCGCCGAGAAGCGAGCCTGGTGATTACGATCTCGGATCGCCCCGGTAGCCCGGTGGAAATCCAACGTGTTGGCGTTGGCCCGAGTTTTGGCTTTGGTAACCAGTCCGGCCCTGTAGAGCGCTGGGAGTACATACGCCGCATGATGGGGGGTGTCGGTCCCGTCTGGACGCCCGGTGAGTCGCGATTTCAGGATTTTGCGGTAAGCCTGGGCGAGGCGTTGACAATTGCGCAGCCTCTGATCGGCCCGGGTTCCCATCAGTACTGGAAAAAGGGGCCGGCAATGTGGCTGCTGGGTACGATCAGCCTGATCGCGCTGCCCTTGACTGCGTACATCGGACTGAACCGCTACGTCAGTTATCGGTTGCAGCGGAAGCCGCGATGGCCGGCTGAAGTATTGCATTCAGTGGGGGCCGGTCCATTCACTGACGCTACTCTGAGGGAGCGACTCAGCCTGGAGAAGCCGGGGGCGGGTGGTACGAAGCGGCGCAGATAAGGGTTTCGACGTGCCCCGCCATCCGCATTGACAGCGGGCAAGCTTGGGCATCTGCCTTGCCTGTGTCACGTTGCATCCGCATCTCGGCGCATGACGGTCTTACGCGTACCTGGCCAGCCAGAGATCACGGGCGCTCAGATTCCCCGCCATCTCACTTCGTGCTGACAAAGATCACAGTGAAAAGCACCAGTGCGATGCCCGCAATCAGCGGACTGATGGCAAGCCATCGCTTGCTCCTGGACTGCCAGCCGTTAAACCGGCCAAGGTAGTGATAGATGGAGTGCGCAAGGAGCGCGATGAGTCCAATGGACAGCGCAATGTAGAAAAGGTCTCCAAAAGAAATCGTCATTGTGCAATCGGATACGTACTGATGAGGGACAGCAGCAGGCAGAGAACGCGTTGTCAGCTGCGCAGGAAAACAAGCGAGTAGATGATGAAGCTCCAGCCAATCAAGCTGATAAGGCAACTCAAGCTGCACACCACCGCGACCTGGAGGGCAGCCTTTCTCCTTCCGGCAATGTCTTCCGGGCTGGAGCGCAGGATGGAGTAGTGCTCGCTGCTGCCGCGCGTCGAGTTGCTGGCAAAAAGGTCCATGGGTGGCGCTACGGGGCGCTTGAACCGGGCATAGAGCATCTGTGACAAGGGTTCTGGCCAGAAGATCAGCCATAGCAGTACGTTCCCCAGATACTGCGGGACAGCGAAGACGTTCCAGTTCATGGCGCGGATGCGTTCAATCATCTCCTTGCCCGCGCCACCGGCAGAGAGCGGTCCCCGCTCCAGCAAGGATGTCGTCCAGTGCGATGGATCAACCAGAAAAGTGGGGGGCATCGCTTCGGGCGCTTCATCCATATAGCGCCGGATCAGCTCCCATGCCTGCTGGCAGGCCTCCCGGTCTGGAAGGGGGCCATCGACAGTAAAGCGCAGGCGCCACAGTTCAGGAGTCTCAGGATAGATCTCCATGAGGTCGAGAGCCATCATCAGCGGCGCCCCGGGCTGGGCCGAGCCGTGGCCGACGCGGGCATAGGGCCTGACGTTGTTCCAGTCCAACAGGCATTGCTTGCCGTCGACAACACAGAAGACTTTCCGGGTCCTGCGGAAGAAGTACAGGTCGCTCTGTCTGCTGCCGATACTCAATTTGACGCAGAGAAAGGCGACTGCTGCGAGTGCCGCGACCCCAAGGCCCGCGCTCGCCGATACGAACACACGCATTCCCATGCTTTCTGTGGGTTCAAGCGCCGCCATCACCCCCATGTAACCCAGGCCGATGGCCATGCACAGCATCACCAGTGCAGCGACCGGCATGATGGATTCCATCCGCGAAGCAGCATTGCTTTCCGACCAGACCATGGCCTCGTCATCAAGGCGCATCACGTCACGCACGGAGTAGGCCTGCGGAGTTGCATCAGGGGGCAGGGCGCCTTCAGTAAGGCGGAGATCCTGTTGGGTCTGCATGCAGCGACATTTGCTTTGAATGCGAGCTCCATCGAGGCTATGCCCGGAATAGTGCTGACGCAAGCCCATGACGCTGCTGGGCATGAGCATCACTGTGCTGGGGTTGTTTCGAATGGCGGAGTCGGTCGACAGCGAGGCGGGAGGAGCGCTCACCGGCGGCAACGTTCCCGTGCATGTCGCAGGGCCGCACGACACCACGTTGTTGCAGTAGGATCGTTCATGGACTGGGTTGGAGTGGTGAGGTAATGGACTACGCTGGAATCGATACCAGAAATCTTCGCTTTGCGGTCAATCGTCCCCTCACGGCCGCTGAGGAAGATCAGCGACTGGACGTTTCGGCCTCAGTAGGAGTGCCCGCACGGAGCGGGCTGTCCGTGATCAGGTTCAGCTCGACCTGCCTCGAGCTGGTGGATCGCTGGTACCCGGTGAAGGGCTTCAATGTCTGGCTCTCGGTCATGGGCGCACTCGCGTTCGTGCCCACGTCGTCCTACCTCTTCGTGAACCTGATTGTCCTGGGTGAGCCATTCCGGGAGGACGAACGCTGGATCCTCTGGTGCTTCTGGCTCTTCATTGCGCCCGTTTCACTGTTCATTCTTGCCGGCATCGTGTGGCTCTTTAGAAGCGAGTGCTTCCGATGGACGCACTATCCGATCCGATTGGATCGCATGAATCGCAAGGTGCACTTCTTCCGCCAGGACGGTACGGTCGCCAGTGGTGACTGGGACCGTTTGTTCTTCTTCATCGGCGAGTCAACGACCCCACCCATAGGGCGAACCCACGACATCCGCGCGCATTTTCTCTCCGATGACCGCAAGACCGTCCTGGAGACGTTCTCGCTGGGCTACGAGTACATGGGGGAGCAGTCGGATCTGCTGGGGTTGTGGGAGTTCATCCGGATGTACATGCAGGGCGGGGACGCGGCGCTTGAGCATCTTTGCGGGGAGGTGGGTTTCTACTTGCCCATCCATGACAGGAAAGAGGGATTCGTGTTTGGCGTGGTCCGGACCTTTGCCGGCCTGGTTCACTGGCCTTGGTTGCACGTAGTTCTTTGCTTGCCTTTCAGCTTCATTGCCTTGGGCCGATGGTTGGCGATGACGACCAGCCGCATCCCTGCGTGGCCGACCGAAGTGGAGGGCGGCGCCAGTGTCGACCGAGCAGACAAATGGCAACGTGATTGGCGCGACAATCCGCGTCTGGGTTTCCTGGACAAGGCTTGGCCGATGATCTGCACTGCGACTGGTGTCGTGATGGGCGTTGCCATCGTGTGTGCGATCACGCGGTCGACCGGCTAGCTGTGACGGTCAGGGCCCCGGCGCTCCGACGGCGTGTCTCCTGGGCCCATCCCTGTTGCGCGGGAGGCGGTTAACATGCACTCCAGGACAGTCGTCAAGGATGCGGTGATGTACACCGGATGGATGCAGAAGTTTCCCGTGGGACAGCCGCTCTCTCCAGAGGAGAGTCGCTCTCGTTTCGATGTCCATGCAGCCCAAGTCGCAGCGCCCGACGAACGCGCCTCACTGGTCCGCTTCAACTCAACCTACATCGAACTGATCGACCGGCGTTTCAGGCTGCGCGGCATGGTGTCGACCACCGTGGTCCTGCTGGGCACCATAGGCCTGTTCCTGCTCGGCTTTTTCCTTCTCTTCACGCTGGTGATCCCCAATCTTGAGGGCGACGTCTGGGACTGGGTGATGTACGCAATGGTGGCCGTGTGTGTGATCGGCGCGCCGGTCTTGTTCTGGCACACGACACTCAAGTACGAGTTCTTTACGTACGTCTGGTATCCGACCCGATTCAATCGTCGCAACCGGATGGTCTATTTCTTCACCGGCGGCAAGGAAGGGGCCGTGGCAGTGCCTTGGGATGAAGCGGTGTTCTATATCGGACGAGGGACCAGCCAGGCGTTCCTGCGCGATCTCCGGTGCAGCATCATCGATGAGCGCGTGGTTCAGCGTACCTTTGCCGTGGGCCATTACTTCGATGACGAGCAGGCGATCAAGGGACTCTGGGAATTCGTCAGGCGCTACATGCAGCAAGGGCCGGCGGACGTGGTCGACACGATCGAGGGCCGGCAGATGAACCTTTCGGTCAATCCTTCCTTGCGCAATTGCTACCTGTTTGTGGTCGCCAGCCTTGGCCCAGCCATGCTGGGCGCCCGCTTCGTGCTGATGCCGTTGCTGCTGCCGCTGGTGCTGTGCCGCTGGCTGGTCCTGCTGTCCTGCCGCATGCCGGAATGGCCGCAGTGGGTGGAGGATGCCTGCAAGGTCGATCCGAATGATCCGCTGAGACTGGCCGAGCCTGAGGTCATGGCGCAATCGCAGGCGGGTCGGCAGTCCATCTGACCGGGAGAGTCGAGCAGGGCTCGACTCCAAGGTCCTGGCTTACATCGCCGGGCAGGCCGGGTCCTTGCCGCTCACCGCTGCGCAGATCCGGCGGCGGCAATCCACGCCCTTCAGCGACGCGGGGCTGGGGCAGGTACGCAGCTGAGCCTGGATGTTCGACTCGGTCGATGCGGACTTCTTGCTGGCCACGCGCTCGAAGGCGGCGCGCTCGTCTTCGGTGCGCTTGCGCTGGTCGGCCTCGATCTGTGCGATCAGGTCGTCCATGCTTTGCGGTTGGGCATTGGCCTTCGTTTTGGCCTTGGCCTTGTCCTCTTCCTTGATGATGCCGAGCAGGGTGCCGAGCAGGTTTTCATCGCCCTTGCTCTTTGCGTCGCTCTGCGTTGCGGCACGCGAAGCGCGTGCGGCAGGCGCAGGACTGCGTGCGGCCGCCCCGCTCGCCGCAGTCGCCGCCGATGGGGCCGCAGCGACCGAAGCGGCATCAGCGGATGCAGGCGCTGTGTCTGCGGCAGGTGCAGGCAGGGCCGGCTCACCGGCGGTGGCCGGCGCATCGACGATCATGGCAGCGCCGTCACGCGGGGCGCCCGCCGGAATGTCCGGGTGCCCGGTGGCATGGGCCGGATCCGGTGTGAGCGAATACTCGCTCGGTTCCGGATAATCGCTGCTGCCGGAGAAGCCCCAGGCGGCCAGCCCGGCAAGGGCGACGACAACGGCGCCGATGCCCAGCCATAGCCCCAGGCGTCGATTGCCACCGGCCGACGCGCGCGCAGCACGAGCGGACGCGGTTGCCTGCCGGCCCTCCATGTCTGCCAGAATACGGCCCGAATTCGGGGCCTGGCCCTTCGCCTGCGCTCCCCCTGAGAGCAGACTTGGCCGATTGATTCCGCCATTATTCAAGTGCATCCAGCCCTTGGTTTGACTCGGCATCTGCCGAAGCGAATTTCCGCATTCTTAGTGAAAGGCGGTGGGGCGTCAACCAGATGACGAGTCAAGGAGGACCGGTGTTGCCAATCGTGGTTGCTGCCATTGCCGTTGTCGCACTTGTGGCGGCGGTGTGCTGGGTGTTGCTGTTTCCCGAGACCGTGGAATCGCTGCGCCAGGCACTGTCGCGCCGCTTGGGCGGATTCCGTCGCAAGGCGGGTCGGGTGAGCGATAAAGTCGGTCATGGGGTTACCCGGGTGCGCAGTGGGGTTCGTGAAGAAGCCGGCGCTGCACACAGTGCCCTTCGGCGGCATTGGCCGATTATGGCGATTGCGGCAGCGGCGCTGCTGATTCCTCCAACTGTGATATTGATCACACGTCAGACGGTGGTGCTCGAAGATTTTCGCGGCGATGATCTGGCGGAGTCGAGTTCGATGGTCGCCCAGCTGCTGCGGGGGGAGCGCCTGACCCCGCCGCCGCCGCCGCCGCCGGAAGTCTTCACCACCGCCGAGGTGCGCCGCCTGCGGCCTGAAATCGTGACGGCAGACCGCAAGTGGGATCAGATCGATGCCGATCTGCAGCAGCGCGTGCTGGCCATCTATGAGGTGATGCGCCGCCAGTACGGTTACGAGATGGTGCTGATCGAGGGTTACCGCAGTCCGCAGCGGCAGGCCGAGTTGATGGCCGGAGGCAAGGCGACACGTGCCGGCGCCTGGCAGAGCTGCCATCAATATGGGCTGGGCGTGGACAGTGCACCGATCCGGGATGGCAAGCTGCAGTGGGACATGAACGACGAGTGGACCAAGCGTGGTTACTTCCTGTACGGCGAGCTGGCTGAACAGGCAGGCCTGGACTGGGGCGGAAACTGGCGCAGCATCAAGGATTATGTTCACGTGGAAATGACAGCGCGTTGCCGCGCGGCCCGTGCGGCCAAGCGTGAAGAACTGTCACGCCAAGGGTGATAACCGCATGGCGGTGCTGGTATGGTTACCGCGATGATCTGGGTCGCCGGGGAACAGGGGGCGATGGAGCGCCAGGTCACACAGGATCAAGGAGCATGATGGATGGCACGACCGTTTATCGTCGTCGGTGACAAGCTCAGCCACGGAGGCAGCGTGGTGGCAGGCACCGGCCAGACCGATATCAATGGCAAGGCGGTGGCCCGGGTGGGCGACCGTGCAGTCTGCGCCGTGCATGGCGCAACCTCGATTGTCAGTGGTGACGCAACCGTCGTGATCGATGGTCAGCCGGTGGCGCGCGATGGCGACCGCACGGCGTGCGGAGCGACGCTGATGGCGTCACAGGCCACCACTGGCCTGCGCTGAACGACGCGGTCGACGGGAGCAGCGCATGGAGCACGGCAACTGATGGCGGGATGGCTGGGCAAGGCAGCGTCGGTGGTGATGGTCTTCATCGCCACCTGGGGCGCGACGATTCTTTACTGGCGCAACAGCGGCACGGTACCGACCGGCATGCAGATGCTGGCCTATCTGGGACTGCTGCCGGTGGGGCTGAGTGGTGCCGGCTTCATGCTGCGCAACGCCGCGCGGCGCGGCGCCGATATGGCGTTGCAGAAAGCCGGTGAGGATCGTTCCGGCCCGGCCCCGGCCGAACGCGAGAGTGTCGCTGGCGCCCCGTCGGGCGTGCCTGCCGTTGCGTTGCTGGCCGGCCACCTGCGCCTGGGCATGGACCTCGATGCGCAGGCCCTGCTGGCGGCTGCGGCGGCGCCACCGCGCCCGGTGCTCGACGGGCGTTTCCGCGACAACTACAACCTGCCGGTGCGGATGAGCGCAGCACCGGATCTGGACGAATTCGAAGTCCTGCAGGTGCGCCAGGACGGTATCGATACCGCCGCGCACGAACGGCGTGCACTGGCGCTGCTGCGGCCGGTGCTGGAACGCCTGCTGGAGGCCGCCTTCACGGCCCTGCCGGAGATCGAAGCCTCCGAAGAGGTGGTGGTGGCCGGCCTGCGCCGCCGCGATGAGCAGCGCGTTGAGAATATCCTCACCCTCGAATTGCTGGTGCCGGGCAGCTGGTCCGATGGTTTGCGACCGTGGGTACAGGAGTGGCTGCAGCAACAGGCGCGTGATGCCGGCCTCGATGCGCGCCGCTTCGACGTGCGCATGACCGTGCTGGATGACGCGCGCGAGGTGTGGCCGCATGTGCAACGGGTCATCGATGCGCTGGTGTCGTCGCCGACGCCACGCTGGCACCTGCTGTTGGCGGCCGCGTCCAGCATCGATGCAGGCATCGTCTCGGCCTGGCAGTCGGCCGGGGTGCTGGCGACGGCGCAGCGCACCGATGGCCACGTACCCGGTGAAGGCGCAGCGGGCGTGTTGCTGGCCAGCCAGGCTGCTGCACGTGAAGGCGACGCCCGGCTGTGGCGACCCCAGCTGGTCAGTGCCGAGCAGGTCGAGGGGCAGCGCCCGGCAGAACAGCGTCGGCAGCTGGCGGCGCTCGCCACCCAGTGGCATGCATCACTGGCGACCGATGGCGCCCAGGCCCAATTCGTACTGCACGACGCTGACCACCGGGGCGACCTGATGGTGGATGCCGCTGCCATCGCTGCCACCCTGGCACCCGATCTCGATTTCAGTCCGCAGAGCCTGGCGCTGGCCATCAGCGCCGGCGAACTGGGCCCGGCGCTGCCGCTGGCCCAGCTGGCGCTGGCCCACGCGCAGCTTCAGCGCCAGAGCGAACCTGTGCTGCTGCTCGGTGTCGCCGACAACCAGCAGCGCCTGTTCGGGCTGGTCGATCCTCTTCCTTCCCCGACGCTGACGGCCGAGGCGCCGTCCGCTCCCTGACCCCTGGATCCCTGCATGAGTTTGAGCAATTTCAGCTACTACCTGCGCGACTACCGTCTGTGGATGGTGATCGGCCTGGTCGGTGCCGCTGCGCTGGCCCACTACGGCGAGGCCGAGGCACGGCAGATCGGCATCTGGGTCGCCATCGTGCTGGCCGGCCTGCTGGTGCTGGCGCTGCTGGTCTGGGTCGTCAAGCGGATGCTTGCCCGGCGCGCCGCCAAGCGCGTGGAGGCGATGGTCAAGGACGAGGCGGACAAGGCGGTAGCCAGCGCGCAGCCGGCACAGCGCGCCGATACCGAAGCGCTGCGTACGCGCATGATGGATGCGGTCAAGCAGATCAAGTCCTCGCGGATGGGGGTGCTGAAGGGCAACGCCGCGCTGTACGAACTGCCCTGGTACGTGATCATCGGCAACCCGGCGGCCGGCAAGAGCACCGCGATCCTCAATTCGGGCCTGCAGTTCCCGTTCGAGGACAACCGCGGCAACGTCGTGCAGGGCATCGGCGGTACCCGTAACTGCGACTGGTACTTCACCACCAACGGCATCGTGCTCGACACCGCCGGCCGTTACTCGGTCAGCGTCGAGGACCGGCTGGAGTGGCTGACCTTCCTCGGCCTGCTGAAGAAGAACCGTCCGCGTGCACCGATCAATGGCGTGATCATCGCCGCCAGCCTGGCCGAGCTGTCCGGCAGCAAGCCGGAGTTCGCCATCGAACTGGCCAAGAACCTGCGCCAGCGCGTGCAGGAAATCACCGAGCGCCTGGAAGTATTCGCGCCGGTGTACGTGCTGTTCACCAAGGCCGACCTGATCGCCGGTTTCAGTGAATTCTTCCGCAACCTCGATCCGGGCGAGCGCGAGCATGTGTGGGGCGCGACGCTGCCGTTCGACGTGCAGCAGCAGGGTGACGCGCTGGCCGCCTTCGACAGCCACTTTGATGAGCTGGCCGAGGGCATCAAGGAAATGAGCCTGACCCACATGGCGATGCAGCGTGGCCGTGAAGTCTCGCCGGGCCTGCTGTCGTTGCCGCTGGAGTTTGTCGGCATCAAGCCGGCGCTGCGCACCTTCATCGCCACCCTGTTCGAAGACAACCCCTACCAGTTCAAGCCGGTGTTCCGTGGCTTCTACTTCTCCAGCGCGCTGCAGGAAGGGCGCTCGGTGCATCACGCCTCCGAGCGCGTCGGCCGCCAGTTCAACCTGGAGCGCGGCTCGAACGTGGACGAGGCGCCGACCGGGCATACCGCGTTCTTCCTGAAGGACCTGTTCCGCAAGGTCATCTTTGCCGACAAGGAACTGGTGCGGCAGTATTCCAGCCCGCACCAGAACCGCCTGCGTTATGGCGTGTTCCTGGGCGCGGTGGGCGTGCTGGCGCTGGCGCTGGGCCTGTGGACGTGGTCGTACACCACCAACGCGCAGCTGGTGGCCAATGCCACGAAGGACCTGGACCAGGCTGTGCGCGTGCAGAAGGACCGCATGGACCTGAAGTCACGTATCGATGCGTTGCTGCTGCTGCAGGATCGCATGGAGCAGCTGGACCGCTATGGCAAGGAAGGGGGCATCACCACCCATCTGGGCCTGTACCAGGGCACGGCCATCCGCGAGAAGCTGCTGCGCGAGTACAACCACGGCATGCAGCAGGTGATGCTGGCGCCGACCGTATCGAACCTGGAGAACTATCTGGGCCAGGTGGTCGCCGAGCGCGACAAGCTGGGGCAGGGCACCAGCAGCGCTGCCGAGAGCGAGGTGCTGTACCAGAACGCGTCGCCGACCAGCACCAACGATGCCTACAACGCGCTCAAGACCTACCTGATGCTGGGCAACCCCAAGTATGTGGAGGGTGCGCACCTGTCGCAGCAGCTGACCCTGTTCTGGCGCACCTGGCTGGAAGCCAACCGCGGGCAGATGAGCCGCGAGGAAATGGTCCGCGCGGCTGAGAAGCTGATGACCTTCTACGTGGCGCAGGCGGGCCAGCCGAGCTGGCCGCAGGTGCAGAACAAGGTCACCCTGGTGTCCGACACGCGCCAGGCACTGGGCCAGGTGATGAAGGGCCAGCCGGCGATGGAGCGCGTGTACGCGCAGATCAAGGCCCGCGCCGGTGCACGCTTCACCACCACCACGGTCGACAGCCTGATCGGCGTCGAGCGCAACGGCCGCATGATCAACGGCAACTACGCCATTTCCGGTGCGTTCTCGCGCAAGGCGTGGGAAGAGTACGTGCAGGATGCGATCAAGGAAGCGGCCAACACGCAGCTGAGCACCACCGACTGGGTGCTGGGGACCACCGAGCAGAGCGACCTGTCGCTGGCCGGCAGCCCGGAGCACGTCTCGCGCGAGCTGGTGAACCTGTACAAGAACGACTATGCCCGCGAGTGGACCCGGTTCCTGCAGGGCCTGAGCGTGGCGGAGTTCAGCACCTTCGACGAGGCGGTGGCACGCATCAACAAGCTGGGCGATGCCAGCAATTCGCCACTGCGCGTGCTGCTGGAGCGCATCAACGAAGAGACCGTGTGGGACAACCCGCAGGCGCTGGCCCGCTCCAGCAAGGCGCGCAAGGGCTTCGTCGCCTGGTTCCAGCGCACCATCCTGCGCAAGGACCCGGCCGCCGCGGCTGCGGCACAGCCGGTCGGCCCGATCGGCAAGGCGTTCGAGGGCATTGCCCGCTTGACCAGCGAGCGCGGTGACCAGCCGGCCGTGATCACGGCCTACTTCGACACGCTGGCCAAGCTGCGCGCGCGTCTGAACGCGATCAAGAGCCAGGGCGAAATCGGGGTCGCTACCCGCAAGCTGATGCAGGACACCTTCAGCAACGAAGGTTCCGAACTGAGCGTGGGCCTGGCGCTGGTCGATGAGCAGGTGCTGACCGGGCTGGACGAGAAGCAGCGTGAAGCGCTGCGTCCGCTGCTGCTGCGCCCGCTGACCCAGACCTTCGGCACGTTGATCGCGCCGACCGAGAATGAAGTCAACAAGACCTGGAAGGCACAGGTCTATGATCCCTTCAAGGCACGCATCGGCCAGCAGTACCCGTTCAACCTGAACTCCGACGTCGATGCGGCGCCGAGCGACATTGCCGGCATCTTCGGCGCCAGCGGCAGCATCGCGGCCTTCAACAAGGAGGCACTGGGCACGCTGGTGATCCAGCGTGGCCCGCTGCTGGAGACCCGCCGCTGGGCCGGGCAGGGCGTGAACCTGTCGGCCGAACTGGTGGCCAACTACGGCAACTGGGTGAGTGGTTCGGCGGCCGGTGCGGCGCAGGACACCACGATCTTCGAGATCCTGCCGGCACCGGCTGCCGGCGCGCTGGAATACACCATCGAGATCGATGGCCAGGTGCTGCGCTATCGCAACACGCCACCGCAGTGGACGACCATGCAGTACCCGAACGTCGGCCAGGTGCCGGGCGTGAAGATCACCGCGGTGACCGGCGATGGCAGGACGGTGGAAGTGTTCAGTGCGCCGGGTTCGAACGGCGTCAACCGCTTGATGGGGGCGGGCCAGGTCGAGCGCCTGGATGACTCCAGCCGCATCACCTGGACGGGCAACGGTGTGTCGGTGCCGGTGGAGATGCGCATCGTCCGTCGTGCCGGTGAGGCCGCACAGGGCGGAGGTGACTGGCAGCGCGGGCTGCAGTTGCCCGAACGCGTTGCCGGTGGCGAGCCCGCGGCGCAGGCGGCACCCGCTGCTGCGCCGGCAGCGACGCCGGCTCCGGCCGCTGGAGGCGCCCGATGAGCCGGGTGGTCAGCGCGGGCGTGTCCTATTTCGGCAAGGTGCCCTCGCGCGGCGATTTCGTCCGCGCGGCCGACAACCACCAGCTGCTGGGCTGGCTCGACCGCTGGGCCGGCGAGAGCCTGGAACTGCTGAGCCAGAGCCCGGACTGGAAGCAGCGCTACGACGAAGCGCCCGAGATCCACTACGCCTTCCTGGGCTCGCGCAGCAAGATGGTGTTGTGCGGCCACTTCCTGGCCAGCCGCGACGCGTCCGAGCGGCGCTTCCCGCTGCTGTCGGCGTTGCGCCTGGATGCGCCTGAGCCGTTGCCGTTCATCGGCCGCAGTCCGTTGGCGATGTCCAACGCCTGGTCGGGCCTGGCCAGGCTCGCACGCCAGGCCTACCAGGACAGCGACGCAGCGCAGGCGCTGGCACAGCTGGCCGACGCCCGTTTCAGCATCAGCACCGACCCGGGTGACTACAACGGCAGCTTCCAGGATTTCCTCGAGAACACCACGGTGGCCGACCTGGAGCAGCGCCTGCGCGAGTCCGGCCACGGCGACGTGGCACTGCGCCAGGTGCTGCCCGCGTTGGGCCTGCTGCTGCAGCCGGTGCTCAGTGGCGGCGACGTCAACATCGACAAGGCGCTGGTGTTCCCGCTGGTGCGTGATCCGGCCTACCGTCCGCTGGTGGCAGCGTTCTGGCTGGACCTGCTGTCAAGTTTCGTCGCCCGTGGCGATTTCGAACTTGCCGTATTGATCCGCAACGACGCTGCGCCAAGCATGATCGTCGGCTTCAACGGCGCTGATCGCCAGGTGCTGCGCGCCGTGCTGGATCCGGCCGAGGCCGGCGACTTCCTGATCCGCATCCAGCATTCGGAGTGGGTGGACGACTACCTGCGCGGCGACTACAACCTCAACCGCTTCGGCAGCTTCCTCGACCGTGACGACCTGGCCCTGGCCACCGCACGCAAGCTGTTCGGCGAGACCTTCCTGGGAACCTGACGATGCGCCTGTGCAAACCTCTCCATCTCATGCTGCCGCTGCTGCTGGTGGCCGCGCCGCTGGCCGCGCAGAACGCGCCGGCAGCGGCCGCCGGCGAGCGTCCGGTGGTCATCGAAGGCGTGGTGCCTGACCAGGCGACCAAGGCCAAGCTGCTCAACAACCTGCGCGCGGTCTATGGCGCCGAGCGGGTGGTCGACCGCATCCAGGTGGAAACCATCGCTACGCCGCCGAACTGGGGCGACTATGTTTCCGGCATGATCAATCCGGGCCTGAAGCGGGTGTCGCCCGGAAAGCTGGAGGTCAATGGCCAGGCGGTGCGCATTACGGGTGAAGTCGGCAACGAAGCCCTGCGCCAGCAGGTTGCCAGTGACCTGAGCCTGGCCAGCAACACCAGTTACACGGTGACCAACGCGCTGAAGGTGGGCTCGCAGCAGAACGTGCTGGACCAGACCCTGGCCAACCGCATCATTGAATTCCAGAGCGGCAGCGCGCGCCTTACGCCGTTCGGCATGAGCATCCTCGACGAGATGGTGGCGAAGATGGCGCAGATGCCGGACAGCCGGTTCCTCATCATCGGCCACACCGACAATGTCGGCCAGCGTGAGTCCAATCTCACGCTCAGCCATGCACGTGCGCTGGCGGTGAAGAACTACATGATGTCCAAGGGCATCCCCGGCAGTCACATGGACGTGCTGGGCAAGGGGCCGGATGAGCCGGTGGCGGACAACACCAGCAACGACGGCCGTGCGCGCAACCGCCGGATCGAGTTCAAGATCCAGTAACTGCGCCCGGGGAGCCGGTCAGGCTCCCCGGCCCTGGCGCGCAGCTCAGTCTTCTGGATTGACGTCCAGCATTTCTTCCATCTGTTCCAGCGTGCCGTGGTCCTTGATGACCCGCTTGAGCCAGACGTGCAGCGGCATCTCGCCCCAGCGCGCTGCCTTTTCCGCCAGATAGGCGACCGGGCTGTGCGGCTCGGTACGGCGGAAGAACTCGGCGACCTGGCGAAGCTGCTGCAAGGCTTCCTTGCGCGAACCCGGCGCACCGGCGGGACCGCGCGAGGGCGCAGCCGGCGTCGTCTCGAACGTGGGTGCGTCTTCGGCGAAATGGCTGTCACTGAACGGGTCTTCCACCGCCCCGGTCTCGCCATCAAGCAACACTCCGGCCTCGCGGGCGAAGCGCAGCACGGTGCGCTGCAGATGCTCCAGCTGTTCGCGTACGGCGCTGAAGCTGGGGCCGTCCAGCCCCAGCCGGTTGTCCACCGCCGCCTGCAGTTCGGCCAGGGCCTGGCTGCAGTCGGGCAGGTCATCCGCCAGCTGGCGGTAGAACCCGTGCTGGGTGTCGCGGCGGGCGGCAGTGAGGATGTCCAGGCCGGGCCGGCCGTCATCGTCCTCGCCACTGTTGGCGCGGGCGTGGGCATGCTCGAAATCGGTCAGGCTGAAGCGCCCCTGCGGGGCGACGATGATCGGCACCGCCCGCAGCCACTGCAGCGAATTTGTCAGCAGCCAGCTGAGGTTGCCGATGCGTTCTTCGAAGTCGCCGTCCGGAGCCTGAGGATGGACCTCATCCCAGAAGCGATCGCACAGCCCGGCGGTGACCCGGTAGCCAGCAGCCAGGCCCTGGAAGCCTTCCAGCTGGGTGGCCGCCTCGCTGAGCCAGCCGGCCAGTCGCAGGTCCTTGGTGCGGGTCTGCAGCAGGCTGTCGGCCTCGCGCAGCACACTGCTCCAGTCGGCGTACTTGATGTCGGTCTGCCACGCACCCTGGTCGAGGGTCGGGTCGTCGGCACGACGGTTTTCGATGATCCGATCGAATTCCGCCGAGAACGACAGGTCTTCACCGGTCGGGGCGTTTTCCGAAATCGGGGCCAGCAGGGCTTCCTGATCCAGCATGGCAGGTCTCGTTGGGGACTGCGGACGATTCTAGCCTTTGAATGTGAACGCGATTACGGGAACCGGGCAAGTGCCTGTAGCTGAATACGTTATTCCGTCGGTTATGTGACGCAAAGCGCAGTTCGTTGCGCAACAACGCGCCGTGATTTTGACGAACACGCTGTTCTGGTAGATTCGGGAACTGGAAACCGACGCCATTCCGCATGGATCTGGCGTCTTCACTCTGGAAATGGCATGGATCAGCTGAATTACCTGATGACGCAGGTTGCAGGTCTTGGCGATGCGCAGCGCCTGTATCGTCTGCAGTCGGAAGCATTCACGGGATGCACCGTGGAGCGCTGGCGTGGACGTGACGCACTGGGCGAACACGCATGGACCGAGGTCGAGGTGCTCTGCACTGATGCTGGCCTCGAACTGGGGTCATTGCCTGCCACCCGCGCAACGTTGATCACGCAGCTCGCCGACGGCGGGCAATGGCAGCGCAGCGGGCTGGTGGCCGATGCCGCGCGGCTCGGGGGCGACGGTGGGCTGGTGCGCTACCGGTTGCACCTGGTGTCGTGGACCTGGTGGCTGCAGCATGCGCGCCACAGCCGCGTGTTCCAGGAACAAGGCATCCGCGCCATTGTCGATGCGGTGCTTTCCGCACACGCCGACATCGCACGCTGGCGCTGGGCCGAAGGCGTCGACGCCTTCCTGGGTGAGCGTGTGCGCAGCTACTGCGTGCAGTACCGCGAGAGCGATCTGGACTTCCTGCAGCGCTTGCTGGCCGAGGAAGGGTTGGGCTGGCGCTTGTATCCGGATGAGGAAGCGCCCTGCGGCAATGGCCTGGAGATCTTTGCCGACAGCGTTGCGCTGCCCGAGGATGCCACCAGCGCCGGGGCCGGCGTGCGCTTCCATCGCAGCGATGCCACTGAAGCCAGCGACAGCGTGCAGGCCATCGGCCTGCACCGCAGCCTGGCCAGCACGGCGGTCAGCCTGCAGAGCGATGATTATCGCCAGGTGCGTGCACTGTCGGGCCAGTCGCCGATGGAAGGCGGCGGCAACGGCTCCACCCGCGAGGATTTCGATGCGGTGGGCGCCTATGCCTTCAGCGATGGCGCGGCCGCATCGCGCCAGGCCCGCCTGCAGGCGCAGGCGCGCGAAGCACACAGTCGACGCTGGCAGGGACACGGCACCGTGCGCGGCCTGCAGTCGGGAAGCTGGCTGCGGTTGCAACAGGCCCCGGGCGGCACGCCGCCGGAGCTGCTGCTGGTCGCGGTCGACCATGCCGGCATCAACAACCTGCCCACCGACCTGCGTCGCAGCGTTGACGACGCACTCGGCGTCGCCCCCGGTGACAGCGCAGACGCGGCCCTGTGGCAGCAGGCGGAGGCGATTGGCTACGGCAATCGATTTGAGGCGGTGCCGCGCGACACGCCGTGGCGACCCCTGCTGCAGGATGGCACCGGGGCCCGCCTGAATCCTCGCCCGACGGTGCCCGGGTACCAGACGGCAGTCGTGGTGGCCGGCCAGGGAAGTGACAGCAAGGACCTGCATGCCGACAGCCACGGCCGCGTGCGCGTGCGCTTCCATTTCCAGCAGGGGCAGGGCGAGGGTGCTCATGACAGTGCCTGGTTGCGCGTGGCGCAGCGCTACGCTGGACCGGGCGTCGGCAGCCAGTTCCTGCCGCGGATCGGCCAGGAAGTGCTGGTCGGCTTCCTGGACGGTGATATCGACCGGCCGCTGGTGCTGGGGGCGCTGTATAACGGGCGCGGCGAGGCCGGCGTGACGCCGACGCCCGCTGGTGCCAGCAGCGAGGGCGATGTCTCTGCCTATGGCCAGGCCGGTGATGCGCGCCACAGCGCACAGGCCAACCTCAGTGGCGGCCAGGCGCCGGCATGGCACGCAGCAGGCGCGGGCGACCAGGCGCATCGGCAGGGCGGAGCACTCTGGGGTATCCGCTCGCGAGAATGGGACGGCGGTGAAGGCAGCAACCACCTGTTGTTCGACGATTCGAACCAGCAGCTGCGTGCACAGCTGGCCAGCAGCCAGCAGGTTTCGCAGCTGTCGCTGGGTCACCTGCGGCATCAGGCTGACAACTATGTAGGCAGCGTGCGCGGCACCGGTTTCGAGCTGCGCAGTGATGCCTGGGGGGCGGTACGGGCGACGGCGGGCGTGTGGTTCACCGCCTATGGTCATCGATCGACTGCACCTGCAGGCGAGGCGGTGCAGCCCGCCGCGCTGCTGACCCAGCTGCAGGCCCTGGGCGAGCGCTTCACCCAGGCCGCGCGCACGCATGTAACCAGTCCGTTGGCGATGCAGGAGGGGGCCAAGGCTGCGGCACGCTCCAGGATGGTGGCCGACAAGTCACCAGTCCCCGGCTTGCTGGCGAGCGTGCGCACCACCACCGGTGGCGATGATTTCGGCGCAGGAAAGGGCAGTGCGGCCGAGCGCGCGTCCGAGGCGGGCCAGGGCAGGGTGCCGCATTCCGGCGACCCGCTCCTGGGGATGGCTGCTCCGCAGGGCGTTGTGCAGGTGGCGGGTCAAGCCATGCACTGGAGCAGCGGTGAAGGCCTGCTGCTGGCCAGTGGCAGTCACAGTGAAGCGATCACGATGGGGCAGGCGCGGCTTCATGCCGGGCAAGCGATCGGAGTGCTGGCATCCGTCGTTGAAGGCGCAGCCGCCGCTCCGACGGCACTTGACGTGGTGGCCGGCAGCGAAATGCTGGACATCCAGGCGCATGCAGACCTGGTCCGCATCCAGTCGCGTGGTGCGCTGCGTGGCGCCAGCGCGCAGGCACCGGTGGAGCTCGCCGCGGCCAACACGATCCACGTCGCGACGTCCGGAGGGGCCAGCCTGACCATTGCCGGCGGCAGCATTACCATTGCTTGCCCCGGCACGATCACCGTGCATGCCGGCAGCAAGTCATTTGTTGGGCCGGCCCAACAGGGCTATCCGCTTCCCCAGTTCCCGCGCAGCAGCTGCAAGAGCTGCATTCTCGACGCGATGCGCCAGGGCACGCCGGGAGTGCTGGTGTGATGAATCGTTATGCGGTGATCGACAGCGCGCAGCGGCCGCATTTCCATGAGCGGCTGGAGCGCCTGGGCGCGCACTATCGCTCGCTGTTCGAGGGCACGGCCGAGGCGAGCCTGCTGGATATCGCTCCCTTGCTGGTGGCCTGGCCGGACACGGCCGTGCACGCCAGGCTGGATGCGGAGATCCGCCAGATGGGAACGCAGCGGCCGGGCGTGACCCTGCTGTGGAGTGCGCTGGAACTGGACGAACTCGCCAAGCGGCTGCGGACCTTCCATCTGGTCAAGGTGCCCGAGAAGGGCGGTCGCGAAATGCTGTTGCGCTGGTACGACACGCGCATCCTGCCTGCGCTGCTGGAACTGCTGCTGCCCGCGCAGCGTGCCGCGTTGCTGGAGGGCGTGCAGCGCCTGCAGTACTTCGACCGCTATGGCGATCTGCAGGAATGGCCGCTGGCCGAGGTGGACGATGCCGGCCTGCCTGCACTTCCGCCATTGCGCCTGGACCCGCAGCAGTACACGCGCCTGCTGGACGCGTGCGAACCGGATGTGGCCATCGCCCAGCTCCGCCGGGTCATTCCCGATGAGATGAAGCGGGTGCCTTATCGCTCGCTGTATCCGTTCGTCGTCAAGCATATGCAGGACACGATCGCGCACGGCGTGGACCAGGTGGACGATCACGTGCAGTACCTGTTGCTGGCACTGTACACCTCAGGCGCTTGCCGGGATCATTCCGCCGTGCGGGCCCGGTTTTCGCAGGAGGCCAGTGCCTTTGAGGCTCCGTTCCCGGATTGGGCGTCGGCCTTGCCTGACGATATCTGGTTGATGGGCGTTCCATTGTGGGAAGCCCCCACGGCCTTGCCGGCGGAAGCGGCATCACCACTGAACTAGAGGAACAACCATGCGTTTGATGCGCACTCATTTGCTGGCGGCCTTGGTACTGCTGCTCCTGGTGCCAGCCCTGGCCGCGTGCAAGGGGCGGACAGCCTCCACACCTGTGGCTGTGCTGGGCTACAACCACACCGATGCCTACATCGCGCAGTTCCTTGTGAACGGCGGCAGTGGCGGGTCGGCCGATTCCCACTCGGAAGGCGGAACGGTGTGCTGCGCGATGCTGCCTGATCGATGGACACCGGATATGAAGGTGGAGATCGAATGGACGACGGATCTCGAAACGTTCCAGAAGACGACTGTTGCAGTTCCAAAGTACGACCAGCTCGGAAACCTGGCGGTCCATTTCCTGCGCAACGGACAGGTCAAGGTCTTTGTTACCGGTCTCGTGCTGGGTCATCCCGATTATCCGTTGACCGGCCCTGAAGCGCCCTTGCGCGAAGGCGAGAATCCGGTGTGGGAGCACCTACGGCGCCCGGCTGAAAAGTGATTGGAGGACTCGCCCCGAGTGATGATTTCAGCAACTGCATCGGGACCGAGCGGGCTGGAATGCCGCAGGGCAACAGCCATGACGTACCTTCCAGGCCGATGCTGCAGCCTCAAGGACATGAAAAGATGATCCCGCGACTCATGCGCACACATCTGCTGGCGACTCTGGTACTGCTGCTCCTGCTGCCGGCCTTGGCCGCCTGCAAGGGCCAGCCCGCGTCGACACCTGTGGGAGTGCGGGGCTACAACCACACCGGCCAGTCCATTGCGCAGTTCCAGGTGAATGGTGGAAGCGGAGGGTCGGCCCGACGTCACTCGGCAGGCGGCACGGTCTGCTGCGCTGTGGTTCCTGACCGATGGACTCCGGATCTGAAGGCGGAGATCGAATGGACAACCGATCTGGAGACCTACCAGAAGGCGACGGTATCAATCCCCAGGTACAACGAGGTTGGCAGTCTCGCTGTTCATTTCCTGCGCAATGGCCAGGTCAAGGTGTTCGTGACCAATCTGATACTGGGGCATCCGGACTATCCGTTGACGGGACCTGAGGCGCCGATGCGCGAAGGCGAGAATCCGGTGTGGGAGCACCTTCGGCGCCCTCTCGAAAGCTGATCAGAGGGCCAGGCGCGAGTGATGACGTCAGCAACTGCAGCGGGAGTGAAGATGCTGGAAACCAGAAGGCAACAGCCATGACGTGCCGCTCGGGTCGCTGCTGCACTCTCAAGGACAAGAAGAAATGATCCCACGATTCGTTCGTACACAGAACAGGATGCGTGTTCCGCTGCTGTCCACTTTGGTTGTACTGCTTCTGCTGCCGGTACTGGCCGCCTGCAAGGGGCAGCCCGCGTCTACACCTGTGGGAGTGCGGGGCTACAACCACACCGACAACCATGTTGCGCAGTTCCTTGTGAACGGCGGGAGTGGTGGATCGGCGTGGCCACACTCCGCAGGGGGAACCGTCTGCTGCGTAGTGCTGCCGGATCACTGGGCACCGGATCAGAAGGTGGAGATCGAGTGGACGACTGACCTTGAAACCTACCAGAAGGCGACGGTATCAATCCCCAGGTACAACGAGGTTGGCAGTCTCGCTGTTCATTTCCTGCGCAATGGCCAGGTCAAGGTGTTCGTGACCAATCTGATACTGGGGCACCCGGACTATCCGTTGACGGGACCTGAGGCGCCGTTGCGTGAGGGCGCAAACCCTGTGGCGGAGCATCTTCGCCGCTAGTCGGGTATCCGATCCGAGGGCTTGGCACGATTGACAAGGACAATGATCCCGGCTGGGACCAGCATCGAATCCAGGAGACAAGGAAATGAGTGAACGCACGACGACCGGTGCGCAACCAATGCCGGCCAATGGACAAAGGGCATTGAGTGGTGCGGAAGCACAACAGCGGGCGCGCGCCATGGCGTGCCTGCGCGAAAAGGGTTCGGAATGCCAGGGCCAGGTGCACGTAAGCATCTATTTCGATGGCACTGGCAACAACCGCGAGTGGGAAGGAACCTTTGTAACCGGCAAGACGCGCTCCCCCAAGACCCAGCTGGCTCGCAACGGTCACAGCAATGTGGCGCGCCTGTACGATGCCGCCCTGAAGGAACGCGAGAACGGCTTCTTCAGCATTTACGTTCCCGGCGTCGGTACACCCTTCGCGGATGTCGGCGATACCAACCAGGATGGCGATACGCTGGGAGGTGGCGCCGCTCGTTACGGTGCTGACCGCATACATTGGGCCATCCTGCAGATCATCAACTCGGTCCATCAATATCTGAACGCCAGTGATCTGATCCAACCCAACGAAATGAAAGTGCTGGTCGCCTCAATGAGCGAGACGCGCCTGCTGGAAGGCATGGCACGTCGCTCGATGCTCACGGCGATCGCACAGAGGCTTGAGCGCGTAGTCAATGGGCACCAGCGCCGGGTGAAATCGGTACACGTTTCCGTCTTCGGCTTCTCGCGCGGTGCGGCGCAGGCCCGGGCCTTCGTGCATCGACTGTACGAAACCGCCGAAGCCTGGGGGAGCGGCTGCGGCTACAACATCGCCGGTATTCCGCTTTACCTCAACTTCATGGGTATTTTCGACACCGTGGCATCGGTGGGCGTCGCCGCCATGAGCCGGGTGTCCAAGGGCAAATGGGACTGGGCAGCGGGTGACATGATGAGCATTCATCCCGAGGCCAGGCAGTGCGTTCATTTCGCGGCCCTGCACGAGCAGCGCATCAACTTCCCGCTGGATCTGGCGACCAGTGGGAGGGAAGTGCTTTACCCGGGCATGCATTCGGATGTCGGCGGCGGTTATTCACCCGGCGGGCAAGGCAAGGATTTCGTCTCTGGTAGTGCGGATGGCAAAGCCAAGTTGTCGCAGATCCCGTTGATCGACATGCATCATGAGGCGGTCAAGGCGGGCGTGATAGTGAAGACGATCGACGAAATCGGTACGCGGCCAACGCTCGCCATGCACTTTGGCTGCCACCCGCAGCTGATCCGCGATTACAACGCCTGGCTGACCGGTCATGGTGTCCCCGGAGGCGGCCATGCGCAGCAGATTGCAGGACATTGCCGGCAGTACGTGGCCTGGAAGGGCAAGCGCCTGCCGAATGGTCCACAGAGCGTGTTGCAGCAGCCGTTCTTCACGCAGTCCGATGCCGAGGATCAGGTGGATCTGGCCAATGCGCAGCGGGATTTCGCAAACCTGGTCGGGAAGCTGAGCAGGGGCAAACAGGAGATGGCCGCCTACCGAAGCCAGCTGGACGAAAGCCAGAAGCGCATGGAGGCTGGGCGCAAGGCCGGGCGTCCGGTCTTCGAACCTACGCCACGGGCCTCTCAGGCAGCCTACGACTACGCCGGCATTCCTGCCGAGACCAGTACCCTGCTCAACCTCGTGCTGGACGGTGCGCCGGTACCTGATGTCAGCACCAACCTGTTCGACAATTACATGCACGACTCACTCGCCGGCTTCTACATCGGGAAGTGGACGGAGCTGAACATTCCTGCGGTCAGTACCTACGGCTACCTGCGCTATCGCGAGGTCTTCAGCGTCGCCGGCAGGAGGGCGCAGGAGTGCCGCGATCCCGCCACGCTGCCGCCCGCGAATATCCCCTCCATCGGCGGCGCGTTCCAGCAGCTGGGAACAGCCATGGGCGGCTGACCGGTGAAGATGGCCGGGTTCGTGAATCGAGTGGCGCTTGCGGCAGCAGGCGTACTGCTTGCGGCGAGTTGCCATGCGCAGCCGCCCGACGTGGGCGGGTGGCGCCGGGTCTCCGACAGTGGTTACGCGCGGCACTTCCATTTCTCCATGCTTCCCCATGCTGCACCGGTGGGAAGTCGCTGGGCGATCTACGACGCCAGGGCAGGCAGGGTAGTGTGTTGCCTGTCGGTGCAAGGCGCGGAGGTGAGTGAAAGCGAGCTCCAGGACCGCTTGCACATTCCGGGCCCGTGGGTGACCGATCTGACCAATGGCTGGAATCTGGATGCCGCGCCCTATCGTCCGCATGTCCAGCTGCTGAAGGTGCAGGATGCGATGGGCAGCCATACCTTCAAGGAAGAGGGCGACGCAGCGGGTGGCCTGTTGCTGCCGCCAGATGCGCGGGCGGTGGGGGCGGGTGCGCTGGAGATTGCAGGGGAGCGCTATACGGTGCAGCGCGATGAAACCTCGCTGGCCGATGGCGACGGTGGCGTACACACCTACACCTTGAAACCGGCCAGGGGCGGTGCAGCCCTGAGGGTCGAGGTGCCCTTCGGAACCTATTAGCCGGCATGCCCGCATCGTTGCCTGCCTGGAACCGGCGCCGCCGCGCCCTTGCCCGTCCCCACATGGCAGCGGCTGCATCTTCATGGCATCCTCACGAAACTGATTGGCCCGGTGCCATCGACGGATGAACAACATGCACAACTGGATCGCACCCGCGGCCGGCGCGCTGATGGTGGCGCTTTGCCTGGCCGCCCCGGTGGCACAGGCGGCCGAGCCGACCTTCGGTGGCTGGCGCAACCTGGGCTCGCGCGATGGCGCCGAGCCGGCGTTGCGGGATGTGCCGTTCGCGCTGCTGCCGGCGCCGGCGAGCCGTGACGCCCGTTTCGCGATCTATGACCGCGAGAGCAAGCGGCTGGTGTGTTGCCTGCAGGTGGCCAGCGCCGAACTGGACGATACGGCGCTGCGCAAGGTCTACCAGCTGCCCGAACAGTGGGTGACCGATCTGCGCAACGCCCGCAGTACGGCGCGGCCGTGGCCGACCCGGGTGTACGAGATGCGACGTACCGATGAACTCGTCGACTACGGCTTCAGTGATGCGCCCGAAGCCTACAGCGATCTGGGTGGGCTGCTCGTTCCGGCCAACGCACGGCTGCTGCCCGATGGCAGCGTGCAGGCCGGGTCGACCTACCGCCTGCAGTTCCGCAGCACGCCGCTGGGCGATGACAGCAGCGCGCTGGACCGCTTCACCCTGCAGCCGGCCCAGGACGCGGGCAAGCCGGTCGTGGTGGAAGTGTCGTACGGCACCTACTGACCCAGGACATTGATCCGGCGGAACGCCAGGACCGCCATGGAAGCGATTCGGCGCGACCCCGCATACCCCGGGCAAGGCAAAGGAAACCTTGCATGCCGCCGACGCGGTGCGTGGCTGGGAGGGCGGCTACACTACGGGGCGCGGCCGTTGGCCGAGCCATTGACGTGAGTGCCGTGCCCCGCCTGTTGCTGCTGTTGTCCCTGTCCGCGCTGGCTGGTTGTGCCAGCGCTCCGCCACCGCCGGCCCACTCCGATGCGTTGTGGCGGTTGATCGAGCGTGACTGCCGCGGGGCCGAAGGCCCGCGTGGCGACTGCCTGCAGGTGGAGGCGGCGGTGGATCGGCGCGATGTGCTGGTCAAGGATGCGCACGGCGACTACCAGTTCCTGTTGATGCCGCTGGACAAGCTGAGTGGCATCGAGAACCGCAGCCTGTACCAGCGCGGCGCACCGAACTACTTCGCCGCCGCCTGGCAGGCCCGCCGCCATACCGAACGGGCCCTGGGCCAACCGCTGCCGCGCAGCGTGGCCAGCCTGGCGCTGAATTCACCGCATGGGCGCTCGCAGCACCAGCTGCATATCCACGTCGACTGCCTGCGTGCAGATGTGCTGCAGGCCCTCGATGCACACGCGGCAGCGGTGGGCACCGAGTGGGCGCCACTGCCCGTGCTGCTGCGTGGCCATCGCTATCAGGCACGCCTGCTGCCGGGTGCGGAGCTGACCGCCAATCCGCTCAACCTGCTGGCCTATGGCCTGGCAGGCGTGGACGACGTGGGCCAGTGGAGTCTGGTGGTGGCGGGGCGTGACCGGGTGCAGGGTGGCCCGGGCTTCATCCTGCTGGCCACCCGTGTGGACGCGGAAACCGGCAACGAGGCCAGCGGAGAAGAGTTGCAGGACCACGCCTGCTCCGTGCTGACCGGTGCAGGCGATGTGCTGGAGCGGGTCCGCTAGTCCGCCACCTGCAGGCCGCTGCGCCACAGGGGCGCGGTCAGTGCCCACAGTTGGCGATCCTGCCAGCCGTCGATGTCCAGATGATGGTCGCGCAGCAGGCCTTCCTGGCTGAAACCGAAGGCGTGCAGCGCATTGGCGAACGGCGTATTGCCGTCCGGTGGCAGCATCACGAACAGGCGATGCAGGCCGACCCCTTCGAACAGGAACGGGCACAGTGCCTGCAGCATGGCGTCGGCGTGCGGATGCCAGTGCTGCAGCGACAGCAGCTCGGCGCAGCGCGCCTCCAGCGATTGCAGGCGGATATGCAGCTGGTCCAGCACCGTGCCGTGATCGTCGTCGAATACACCCAGCAGCAGCTGGTCGTTGTCCTGTTCCAGGCGTGAGCGATGCATGTGGGCGAGGAAGCGTGCCTCCTCGTCGATGCCGGCCGGGTGACGGCGGCCGCGCTGCTGGCGGTCGTCGAACAGGCGCCAGCGCGGCAGGTCGGTGCGCTGGAATGGGCGCAGGGTGACCGGTGCCACCTGCAGCTGCAGCAGATGGCGGCGCAGCACCGGGCGTAGCGGGGGG
>Ga0228674_1000411_pt1 | contig 30611 bp, 25 predicted proteins | sample 1D_rmetaG_FD_189054 | JGI IMG/M metagenome (GOLD analysis project Ga0228674, IMG submission 189054) | Seawater microbial communities from Monterey Bay, California, United States - 1D_r | ecosystem: Environmental > Aquatic > Marine > Coastal | place: USA: California | collected 2016-09-26
AGAGCCTAAATGTTTCTTCGCGTCTCGTGTGATCGCCGTTGCAAGAGGGTGGTCGCTCTGCGATTCGACCGCCAGCGCAACATTGAGGAGTTCTTCGACTGCAATTCCTTCGGCCGGTATGACATCGGTGATGCGAGGCCGCCCTTCGGTCAGGGTGCCCGTCTTATCAAATGCGATGGCGCTGAGGGAGCCAAGTTCTTCAAGTGGTGCGCCGCCTTTGATGAGAACGCCGCTGCGTGCAGCACGAGCAATTCCTGACAACACGGCGCTAGGAGTGGCAATGGCGAGCGCGCACGGGCTTGCTGCGACCAGAACAGCCATCGCGCGATAGAAACTATCTCGGAAGGGCTCGTCGACGACGACCCATGCGAACAGCAGAAGGAATGCCAGGGCAAGAACGGCCGGGACAAAGACACGCTCGAACTTGTCGGTGAAGCGTTGCGTAGCCGACTTCCGTGTTTCTGCCTCACTCACCATCTTGACCACTCTGGCCAGCGCAGATTCACTGGAGCGACGTGTTACCTCGATCTCAATGGCGCCGGAGCCGTTGATTGTGCCTGCGAACGCCTTGGAGTCGCTCGGTACTCCATCTGGTCGGGCGCGGGCCCAGTCGACGTCGTCGACTGGGCGCTTATCGACAGGGATGCTCTCCCCGGTAACTGGGGCTTGGTTAATCGCGGAGTTGCCAACAACGATAAATCCGTCTGCTGGCAGGCGCTCGTTCGGGCGCACCAACACAACGTCGCCGACTCGCAGCTCCTCGACCCGGATTTCCGTAATCTGCCCGTCTCTACGTACGGAGGCTACTTCGGGGGCCAACTTGGCCAGGGCTTCGATCGCGCGCTTTGCCCTACCCATGGCGTAGTGTTCTAGTGCATGCCCCAGGCTGAACAGGAACAGCAGAAGCGCGCCCTCTGCCCACGATCCCAACGCTGCGGCGCCGGCCGCAGCGACCAGCATCAGCGTATCGATTTCGAAACGCTTAAGCCGGATATTGTCGACGGCTTCCCGGATAGTGTAGAAGCCACCGAAGAAATATGCCGAAATGAAGCACGTTATGGGAAGCCAGGCCGGCATGCCAGCAACGAATCTTTCAATGACCCAGCCGATGCCCAGGAGTGCGCCACATAAGAGCGAAAAGATCAGCTCTGTATTGGCGCCAAGCATGCCGCCATGTTCATGAGAGTGCTCAGTATCCTTTCCTCCATGTTCGGCGTGACTCGAGCCATGGGCATGCGAGTGCTTATGGTCTCCACCACCTTCGCCATCCATATGGGAGTGCTGATGATCGTGTGTATCTTCTTGCCCCTCTGCAGGAGGAGAATTTTCGGCCGCAACAGTTTGATCAAGAATCTTCACACCCAGGCTCTTCAATGCAGCCGTGAGTTTCGGTATATCGCACTGCTGACGATCAAAATCAATATGCACACTGCTCGTGGTGGCGACGTCCGCGGCTACCACACCAGGTAGCCTTTGCAGATGGTCCGAAACAGTTCGGGCTCGCCGTTGATGGTTGATTCCGCTGACCTTCCAGACGATGTGCGCATAGCGTTCAGAAACCTTTGCGCCTGCAGCGGTCACGATTTCTCGAATGCGACCAAAGGGTAACTGCGCGGTGTCATAGTGGACGCACAGCTGTGACACTCCGGCGCCACGAGGCGGACGGACATGGACATTAACTACGCCGGCCTGTGTTCCGATTTCGTCGATGAGGCGTCGAACACAGACGTCATTCGCATCTTCAACATTTGGGAGCAAAACGGGAATGTCGAGGCGTAGTTTTGTTGTCATGATTACTCTTGGCGGTGGTTCGTGGCCTAAGCCGTTAAAAGGGAGGACTTTCCACGCTGCAGTTATGTGGAAGACGTCCCGCATTGGCCGCAAAACTTGGTGCCAGACGGCATTCCACTACCGCACTGAGTACAAGCGGTAGCTGTTAGGCCGCTGCCACACTCGTGGCAAAACCTGGCGCCAGGATTGCTGACGGTGAAACACCGCGGGCAGCTAGTGCCGATCGGATTGGCACTCCGTCCGCGTCCAGTGGCTGGCGGGCTATACCTGCTGTGACCGCCATGTTCGCTACTGCCATATTGATTGCTGTTGCCGTGGTGGCCGGTATCGCCATGCCGGCGCTTTTCGCCATGGTGGCGTCCGATTATTTTGCGAAGAAAACTCACGTGCACTCCGTTATATAATGAAGACGCCAAATGAACGGCTTACATGACGTCCTTGAAAAATCATGCCTTCTAGATATCAGACCCATTACGTATGACTAACGGGCGAGTGCCTGAAATGTCGCGAAGAAATCTTAGTGGCAGCAGCCACCAAAGCGAGAAGATCAACACCCCGGTCCCCATAGCGAACCAGACGCCACGAAGATGGCCGAAGACTTGCGAGACGACCAGGTTGCTCGCTAAGACGAGCGCAAATGAGAGTGATACCGCGCCGCATAACATCTGGCGTGAAGCTAGCGTTTTGAAGCGTGAACGATCCCGGAGAGGACGTAATATCCGATGCTGCACTGCAGGGGCGGCAAACAGAACTAGGCTAGTTAGTGAGCAGCAGAATGTGGCCAGAAATATCCACTTTTCTGATTCAACGATCTGTGAGAATCCGCTGTTAAATGGCAGCGTAATGAGGAACGCGGTCAGTAACTGAGCAGCGGGTAACAGGACGCGCAATTCGTTGAGAAGATCGGAAAGATCTCCGTCTCCTTCAAAATCTTCGCGATCTTCCTCAGTATGGGATGAAGTCATTTTTCTGTTTCAGTCGCAAGTGGATTGCCCGTGGCGGTGGGGTATTGAAATAGATTTTACCGAGGCAATATCGAGAAAAAGATTGCGTAGTTATTACAAGTTTGTAATCTTTTAACCTCCGTGGTCGTGACCCGGAACAGATCCGAACAGAAAGTTATCTATGCCATCGCATAGGCAATGCAGGGCTGTGAGATGCACCTCTTGAATATGCGCTGTGCGTTCATGTGGAACGCAGATATGGATGTCCAGCGGTGTGAGCATTCTGCCTAGCTGACCACCGCCTTTGCCAGTGAGCGCAACAACTTGCATCCCCTGTTGATGGGCTTCCTGCACAGCTGCGAGGATGTTCTCGGAGTTTCCCGACGTAGAAAAGACCAACAAGAGGTCCCCGCTGCGACCTAACGCCTGAACCTGCTTGGAGAATATTTCCTGATTCCCATAGTCGTTGCAGATTGCGGTCAGGATTGAGGTATCGGTGGTGAGCGAGATGGCAGGAAGAGGTTTGCGTTCGCGTTCGAAGCGACCTACTAGCTCTGCCGCAAAATGCTGACTGTCGGCGGCCGAGCCTCCATTGCCACAGGAAAGAATTTTCGAACCCCGGGCCAGCGTAGCTGATATTGCTTTAATGGCATCGAGAATGGGCTCTTCAAGAGACTGGACTGCATCGATCTTGAGTTGAGCACTCGCGTGAAAATGCTCGGCAATTCGAGACTTCTCCATGTTGATTCTCCCCCGGTATCGACCATAAAGAAGGTTGGAGAAATGCAGAAATGAATGATTCCAAGATCATTTATTAATTTTCTGTCAGATTTGATCTCGAGCTTGGTTGATGGCACTGACACGATGCTTTCCATCTGGCTGTTCTCTGTCCGCTATGCGTTTTGCGGCTCTAGGAGCCGGCCTTCGCCGGTGGCTGGTTGAACGTCACTGTCCGCGGAAAATACGGACGTCCGTTTATTCTGCGTAGTCCGTTAGAGAAGTCTTCGCTGACAAAAGCGTCACTCATGATGTCCCGAGACGACGAGTAGTAACGAGATTCGACCTTGAGTAATCCCATGATGGTGTGTTCAAGATGGTCCGTTTGATAGGGGCGATTTTCTAGAATCGCTTTGTCGACGGCGCTCTTTCCTGAGAATGACCTGGTCCAGAGAAGCATGGGGATTTCATAACCGGAAGGATCAGCGACCGATTGACCTGCGTGATCTCTCGTGTGACCTACTTCCTGGCCGTGGTCGGCACTAAAGAGCAGGCTTGCCGCCCCGGGGGAAGATGCCATGGTGCTCTTGATCATGCTTGCCACGACGAAGTCGTTGTAGGCGATCGCGTTGTCATATTCGTTGCGCAACTGTCGGATCCAAATTGAGCGTCCTGCAGCTGAAAGCTGTTCTGCGATAGCATCATCGACGTCGTTGAACTTGGCGTATGACGATGGATAACGCATGTCGTAGGTGGGGTGGGCGCCAAGCAGATGCACGACAATGAGCTTCTTGGGGGCCGGATTGGCCAATGCGGCTTCAAGTCCAGGTAACAGGTTCCCGTCGAAATTGTTCTCCCCGCGACCGGCCCCCTTGTTGATGAATAGCTTCTCATCTGCACGCTCTGAGACAAGACCGAGCCAGCCGTCATTCGGGACTTGATTGGAAATCCAGAATGTCTTGTAACCAGCCTCCTCGGCTAACATTAAAACATCAGGCTTGCTATTCCACGCGTCAGGCGAAACAAGATCGGCAGGCGTGAACATCTTCATCAGCGACGACATGGTAGCCGGTTCTGATGAGATCACATCTTGGAAGACGATCAGCTGGTTTCGCATTGCGTCCAGCATAGGGGTGGTTCTACGGCCATAGCCATATAGCGACATATTGCTGCGATTCGTGCTTTCCCCGATTAGCCAAACAACCGTGTTGTTGGCTGGGCCGGTGTACTGTACCTGCCACTCGGATCGTCGTGCCATATTGCGGGCAACGATTTGCTGCATGTCTTGTGCCTGCTTTAGCTGGCTACGATAGTCCATGTATCGAATTGGCCAGAACAAAGCAGGATTTTCTTTCGCCATCGTGGGATTGAAATGCAATGCCAGGAATGCTGTTAGCAGAAGCCCTATGCTGATGAAGCCAGACCTGCGTAGCGTGTTCAACGGCAAGCGTGCTTCCCTGAAGGATAAGCATTTCTCGAACCAGAAGATCCAAGCGCCGACGATCAAAAAGATTCCTCCCGCCTCCGCCAGCTTCCGCCAGTTGTGCAGGAAGAACTCGTTGGTCTCGTCGGGATTGGTGTTGAAGATTGCGTGCAAAACGAGAATCGGATTCGGCCGAAGGCCGAAGTAGTCGCGCAAGAATCCCTTCAAGGCGGCGTCGAAGAAGAATAGAGAAATAATTCCTAGACTAACAACAGTTAGCCACCGCGGGCGCAAACGGAAATAGGGGACTGCGATAAATATACCGGCAATTCCGGGCAGGCTGGTGGACATCAAGACCGTGCTTTTGGCGAATTCGTTGGCACTGATCATGCCTAGCATCCAAAACGCAGCAAGCCCGCCAATGCCCAGGAGCAGCCGATATCCAAGTCGTTTCAACTTAAATTACTCTCTAGAATGATGGGAGGTGGCGAGCGCCCATTGCTTCGCCGATGGTAGTGGTCAGACGCCTTTGGGGCGCATGATCTTGGCTTCTTTGAAGAATGTAAGGCTGAAGATTGTCCGCTCACCTTGGATGCTCTTGACGGCCGCTTCGCCGCCGTGCAACGTCATGATTGAGCGTACGATCGCCAGCCCGAGTCCACTGGATCCGCTCGCACTGCTGCGTGACGGATCTGCCCGATAGAAGCGGTCGAAGATTCGCCCAACGACGTCGGGAGGGATTCCCTCTCCAGGATTGGATACTGTCAGGATGGTCGCATTACCTACGTCCGTTGCCTCAACCCGGATAATGCGCTCCTCAGGTGTGTATCGGATTGCATTGGAAATTAGATTGCCAACTGCCCTACGCAAAAGCATCGGGTCGGCGAAAATCTCTCCTGTTCCGCCGACGACAATCCGGACCTTCGCTTCTTCAGCGATGCCTTCGAAGTAATCTGCAATCTTGGCTAATTCATCTTCGACATTGAGCATTTGCGGCTTAACAGCAACGTGTGCGTTTTCCGCCCTGGCCAAGAAAAGCATGCTCTCCATCATCCGAGATAGCCGCTCATATTCCTCGATGTTGGAGCTGAGTAGGCCTTGATACTCTTCAATAGATCGTTGCTTACCCAGAGCGACTTGCGTCTGCACCATCAGGTTGTTGAGCGGGGTGCGTAAATCGTGCGCCAGATCTGCCGAGAACTGCGTCAACTGCTCAAAACTACGATGTAGGCGATCCAGCATCGCGTTGAATGATTCAACGATGTCGTGCAGTTCCTTGGGGGCCGAGCGGATGTCTAGCCTGGTGTCGAGCCGATTTGCCGAAATCGCATGCGTCTGTGCAGCCATTAACCTCAGCGGTCGAAGTCCGCCGCGAACAAGGAAGAAGCTCAAGAGCGTTGCGAGAAGCGTACCGATCGACGCTGCGTACCATACCTCCGTACGATATTCGGAAAGCAGTTCCATGCGGTCAGAAGCAGTGCGCGCCACCACCACTATGGTCTCCTCGCCGGCGCTGGTCTTGGGCTTACTGGCGATTAGACGTGCGCTGGCACCGTCTAAGTCGATGCTTTGAAGGGCATTGACTTGAGTTGTTTTGAGACTGTTGAAGAGTGGTGTCCCGACTCCAGATCGGCCAACATAGTTCTTTAAAATGGTGGCGCCGGATGAATCTGTAATGAGTACCAAGAGCTGGTCGTGGCCGCTAATGGTATCCAACATGGCATGTTTATTTCCCCTGATGCTTTCGATTGAGCCTGCTTCTTGTACCAAGTGATCAATCGAGCGGCTCTTGCCTATAAGCTCTTCATCGTCTCGACGCTCCAGCTGAACGTATAACGAGTGGTAAAGATAAGTGCCAACAGCCGCGAATGTGATAATCGCCACTAGTGCAAATAGAGCCACTAGACGTGATGTCATCGAAGCTGGGTTTCTGGAGTTCAATTTCGCGCCTCAAACACGTAGCCCATGCCCCAGGCGGTATGAAGCAGTTTGCTCTCGAAGCCGTCGTCAAGTTTCACGCGTAGTCGGCGCACGGCGACGTCGACGACGTTGGTATCGCTGTCGAAGTTCATGTCCCAGACTTGCGAGGCTATTTGAGGCCGGGAGAGCACTTCTCCTGGCCGGCGAATCAGCATGTGCAGTAAGGCAAATTCTTTAGCGGTCAAATCGATTCGCTGTCCATCCCGCGTAACTTTGCGTCGAAGTACATCCAGCTGCACGCCAGCATATTCGATGATGTCAGATTCACGGCTCGGGCCGCGGCGTAGCAACGTTCGTACCCTTGCGAGCAACTCCGTGAACGCAAATGGCTTGACCAGGTAGTCGTCGGCGCCCAGTTCTAAGCCCTTCACGCGATCCTCGATTTCATCGCGAGCAGTGAGAAAGAGCACCGGTGTATCGTGGGTGCGGCGCAATTCTCGCAAAATGTCCCAACCGTTCATGCCCGGCAACATCACATCCAGAATAATGAGTTTGTATTCCAGTGTCTGCGCGTTATGCAGGCCGTCTATTCCTGATTGCACCCAGTCGACAACAAAGCCCGACTCGGTAAGGCCTCGGCGTAGGTAATCCCCAGATTTTGGTTCGTCTTCTACCAGCAAGATATGCATGATTTGGTTCCTCGAATACGTAGATATTCTGACCGAGCCTGCAGCTGTATTCATTACAAATCTGTAATAACTCAGCAATTTTTCTGTTCGAACCTCCTCCGTAGAATTCATTCCAACGATGCGCCACACAAGGAGTTGGCGGTCGAAACCGCCTGGATCAGGCGATCTTTTGAACTACCATTCTAGGAGCAATGACATGAAAGCAACCCAAATTCTCTTCGGCGCCATGGTTACCGTTTTGTCGGTGTCCGCCTTCGCACAATCGACCGTTAAGACCGAAGCCGAACGCGATCAAGCGAACCTGAGCGCCCGCAACAACTACCCGGTGATCAAGTTCGAAAGCACCAAGACCCGCGCCGATGTGGTGGCCGAGCTGGAAGCTGCACGCCTGGGCAAGCCGGTTCAAGCCGCTGCTGAAAAGCCGAACGTCGCCGGCAGCCCGGCCCAAAGCAAGGCTTTTGACTTGCCGCTGTACAACGGTGCATAATCGCCACCGATTAATGGCCATGTTGCACATTAACCTCATAGCTGCCGATCGGGACGGTCGGTAGCTATAATCCTTCAGACCATGCGCTCATTCATTATCTTGCTTGCTTTGTTGTTGCCGATGCAGCTCACTTGGGCAGCAATGGCATCGTATTGCCAAGGGGAAAATGATCGTGTGCCAACCCATATTGGCCATCATGAGCATCCTTCGGTGAAAGCCGATAAGCATGCTGATACTGAAAAAACTAAGGCTGGCGACAACGACGTCGGCTGCTCTCTGTGCCACTTTTCGTGCATGAAATCGGTGCAGATCTACAGCTCGAGCGTGATTGTTCCGCCGGCTGTCGAACAAAAATCGCATTTAGGCTACTCTCCGCATCCCACCTCCCATATCGCCGACGGGCCCGATAAGCCCAATTGGCAGCTCGCCGCTTAACTCGGCGAGGACAATCCACACACAACTGCACTCGCCGAATTCCCCTTCTTAACACTGGAGAATTCGATGTATCGGCACAGCTTTTTGCTGGCGCTGGCGCTTCTTGCAGCCAGCACTAGCCACGCGCAATCAACGGCGCCTGGAAACACAGAACAAATTCAATCCTATACGGCTTCATCCCTGGTGAAAGAGCCGCGGTTGTTGTCGCTCCCAGCAGCCATTAACTTGGCGTTCGATCAGAACAAGGGTCTGGCCGCGGCGCGCAAGGAAATCGAGGCCGTCGAGGCGACCATCATTCAGGCTGGCGCGCGGCCGAACCCTGAGTTCTCGGCTCTGCTTGAGGACACACGTAAGTCCACCAGGACCACGACCTATCTGATCAACCAGCCAATCGAATTAGGTGGTAAGCGCAGTGCCCGTATCGAAGCGGCCCAACGCGCGCGCGACATGGCCTTGCTCGGATACTCGGCCAAACGCACCGAGATTCGCGCAGGCGTCGTTGCCGCTTACTACGACGTGATGGTGGCCACGGAGCGCCAGCGTCTGGCGAAGGAGTTGCTGGGTCTGGCGAAGACCGCAGCAGATATGGCCGGACGTCGGGTGACGGCCGGGAAGATCTCTCCTGTCGAGCAAACCAAGGCCAAGGTGGCCGAAGCCAGCGCGCAGCTCGAGCTCAATCAAGCTGACAGCGAGTTGATTCTGGCTCAGAAAAAACTGGCGATGTTCTGGGGATCTGTGGGCAATGAATTCCAACTCACGGACGGTGGGGTCGAGACGCTGCCGGAACTGCCGGCAATCGCCCAACTGACCGAAAAGGTTGCCATCGGTCCCGCGGTCAAGCTTGCGCAGCTTGAAGTTGAACGTCGCCGTGCGCTTGCCAAGATCGAGAGTAGCAAGCGTATCCCCGATGTGAATCTCACCTTCGGCAACAAGCGTGATGAGTCGGCCGCTAGAAATATGTGGGTGGTCGGTATCTCTATGCCCATTCCCGTCTTTGACAGCAACAAGGGTAACGAACTCGAAGCCCTGAAGCGTGTTGATAAGGCACGCGACGAACTGTCCATCGTTGAAGTGCAGATGCAGAGCGAGGCTGCACAGAGCTTCGAGCGCCTGCGCAATGCCAGGGAAGAGGCAGCCGCACTGCGCGGTGAAATTGTTCCCGGAGCACAAAGCGCCTATCAGGCAGCAAGAACAGGCTTCGAACTGGGGAAGTTCGGATACCTGGACGTGCTTGACGCGCAACGTACCTTCTTCCAAGCCAAAGCGCAGTACTGGAAAGCGCTTTCCACGGCATTCCAAGCAGTCGCCGACCTGGATCGTCTGGCCGGCACTGAGACACCTTCAGCTGAGTGAGATTAAACATGACCAAGAAGCAAAAGCTCGCCATCGCGGCGATCATCGCCATCGCCGCACTGTTGTCCGGCGTAACCCTGATGAAGGGAGGCAGCTCGGGCGGGGGCGGAGAAAAATCGTCTGCGCATCAAGAAGAAAGTGGCCATAAGGACAATGAGCACCATGGCGAAGACAAAAGTAGCGAGCACAAGGATTCTGCTGAGCATGGCGATGGCGAGCACCACAGCGCCGCACCCAGCAAGGGACCGCATGGAGGCTCGCTCTTTAAGGTAGGCGCTTCATCCTTCGAAGTATTGCTCTCTGAGAGTGATGGCGCCCTGGTGGTCTATCCCTATCAATCTGATACACCACTTTCCCCTACTGTCGTGAAGTTGGCGGCAACGCTGACCCGACCAGGAAAGACGGCTGAGAAGTTGGAGTTCCAGGTAGAGAAGGACTCTCTGAAGGCGACTACGCCGGTCGAAGAGCCGCATCTGTTTGACATCAAGTTCGACGCATCGACCCCCGCTGGCTCGCACCAGTTCACCCTTTCCAAAGAGGAGGGGAAGATCGAGTTGAACAAGGAGCAGATGGCATCGGCTGGCATTCAGGTAAAGACGGCCGGCGCGATGAAGATGAACAGCAGTTTGCAGCTGCCGGGTGAAATCCGATTCAACGAAGATCGCACCGCCCACGTCGTCCCCCAAGTCGCCGGTATCGTGGAATCCGTTTCTGCGAACCTCGGCCAGAAGGTGAAAAAGGGGCAGGTACTGGCTGTCGTCATCAGTAGCGCTATTTCGGAACAGCGCTCGGAGTTGTTGAACGCTGAGCAGCGCCTCGCCCTGGCAAAGACCGCTTATCAGCGAGAAAAGGGCCTGTGGGAGCAGAAGATCTCTGCTGAACAAGACTATCTGCAAGCACAGACAACGCTGCACGAAGCAGAAGTCGCAGTGCGCAATGCCCAGCAAAAACTCCGAGCCATCGGTGCCTCGCCTTCCTCCGGCGGCCTGAACCGCTACGAAATTCGTGCGCCGTTTGATGGAACGGTGGTTGAAAAGCACCTGGGTCTTGGTGAAGCGGTGCGAGAAGATGCAAATGCATTCTTGATTTCAGACCTCACCAGCGTGTGGGCGGAGATCATTGTTACGCCCAAGGATATGCAGATCGTACGCGTAGGCGAGAAGGTTGTTGTACGTGCTACTGCCTTTGATTCGAGCGAAAGCGGAAAGATCTCCTTCGTCGGATCTCTGATTGGCGAGCAAAGCCGCACCGCGAAAGCTCACGTCGTTCTGCTCAACAAAGATGATAGCTGGCGTCCAGGTCTGTTCGTGAACGTTGAAGTCGTTTCGGACGAAGGGCAAGTTCCGGTGGCGGTGGCCGCTGATGCAATTCAGACCGTCGATGAGAAAAGTGTTGTGTTCGTGCGCATGCCAGGTGGATTTGCAGCGCAGGAAGTCACGCTCGGACGTTCCAATGGCAAGTTCGTGGAGATCAAGTCTGGCCTGGATGCAGGTGTTGAATATGCGGCTACCGGCAGCTTCGCTATCAAGGCAGAGCTGGGCAAGGGAACCGCAGAGCACGGTCACTAAATCTGGCGTATTCGAGAAAGACGACAATCATGTTTGAACGAATTATTCGCTTCGCCATCGAGCATCGATGGCTGGTCCTGCTCGCGGTGCTCGGAATGGGCGCATATGGTGTGTATAGCTATCAAAAGCTACCTATCGATGCGGTACCGGATATCACCAATGTGCAGGTGCAGATCAACACAGCCGCACCAGGCTATTCTCCATTGGAGACCGAGCAGCGTATTAGCTATCCGATCGAGACAGTAATGTCCGGCCTGCCCAATCTGGAGCAGGTTCGATCCATGTCGCGCTACGGCCTCTCTCAGGTTATCGTGGTGTTCAAGGACGGCACCGACATCTACTTTGCCCGTCAGCTCGTTAACGAACGCATTCAGCAGGCAAGAAGCCAGCTTCCGGCTGGGATCGACCCTGGAATGGGGCCTATATCGACGGGTCTTGGCGAAATCTACCTGTGGACGGTTGAGGCCAAGGACGACGCGCGAAAGGCGGACGGAACGCCCTATACGCCCACGGACCTGCGAGAGATCCAAGATTGGGTCATCAAGCCCCAATTGCGCTTGGTTCCGGGCGTCACCGAAATCAACACCATCGGTGGCTATGCCAAGGAATACCTGATCGCTCCTTCGGCTGAGAAGCTGGCGTCCTATGGCTTGACAATGGATAGCATCGTCAAGGCTGTAGAGAAGAACAACAATAACGTCGGCGCCGGCTATATTGAACGCCGTGGCGAACAATATCTGATTCGTGCGCCCGGGCAGGTGGGCTCTATCGAGGACATCAGCAACATCATTCTTTCCAACGTGAAAGGTATTCCCATCCGTGTGCGCGATGTCGCCAACGTAGATATCGGCAAGGAGTTGCGCACGGGTGCTGCGACCGAGAACGGTCGTGAAGTAGTGCTGGGTACGGTCTTCATGCTGATCGGCGAGAACAGCCGTAAGGTGTCGCAAGCGGTCGACAAGAAGATGCAGGAAATCAACCGTACACTGCCCCAAGGCGTCGAAGCTGTCACGGTCTACGATCGTACCGTTCTGGTCGACAAGGCAATTGCAACCGTGAAGAAGAACCTGGTTGAAGGTGCGCTACTGGTGGTGGCGGTGCTGTTTGTCTTCCTGGGGAACATCCGGGCGGCGATCATCACCGCAACCGTGATTCCATTGGCCATGCTCTTCACCTTCACCGGCATGGTGTCCAATAGGGTGAGTGCAAACTTGCTCAGTTTAGGGGCGCTCGACTTCGGCATCATCATTGACGGCGCCGTCGTGATTGTGGAGAACTGCGTTCGGCGGCTGGCTCATGCACAGGAACATCACAGCAGGACACTGACTCGCAGCGAACGATTCCATGAAGTATTCGCTGCCGCGAAGGAGGCTCGCCGGCCTCTGCTGTTCGGCCAGATCATCATCATGATCGTCTATCTACCGATGTTTGCTCTTACCGGCGTCGAAGGCAAGATGTTTACGCCGATGGCATTTACCGTCGTTGCAGCCCTGATCGGTGCAATGATTCTGTCGGTAACCTTCATTCCTGCCGCTATCGCCCTGTTCATCGGCGAAAAGGTCGCGGAAAAAGAGAACTTCATCATGGTGGGAGCGAAGCGGCTGTATGAGCCGATGCTCAAGGTCATCATGGACAACAAAGCGGTGGTTCTGACCTTTGCTGCTGCGCTGATTATCGTTTGTGGCGTGGTGGCTAGCCGTCTGGGTTCGGAGTTCGTACCCAACTTGAATGAAGGTGATATCGCCATTCAGGCGCTCCGTATTCCGGGTACCAGCCTGACGCAATCCATCGAAATGCAAAAGACGATCGAAAAGACCTTGAAGAAGAAGTTCCCCGAAGTGGAGCGAGTCTTTGCTCGTTCTGGTACGGCGGAAGTGGCGTCCGATCCGATGCCGCCTAACATTTCTGACGGCTACATCATGTTGAAACCGGAGTCCCAATGGCCCGAGCCAAAAAAGACGCACACGGAGCTGTTGACCGCCATCCAAGCAGAGGTTGCGAAGATTCCGGGCAACAACTATGAGTTCTCTCAGCCAATTCAACTGCGTTTCAATGAGCTGATCTCTGGTGTACGAAGCGATGTGGCAGTGAAGGTTTTCGGTGACGACATGAACGTGCTCAACGAGACCGCCGGCAAGATTTCGGCTGTCTTGGAGAAAATTCCTGGTGCGACCGAGGTGAAGATCGAGCAAACGACCGGCCTGCCGATGTTGACGGTCAACATCGATCGCCAGAAGACTGCACGCTATGGTCTGAACGTGTCAGACATTCAGGACACGATTGCAACGGCCATCGGTGGTAAGGAAGCTGGAACGCTGTTCCAGGGTGACCGCCGATTCGGTATTGTCGTCCGTCTGCCTGATAACTCCCGAACAGACTTGGAAGCCATTCGTCGGCTGCCAATAGCATTGCCACTGCAGGACGGCAACACGCGGACCAGCTATGTTCCGTTGGGCGAAGTTGCGGCACTGAATATTGCACCCGGACCGAACCAGATTAGCCGAGAGGATGGTAAGCGCCGTATTGTGGTCAGCGCCAACGTCCGTGGTCGAGATCTGGGTGGCTTCGTTGCAGACGCAGAGCGACAGCTGCAGGCCCAGGTCAAGATCCCCACTGGCTATTGGACCACCTGGGGTGGCCAGTTTGAGAACTTGCAGTCTGCTACGCAGCGTCTTCAGATCGTGATTCCGGTGGCCTTGTTGATGGTCTTCGTGCTGTTGTTTGTCATGTTCAACAACGCCAAGGACGGGATGCTGGTGTTCACGGGTATCCCATTCGCGCTCACCGGGGGCATTCTTGCTCTGGCGCTGCGCGATATTCCGATGTCGATTTCGGCAGCAGTTGGTTTCATCGCGTTGTCAGGGGTGGCGGTGCTGAACGGTTTGGTGATGATTTCCTTCATTCGCAGTTTGCGTGAAGAAGGTCGGTCGCTGGATCAGGCCATTCATGAAGGGGCGATGACGCGTCTTCGTCCAGTGCTGATGACCGCGCTGGTTGCGTCGCTGGGCTTTGTTCCGATGGCACTGGCTACTGGAACGGGCGCAGAAGTGCAACGTCCGCTGGCGACTGTTGTTATCGGCGGCATTCTGTCTTCGACCGCGTTGACGCTGCTGGTGTTGCCGCTGCTGTATAAGTTGGCACATAACAAGGACGAAGATGAGGCACCGGCAGAAACCGGAATACGTCGACCGTTCTGGAAGTTCTGGGCAAAACGTTCTTCCATCGCAAACTAAGAGGAAAAAATGGGACAAGGACATTCGCACGTTCCTCCGCAGGGAGGTAATGAAAGGGCGCTGAAGATCGCACTGGCCCTGACGTCGACGTTTCTGATTGCAGAGGCCGTTGCGGGTGTTCTTACCCAAAGCCTTGCGTTGATCTCCGACGCTGCACACATGCTTACAGACAGTGCAGCGTTGGCGATCGCTCTATTCGCAATCCGGATCGGCAAGCGACCGGCAGATACGAAGCGCACTTTTGGTTATGCACGTTACGAGATCCTGGCCGCGCTCTTCAATGCGGTTATGCTCTTCGCAGTGGCAATCTACATCCTGATCGAGGCATACAAGAGATTTACGTCACCTCCCGAGATTCAGTCGGGGGCTATGCTTCTAGTGGCCGTTCTGGGGCTGATTATTAATTTGATCAGCATGCGCATGTTGACGTCGCGAAAAGATGAAAGCCTGAACGTTAAAGGGGCGTATCTGGAAGTATGGAGCGACATGCTGGGATCGGTGGGCGTCATCGCAGGTGCGCTGATCATCCGATTCACCGGTTGGGATTGGGTAGATACCGTCATCGCCGTAGCGATCGGTCTGTGGGTGCTGCCGCGTACATGGACGTTGCTGAAAGAGAGTATCAACGTTTTGCTGGAGGCAACACCTGCACACGTGAATCCCGACGAAATCCAGGAAGCAATCCTGGGAGTTGAAGGAGCTCAATCAATTCACGATCTTCACATCTGGTCCATCTCGAACGACAAGGTGAGTTTGACTGCTCACGTTGTCTACGACCCCCGCACATACAACATCGAAGTACTCGGAAAGATCCGGAAGTTGTTAGCTGAAAAATTCGACATTCATCACGTCACCATTCAATTGGAAGATCTGCCATGCGAGCAGGCGGCTGAACAGCACACCTTTTCTCCGATCGGTAAGGAGGACGAAAATGATCATCAACACTAGCAGTTGGCTCAAACTATCATTGATAGTCACATTGGCAACTTTGATCTCTGCTTGTGAGACCCCCGCACGTGACACCGTGCCGTGCACAATTCAGCAAAAGCATGCGCGCTGCGTCGCGGTTCCTGTGCATGGTGATGAGCATGAAGACGAGGCCAAGGCGTTGACGCCGGCGCCGGAGGGATTTGGCTATCTGTACGTGACGAGGCCATACGCGCAGCAACGTAGCGTCAAAGCCAAATTGTTCGTGAACGACGTATTTCTTGCAGAGCTTGGGCCGATGAGCTTTGCTCGCATCAAGATGCGGCAAGGAATATATCGGATCAAGGTCACTGCCGAGAAAACCGAGGATGTCCAGATCACCGTGGGGATGAAAAAAGAGACGTTCATGGAATACCAAATTGCTGAGCATTTCTTTTCGACGGAGCCAAGCATCAAGGAGGTAAGTAAGGAGCGAGCGAAAGAGAGCATGCAGCCACTCGATATGGTGGTTTCACGGAATGACTGAACTCGCTATGAGTTAAAGAAAGGGGCGCATTTATGCGCCCTTTTTTTTGAATCCAAAATTATTACGCAATCGTAATAATTTAGTTCGATTTTGGTAATTGGTCCCTCTCTACAATGAACTCATCGTCAAAACGATATTTCACCCCAAAGGAGGTTCACCATGAAGTTCAATTTTTCCAAGGCCGCAATTGCCGCAACCCTGCTGATGTCCTTCGCCGGCGCCAATGCCATGGCTCAAGTTGCAGACCCGTTTGGCACTCCCGCCAATAGCGCGATGCCGGAGCGCGAAATCGCCATGAGCAATTCGACCAAGTACGTCAACGTCGCCCAGGGCGAAGTCGTGAAGTTCGTCTCGCACGGCAAGAGCTTCATCTGGAAGTTCGATACCTTCGGCATGCAGCCGTTCTCGTTCTCGAAGATCGCCCCGCAAGGCTTTGACGGAGCCAACGCCACCGTCTACCTGGGCACCAACCCGCTGTACCGCGGCCATTGATCGGTGAGGCTTGCCGATATTGGCAAAGACTATTCTGATATCGATGCAGTGCGCAGTAACAGGACTGCCCGAAGGCCGGGATGGTTGTTCGAGAGTTCCAAGGAACCACCATGTAGTCTAGCGACAGACGCCACCAGGCTGAGGCCCAGGCCGACGCCTGGTGTTGATCTGCTCGCGTCGCCGCGATAGAAGCGTTGCTGCACTTTGGGCAATTCAGTATCAGGAATGCCGGGACCATTGTCGCTCACACGTACCAAAAGGCGGCCGTCGTCGAGCTGTACACAACTCAGCGTTACCTTCCCGCCAATCGGGATAAATTTCAGAGCGTTATCGATCAGGTTGGCCACGGCTTGTGCCAACAGCAAAGCATCGCCTTTTATGTGCAGTGGACCAGAGGGGCGATGATCAATAATCTTTCCGGTGGACTCTGCCAGTGGCCGGTAAAATTCGCAGACATCCGCAACGACCGCCGCTGCATTCATGGTGGAGAAGCCCGCTCTTCTAGCACCAGTGTCGATTTCGACTAGCCGCAGTAGGGCATTAAAAATTGAGATGACGCGGTCGACGTCTTCGATAGCCCCTTCAATCTCCTCGGAGTGTTTTTCCTGTCGAGCAAGATCTTCCAAGCGGGAACGTAGTTCTGCCAATGGTGTTCGTAGATCATGCGCAATCGAGTTAGACGCGTTGATGACCCCTTTCATCAGCAGCTCAATCTGATCCAACATGAGATTCGCGGTCTTGGCCAGGCTTGCCAGTTCGCTTTCGCCGCCATGATGTGGCAAGCGGTGCGTGAAATCTCCCTGCACGATGGCCGTAGCAGCCTGATCGATGTCTTTGACCTTGGCAAGAAGGCTACGTCGAATCGCAACGCCGCCTACTATTCCGAGAAGAATAATGATGGCCCCCGAAGCCGCAAGGCCGCCGATGAACATATTCTCGAGTAATCGGTATCTGTTAATGTCGTGAGCGACCAGCAGATGAAATCGGCCATTCAGAATGAGATGTCTGGCAAGAATCCGGGTATTGCTGCCATTGATGTCGACGACAAACCTCCCACTGGAAGCGACTGTATTGATTTCAGTTGGCCAGGAGGGTAGATTGCCCGCCAAGCGCTGCATGTTCTGGTCGGTCAGCAGAACAATATCTTCGGAGCCGCCGGGGATCGCCCCAACCCGGGAATCGATCCGCTTGCTCAACGCATCAACTCCTTCTTCTTCATACACGCGCTGCAATCTCTCGCTGTCCGCGTGCAGGATATGGCGCCAGTCCTGCTCGACAAATTCCTGCCATGCATACCAAAGTGGTGTGGCAAAGGCAGCAAGCGCCAAGAGGCTGAATACGACGTAGCAGCTGGCGACAGTTCGAGCGGAGAACTTAAAGAGCCTATTCATCGGTAAGCATGTAGCCGGCGTTTCGAATGGTCTTGAGCATGGACGGCAGTGAGTCGATATCTAGCTTTTGCCGCAATTTGCTGATATGCACGTCGACCACGTTGGTCTGCGGATCAAAATCGTAATCCCAAACATTCTCTAAGAGCATCGTGCGCGTGACCACTTTGTTCGCATGACGCATCAGATACTCGAGAAGGTGAAATTCCCGCGGTTGGAGCAATATTGCCTTTCCGTCCCGGTAGACCTTGTGCTTCATGATGTCCATGTGCAAGTTACCGACCACGAGATACGTCCTCTCGGTTAGCTCCCTGGATCTCCGGATGATGGCTTCCACACGTGCCAGTAGTTCACCAAACGAGAACGGCTTGATCAGGTAATCGTCTCCGCCGCTCTGCAGTCCTTTAATCCGATCATCGACCTCTGCCATGGCGCTGAGAATCAAGATCGGAACGTTATTGCCCGTTTTGCGAAGAGCTTCAATGATACTCAGCCCGTCGATGCCTCCCGGAAGCATGCGGTCCATGATGATGGCTTCGTAAGGTGCGCTTGCGGCAAGCAGCATCCCGTCACGACCGTTGTCGGCGTGATGGACCTCGTATCCTGACTCAGAGAGTCCCTTTTTTAGGAATAGCGCTACGCGCTCGTTGTCTTCGACGATCAGCAGTTTTGTCGCCGTCATGTTTCTAACGCAGAAAATTAATCCAGTCTTTGGTAGCGCAGCGGACGCATTTCATATGCAGACCAGACGAATCCAGAAACACTGCAAGACTGGTGAGATTTGTTGAGGGTGCATGGAAAACAGAGAGATTGAATCTCTACTTTTCTATCCAATGCGGAGCTGGAAAACTGTACCACGCCGTCAAAAATTAGCCGATGACTCCGCGGAAATATTTGAAAATAATTTGATGGAAAAGAAAAAAGGCTTGCGTGGGCAAGCCTTTCTTTTACCGATCCAACATCGCGACCAACCCGCGATGTCGGTGGTGAGTGTTGCTTAGAACTTGTGACGAACGCCCACGGCCACCAGGGTCTGGCTGGCATCAGCGCCGCCGGTAGCAGCATTGCCGGTCGCATCGCCATACACGCCGCTGTTGGCCATGTCCGAAGCACGGATGTTAGCCAGGAACGCGTACAGGTCGGTGCGCTTGGACAGCCAGTAGTCGGTGCCCAGGCTGATTTGAGTCAGCTTGCCCTTGGAGGACGAGTTGAAGTCAGCACGGGTGTGAGTGACGGCGCCCAGCAGCTTCAGATTCGGGGTCAGGGAGTAGGCGGTACCGACTTCATAGATGTCGGCCTTGTTCGCGGAACCCAGAGTCTTGGACGGCAGAGCGGTCGGGCTGGCGGTGTTCAGATCTTGCTTCACGCGGTTGTAGTTTGCATACACGCGGGCCGGGCCGAATTGATAGCTGGCTGCAACGTTCAGCACCTTAGCTGCGCTGTTGCCGGAGTTGTTGACGTCGCCAGCGTTGGTTGTGCCGATCAGCAGCGAAGTGTCGGCCGGGGTTGCGCCTTGCTTCGATTGGAAGTAGTTGATACCCAGACCCAGCGGGCCATTGTCGTACTTGCCGCCGATGCCGAATGCTTGGCCAGCCGAAGTGCGGCCGGCTTGTTCACCGAAGCCGTAGAACAGGTTGCCGGTGAAGCCGCCCATGTTGTTGGTGGTGTAGCTCACGGAGTTGTTGCTACGGGTACCTTCCAGGCGGTCCAGGTTATGGCCAACGGAGCCGGTCATGAAGCCGAAGTCGGCAACAGAGGTCAGGTAAGAGATGGAGTCAGCGAAGTCGGTTTGACGACCCAGCAGGACGGTACCGAAGCCGCCGGCCAGGCCGACGACGGACTTACGACGGAACAGAGTGTTGGTGGTCTTGGAGTCATCCAGGGCGCCGGTGTCGTTCTTGAAGCCGGTTTCCAGATTGAAGACGGCGCTCAGACCGCCACCCAGATCTTCAACACCCTTGAAGCCGATACGCGAACCTTGAATCACCGCGGAGTTCACGCCGAACTTGCTGCCGGTGCCGTTAGCAGTGCCGTTGACAGCCTTGCTGGTGTACACGACGCCAGTATCGATAATGCCGTAGATGGTAACGGAGGAGGTTTGCGCCTGAGCAGCGCCGGCGAACGCGCCGAGCACAGCCAGTGCGAGCAACGATTTCTTCATGTGTCTTCCTTCTAAAATGGTCTTGAGGATCCGCACGTTTGGCGGATGTTTGAACATTACGTGTTCCTCTTTTCTACCGACAGCGCGTTTGTAAATATAGAAAAAAGTCTGGTTTTGGTCGGACGATTGATTCTGGATTTGTTGTATTTCTTCATCTGTCGAATTTTCTTCGAGGTTTCACAGCGTTGCTCTCCATATGAATGCGGCAGCAGCGCTATTCGAAAAAAGCCGGCAACAACATACGTTTGTGCCGGGAAAAAAAGAAACCACCCAAATCAACATCGAGCGGAATCAGGGAGAGTTACGCCAGGTCTGCGATGATGTTCCGCAATCGATATTGACGCTGGCGATAATTACCTTCTGGACCGTCGAAACTTGAATTTACGTCGGCAAACAGGCGTGAAATTAAGTCCAATGTCACGCGTTGTTCGGCATTTTCGATCAAGATCAGGCGCCTTTTGCTGCGAGCATGGAGTTTGCTAATGTCGACTTCGATGCAATGGCCCCAGTCTGCGTGGCGCACATCTACGAGCACGGCCTCGGATTTGGAAAGCTTAAATGCAGCGGCCAGATCAATTCTGGCTGAGAGAAAGGGATGAGACTTCCTTAACTTAGTCGTCAGCGATTTAGCGATTTCAACGGCCCATGTTTCGGGGCTGTTTTTTGCAGAAAATCTTGAGGCGGCTATCAATGCTTCGTGATGACCTTGATCCGCCGCTTTTTTCCACCAAGAGAGTGCGTGGATGTCATTCATCGGGCCATCGCGTCGGGTACGCCAGAGATACTGACCGTAGTCGAATTGAGCCTGTGCAAATCCCATCTCGGCACTGCGGTTTAAATATTGGCGAGATAGAGAGAGATTGCGTTGGAAGTACTCTGCCTTGGCGTAAATCATTGAGAGCCCGTGCCATGCTTCGGCAACATCTCCCTTGCCGGCGGCATTGAGCCAAGGGACCGCGGCTAAATAGTTCGCCTGCCCGTGTGCGGGGAATATCCGTTGACAACCGTGGTCGAGGCGCGCGTGGAGCATCCCAAGTCGGTATTGCGCTTCATGATTATTTGAAAGAGCAGCAAGCTCCAACAGTCTTCTGGCATATGAGAGATCGGATACTTTGCGCTCCAACAAGAGCTGAGATTGCCTCAGGAGTAAGGTAACCTCATTTTCGGATAGCGAAAGTAATGCGCACTGGGGAGAGGGATCGCGAAGATAGCGAAGCTGCGCCTCATGATCCTTAAGTAGGCACTTGATCATCGGCGCGGCGTTCTCGGAAAAACCGACGTAGTCACCTGCCTTCCAGTACTTCTCCAGTAACGAGTATTGGGCTTCTGTCACGCCGGCCAGCGCTGCTTGCCTTGTCCAATGTTCTTTGGCTTCTTTCAACGGCGGCGCCAGATGAATTTGACCGCCGGCGCCATGGTGCTGGTCATCTTCGAGTTGCGCAAGATGCTTGGCGAGAAGCCATTGGGCCTCATGATTATTTCGCTCAGCTAGCTGCTTCAGTACGTTGACCGCCTTGTCTTTGGCCTTATGACCAAAATGACTGGAATTCTCAAGCACTAAACGTGAGAACACTATGCCAGCTTCGAGTACGCCGGAATCGAATGCGCGTTCATACCATTCCACCGCCTCATAGGGGCGCGACATTGTGCTACGTACTAGTTCATATGGAACGGCGCGACCTATCATCGTCCAGGCCTCGGTAAGGCCTTGTCTGGCCGCTCTTTCCAACCAGTAGAATGCAGTTTCAGTACTCTGCGGAAGGCTGCCGTTGCCCAAGTAGTAGCGGGTTCCTATGGCCAACTGGGCGTCGGCAACACCAGTTCGAGCGGCTTTAAGAATGGCAAGGTCGTCGCGGGCCGCCATTTTATCGACCACCCACGAGGTCGTCGTTTGGGCGAGAAAGTGTTTGCGGCGATGACATCATGCTGCTCCGTGTATGTTCATAGGGAACGTGCTCGGAGAACTAGATTTGCACCTTGCGATGATGAATCTTTGGGTAGAAAATCATCAATCTGGCAGTCACAAATCGACGATCAGGAGCACCGATTTTTCAACGGATGTTAGCCAGCGATGGTGATCTGCGAATGCCTTTGGAAGATTAAATGTTGTTAATGTAAATGGTCGGAAAGCCTCTATAAATATAGGTTCTATCGGAGATTTCTCTCTATGAAATCGAGCGTGGAAGCAGATTGAATCTACCTTGATGGTGATTTAAGTGAATTCTTTTTGAAGATTAACGATCATTAATAATCGGGCGATGAAGAGGTCGATTTTGAGTCGTAAAGTCAGCACGTAGTGAGGCACATCTGCCACAGCTGGTTCTGCTTAAGAATGACTGGGTTGGAGAAAAATTTGTAGTCTTTAGTCGTATTGGCCTATGCTGCCGCGTTCGGAATTTCGAGAAATTGCGAGGCGGTGGATGCAGCGGAATCTACCTGCCGGGAAGTGACCTGTCGGTCTTAGAGGAGTTGAATGAACAAGTTTTTGCAGTCGATACACGACAATCTGCCCCAGTGGATGGCTGATTGGTTTGATGTGCTGGTGCCGGCTGCGGAGGTGGCCTTGATCATGATCGGCGCCTTAGTCATCATGAGAATTGCAAAGCTGCTGATCGGCCGGGTAGGTCGTCCATACGGCCTACCAGGGAAGGCCGCAGCTCTTACGCAAAGGGTTCTTGGATTCTTTGTCTATGGAGGTGCCATTCTCTGGGCATTGGAGCGCCTGGGGGTCTCTGGAGCGGTACTTTGGTCCGCATTCACTGGATTTGCTGCAGTAGGCGCGGTAGCCTTTTTCGCCGCTTGGAGTGTTCTATCCAACCTATTTTGTGCCATCTTGATCTACACGACGCAGCCATTCCGGGTCGGCGATGTTATCGAAGTGCTGGAGGGCGGTGACAAACCAGGCGTTAAGGGGCGTGTACTGGACATCAATCTGGTGTACACGACGCTATCCGAGGAGACGGAAGGGGCCGGGACTACACTGCAGCTGCCAAACAGTCTATTTTTCCAGCGTATCGTGCGCAGATGGAATGACAGCTCCTCTTCGTTATTCTAAAATTATTCCCCTCGATGGGCCTGCTCTGGGCTCACCGCCATTCCCCAGTTCTCCAGCCTTCGAAATCATTACGCGATCGTAATAGACGCGTAATGATTTTGTTCGAAATGCCTTCTTAGAATGTCTTCTTGTCAGTGCGCCGCATCAATGATTCGGTGGATCTGACCGTAGGTACTCTTCTTGGAGGTCTCGTGGACGCACTGCTCGCCCTATTTCTTGTCTCGTCAGTCTTATGCTCTGCGCCAACCTTGGCGAAGGGCGCACCTCAGCTGGAGAGAAAAAATGCAAGGGCCTGCCAGGATCTGTCTCTCGCCGTTTCGCCCAGTAATCCTAAGAGTAGCTGTCCAACGTCGCGCCTCTGTAGCCGTTAGCGGGCTTTTGTTGCGGATCAGACTTCAGCGTATTGATTGAGCAGAAATTCGAAGGTATGTCCGGGTTGAATTGGCATTTTCTTCGTTAGGAGGCGGGTGATGAACATCAACGGAATGAATGCGCTGTCGAGTGATGGTGGAGAGAAGGACGAGAAGTTTTGGAAGAACGCGGTTCGTTTAGTGGAGCAAAGGCTTGGGCTGCTTGCATCGAATATCGCCAATGCCGATACACCGAACTACAAAGCGCGGGACATCGATTTCTCATCGGCTTTGAAACAGGCGATGACGAATTCAAAGTTGCCTGTCCTGTCAAAAGGGTACGCCACGGTCCCCAAGGATCTACCCGTCGATGCCTTAGTACTCTACCGATCTCCGACGCAACCGAGCGCGGATGGGAATACCGTAGATGTCGACCAGGAAAGCGCGGCGTTCTCTCATGAAGCAATTCGCTACCAGTTCTTCTTGGACAAGGCAGTAGGTGAATACAAGGAGATCGGCGATCTGTATAAAAATATGGTGGGATAGTGCAAACGCCGCTGGTGTGGCGTGCTATCCAGCCGCTGACGACTTGGCTCTTCGCGGAAAATGACACAATCTCAGATCACACACGAGGCGCTAGTAAGCGTGATGAAGCCCGGGTCGGCGGTCATGCTATTGCTTGTGCTGGCGTTCTATCTTTGGCTCAAGTTCAGTGATCGCAAGTCCGGAAAAAAGAATCTACCGACTAAGGTAGATACATCGAAGGCCAAGCAGAAGCGTGCGCAGTCTCGTCGGACCAGGCGCTAAGCTACTAATTTCAGTTACTTCTAAATATGCGCCAAACGACACTCAATGTGGTTCCTCCGAGAGTGTTCTGGTTTGGGATGTCTCATTCAGAGATACATTAGATTCCATCTTAAATCGTGTGCCGCGCTGCTGATCGCTTGGCGGACTGCTGCGCTTGAGCTTAAAGGGCATATTTGTGCTGATGAAGTTTCGCAAGAAATGCACGGTTCAGGATGCGTCGACTAAAGACGGTCTGTGGCAAGTATCTACGCCTGCCTTTATCCTTGTTGTAGCGCTAGGCAGCGCGATCCTTTATCACTTTCCACTCTACAAATTCGCCGTCAATAATCTGGATATTTCCTCCCCAGGAGGAATTTGGACCTTACTCACGCTGTTCGTGCTGGTCTTTTTTGCGAACATTGTGGCCCTGAGTGCTTTGTCCGTATTGTCCCAGTGGCTGTTGAAGCCGGCGGTGATGTTGATGGCGGTCATCAATTCAATCGCTCTGTATTTCATCGTGGTGTATGGGGGCGTGCTGGATAAGACCATGATGGGTAGGCCTCCAGGTGCGATCGTCCGACCAACTCAAACGACAGCTTTTGAGTCAGCAGCCAGGCCTGGAGCCGATCCAGTTCCCGCTGATAGGCGCGACAAGTGTTGGGGGAGGCTGAATAGCGCTCCACCCAATGTGTCAGTGCGTCAATTGCAGATTTACTCCTCGTTGCCAAGTTCGAGGTTTCCTTCCATTAAGGCTTCAAGATCGATCGGCTCCAGCTGGATCTGGTTGCCCAGAAGTTGGTAGAGATCCAGCTCAGCGCCAGGTGCCTCCAGAGAGAGAATCAATGCAAAGCGAGTATTGGTGGTGACGCGCTTGAGCTTCATTCGCTCGCGCCACCAGCCAATGACTGGATAGACGGCCAGGAGGTTGCGTGTTGCCAGGTCGGCCGCGGTACCGGTCCATGTATCGGAATGGACCGAGCCGAAGGTTTGCAGCTTGGGACCGAGCGTCCAGCCCGCGTCCTGTTGCGCACCTGGAACGTCTTCTTCTTCCGCCAGAAGTGCGTGATTGACGCGTTGGTTAAACTCTTGAGGGCTTTCGTTGAGCCTGCGTAGGGCGAATCGGAAGCCATGCGAGGCGTATCGATATTTCTTTTCCCATCCACGCTTGCCGGGGCTGGGCTCAACGAAGTACGACAGCGTCACCTTCAGGCGTACCTGCAGCGCGCCCAAGGCTAACAAGGTGTTCTTGGGCCACGGCAGCTCGAACAGGCGCAGCTTATTCATCTTGCCGCGGTATTCCTCGATCTTGAACGGCTGAAGGGTAGATTGGACCAAAATCGTGACCCCATCGCGCGCGCTGTGAAGCGCTTTCTCCGGGGACACTACGCCATAGCCGCACGTGCGCAACATCCGAAGTTTCGTCGCCTGCGACTGGTCGGTGAGGTAGCGATCGAGCTGCGCTTGGGTCCAGTTCGCGTGATGGACGATCAAGCCGCGCACCGTCTCAGGCCAGGCGTCTGGATAGGTGGTCATGATTTGCGCCGCCAGGCGCGAGGCCAATGCGGTTGCCGCGCTGGTCATGTTGAAGGTCACCGTGGGGCGATTGGCGCCCACGCGGCTGGTGGTGAGCATCTGCAGCGTGTTGGGCTGGGCGGTCTCTGTTCTGGTCGGGTCAACAGCAAGGTTTCCGCCCTCGAACAGCACCTCCGGTTTGATTGGCCATTCACGGCTCCAGCCAACCGAGGTCGAACTGAAGGGACTCAGATCGCCCCTGTCGGCCATCGCCTGCCATCCGGCGTAGTCGGGAATGGCCGGCAACAACACTTTATCGGTAAAGGCGCCGATGGTGAGCGCGTTCCATGCCTGGGCAGGTTGCTCCACCTGGTAGTTTTGGTTGGACTGCGGATAGGTGAGCCAGCGTTCGTCTGGTTGCACATTGCCGGCGCTGATGGCGAACAGGCGCCGGCTGCCCGGTACCCTGCCGTCGACGGCAGAGTGGCCAAAGGACAGTTGATCGATGGCCGCAGAGTATGCCGACGGTTCTCCGGAATCGTGCGAGCTGGTCGTGATCGCCTTACAAATGACCCGGCGGCGCTGTGGCGCCGCAATCTCGCAACGGGAGACGGCCTGGGCCACCACTTTGCCAAGCACGTCGTGATCCGTTTCAGGATCCGGATTGGCCGGCGCGAGTATCTTGACGGATTCAAGCCGGTGTTCGATGGGCGCCGCGCCAGCCTGAGCCGCTGCGGCATGAAGGCAGCCGTATAGCGCGAGGCCTGCCATCTTCGTACCATGCCCATGATGGTCTGAGGTACCCCAGTCAGGGTTGACCGCGTGCATGTCGTCCGCTGCTAGGGCTGGCTCTAAGAGTGGGTGCCCGCGCAAGACGCCTGTATCCAACACGGAGACCGCAACATCGCTGTCGCCGCGTATCTGGTCTTCAAGTGTTTCGATGATCGCATCTTGTTCGAGGATCGTCATGTGCTCCGGCACCACGAGGGGCTCGTCAGCTCGCCGTATCTCGGCAATCATGTTCAGGATGATAAAAGAGCGTGACAACTGAGCCTTCGTCGCGCGCGCATTCACCACCACTCGTTCAGGGAAGTCGAGCCGCTGGGTGGCGAGATGTATCTCGAAGCGGTCGGCAGCAAGCTGGAACCGGTTGTAGGCAGCGGCTGGGACCAAGTTATCTGTGCGCAGCCAGATTTCCCACCAGAGGTGGTCATTGTCGGCTGGGATTGGAGCGTCATCGGTCCAGAGAGCGGCGAAGGTTGCGACACCAATGGACTGGATGCTCTGTGCCAACTCCTTGTTCTTCGGCTCTTTGGATTTCTTGGTTTCGTTATTGAGGTAGTCATCAAACTTGGCCACCAGACGGTTAAGCCTACCCTCAGGAACGAAGCAAGTCGCATACATCTTGCCACCGGCTTCGCGCACATTGAGCAGCTGGATGTCACCACGTGCGGAATCAAGCCTGGGCAGTGCCAGTTCGAGTTCAGGGAAACTCTCGAACTCCAGAATAATCCCTGGAGAGGTATCAATTTGGCGTGCAGCTATCTCTCGCTGACGTTCTTCTAGGATAGGAACGACATCCAACAATGCGCGTTTGAGCCTAGTGCCATGTGTGCGCCGATCGACATCAGCTAGTGCCATTCCTTCTGCTGAAGCACCCCCTCTGCGTCCGTATCCTTGTTCTATGGACGAGCGAGCCCCCAGCCATAGATGTGGCAGACGTTCTACTTCCCCAGCCATATACCCCCGCTACTATTTTTAGTTGTTGGTAAATGTCTTCTTATCTTTAATGCGCTGTTGCAGTGCTTTGGTCAGAGCGTCGATCGTGATGGCACGATTACCACTGCCGATGACTTCTTTCAGGGCGTCGTCGTAGGCGCGCTTTCCATCGGCGTAGCTGAGGCCGGAGGCGAGCGGTGCAATCTGCTGCCAGTTGATCGAACGGTACTTTTTCGGAGTGCGACGCTGCATCAGTTCGATGAACTCGTCAGCTGTCGGAAGAGTGAACTGGAGGATGTCGTCGAAGCGTCGGAAAAGAGCCTCGTCGAGAATTTTTGGGTGGTTAGTTGCTGCGACGATGACACTTTGGGAGGTGTCTTGCTCGACCATCTGCAGGAATGCGTTGAGGATCCGCCGCAGTTCACCGATATCGTTGTTCGTCGCGCGTTGCTGCCCAATGGCGTCGAACTCATCGAACAGATACACACCGCGTACCTGCTGGATACTGTCGAAAATCAGGCGCAGCTTCGCCGTCGCTTCACCCATATAACGTGTAAAGAGGCTGTCGAGTCGGAGCGTGAACAGTGGCAGTGACAACGCGCTGGCTAGCGCAGCGGCGGTCATGGTCTTGCCGGTGCCTGGCGGACCGATTAAGAGCACTTTCCGGCGTGCTTCCAGGCCATGTTCGGCCAAGAGTGAGGATTGACGCTGCTCGCGCAGGAGCCTATCCAGACGTTCCCGGGTGTCGGGTTCGAGAATAAGGTCATCGAGCTGCGTTTCGGGATAGGTGACGTGCACCAGATCTGCCAACTCCCCTTTGGGTTGGCGGATTGGAGTTGGCTTACGCGAAGCGGTCACGATGATCTCGGGGCTACGAGCCTTAACTTGGTCAACGAGGTCGCGGATCTCCCCTGCCAGTTTCCCGTGGCCGGCCTTAGCTTCGCGCGCAGCAATCTGGAGCGCGAGAGTCATGAACTGATTCTCGTCCGCATCCTTGTAGGCGCGCAGCATCGCCTTGATTTGATCGCCATTAGCCATGTGTTTTCCTTGGACTCGTCTCCCCGGACAAGTTTTATCCAAAATTTTCCCGAAGTTTAGCGCCGAAGGGGAGATTCGACTAGTTAGACACTGATATTTTAAATATCAGTGGTTAAAAGCAAAGCCAAATCTCATTTATGAGAAAGAGTTGTTCTGCCCACTACAACTTGCCTCGCTGGAATCGACCGGTATATAGCCCCGCAGGCTCGTCTCACCGCATCCTCCACGAAAACCACAACATGGGCAGGCGGAGCGGTCAAATACTGATTGACAGATCAAGTTAGTGAATAAATAATTTGACATCATATTTTTTCACTGACGCGGGGGGTATGTGCGATCCGAAATTGCTCCAACACTAGAGCAGGTGCGAGCTGCGCGCAGCCTGATCGGATGGTCTCAGCAAGAATTGGCAACCCGAGCTGGCGTGGCAGTTTCCACCGTCGCCGATTTCGAGCGCGGCCTGCGTAGTCCTGTGCCGAACAACGCCCTCGCAATTCGCCATGCCCTGGAGAGGTCCGGTGTCGTATTTACCGAAACAGGTGTTAGCCATGGCTTCCACTGGACGTTCATGACAGAACGTGGGATGAGCGGCTTAATCGTAAGCTTCACACCGGAGTCGGCACAGCCTGTGATCGACTTCGCCTCGATTTTTGGGGAGGTGCAGCCCCCGAAAATCTCCATTTCTACAATTCAATGCGCAACACCAGAGCTCAAGAGCAAGGTCGCCGATTTCGTTGCTCATCACGGTGCTAAAGCACCGCATCTGCATCGTCTACGTAAAATGCTTAATGGCATGGCCGATAGAGAATTCTTCTTGGTGCTTCCAAATCCGCCTTCTTCTTCGGCGGAGCAACTTCGGTTTGAACAGGTTCTGCGTCAACTGAACCATCCGCAGGAGCTGTCTCAAGCCCCAGCAGAACAGGAAATATTTGGTCAACTGCTCGAACACTATGATCTGTGCATCCCTCGCACCGACAAGCGCTTCGAAATTGGCAATCCCCGGAAAGCTGATAGAACATGCCGATTCTGCGGAGGGACGCTGGCCTCCGGCGCTAGGTTCGACAAAGAAGCGCACGCCATTCCAGCAGCGTTGGGAAACAAATTTCTTAAGCTGGCCGACGAGTGCGACGGATGCAATCAGTATTTTGGCGACGCGGTTGAACCGACGCTTGTCGAGTTACTTAATATTCAGCGCGTCTTCCTCGGCATCGAAGCGCGAGGCACCTTGCCGACAGTTAAATTCCCTGGTGGTCAAATGTTTCATGACGACAAGCATGAGCAGCATGAGAAACTCATGGTCATCGTATCCGATAAAATTTCTCACGACGCGTCTGGTGTGCTATCTGCGCAATTGGGTAGTGGAAAAGCCATCGTTCCCCAGAATTTCTACCGCGCTTTGTGCAAGATCGCTTTGTCTGTCATCCCAGAGAAGGAGCTGCCTTATCTCACCAGGACTGTCCGTTGGGTTCGCTACGGAGAATCTGCGGGCAAGCCTTTGCCGAAAATTGCCGCATCAGTGGTAATGCTTCCCCCGGATCCGTCGGCCCAAATCGCCCTCTACATCCGCAAGCAATCTCATCCGAGGATGCCACATGTTGTATGCGAGTTTCGGCTCGGCTGCTTCCTGTATGTCTATGTTTTGCCTTTCTCTGATCGAGATACTGACGATCTGATTGGGTTTTTCGAGCGCGAGCATTTCCGACAAACGTTCCGCCACTACGCTATGGTGCCCTCTTGGAGCCAACAGGATTACAGCGGGACCACAGAGATTCCGGTCATCCAAAACATCACTATGCAGCCTAGGAACCCGCGTGACCAGCAAGAGATAGTCTCTGCCGCACCTGAACAGTCTTAATTTTCTTAGTGCAGATCAACGATTAGCGCCTCGTTTCTGTTCAGCATTTGGGGCCTGAATCACCTACCTCTTTTAAAGCACAACTTATTCGGAAAGCAGCTTAGTCTCTCGAGCACCCTCGCTCCAATCCTAGGCCGGAGCATTTCAAGAGCGAACCAGTTTTCGATGCCACTCAACAGCCTTGAGCTTACTAGGTCAGTGTGTCCATCGCCGCTTAGCCCGGAAAAGGAGCAGCCCCATAC
>Ga0228674_1000412_pt1 | contig 30584 bp, 25 predicted proteins | sample 1D_rmetaG_FD_189054 | JGI IMG/M metagenome (GOLD analysis project Ga0228674, IMG submission 189054) | Seawater microbial communities from Monterey Bay, California, United States - 1D_r | ecosystem: Environmental > Aquatic > Marine > Coastal | place: USA: California | collected 2016-09-26
GTGTAAAATCATCTATGAGTTTCCAGATTACAAGTTAATGTTATGTCCGGTAGAGAAAAGTATATCAGCCAACAGCACGACCAATAACACGACCAACACGACGACCAACACGACCAACACGACGAACAACACGACCAGCGCGACCAACACGACCAGCGCGAACAACACTGACAGTAATCTGACAAATATTGTACATACGCCTTCGCCTTCTTTCGTGTCACCTTCGCCTTCTTTCGTGTCACCTTCGCCTTCTTTCGTGTCTCCTTCGCCTTCTTTCGTGTCGCCTTCTTTCGTGTCTCCTTCGCCTTCTTACTCGAAGGGAAGCACACTAAGTCATTGTCATTGTGATTGTTCTTTGCCCTCGGGGACACCTTCCCCGTCTTCGACACTCTCAAATTTTACCGACGTTTCAACGCCGCCCGACTTGAATTGGCTGCACGTATTGTGGTGTTTACCATTATTTTTAATAGTGTACCTCTGTTACAAGAGACATTGTTGTTCAAATATACAGGTTGGTATCGCGCGTCGTCGCTACGAAATGCAAATGCGGTCCAAATCGTGGCCTAGGCGCGTCAGAACGTCACATCCGGGTGCTAATAAACGCTCGAAATCTGAAAATTTCGATACAATTGTTTTATAATAAATGGACATAATTTTACCTACGCCTTTACTTTTAGACTCTCGAAATACAAAATGGTCACCGGGCATAACAAACACAGGTTTTTCGAATTTCATAGTCACTTTTGCGTAATCACCCGAACGGGCGACGTCCTTGTTCATCGCGACAATGGCGGCGGCCATTTTCAAAGTCCTACAATGTATAATAGGTTTGTATCCCACTTTCACGGTTGTGGCATGGTGTAAAATAAAAATGCGAGCCGTTATTTGTTTCACGGCGGCCGCTTCTTTATCTGTTGTTAAAATCATCCCCTTTGAAATGTGTTTGCGTCGGAGGCCGCGGGCTGCAATGGCACACGTGCCATATTGACCTGCTTGTATACTGGGAGAATCAGAATCTTCCGTAAATATAGACTTGACTCTGACGGTTTTAAATTCACCGTTCTTAAAAGGCCCAAGATACGCCGTCGTGATAGCCGGCATTTCTCCCTGTATACATACACCACCTACAACGATGCCTACACCATGTACGTGAAAGATAGATTCGAGTTGAATGGAACACGCACTTTCAAGGTCGTATGTTCTCCATATAGGCAATTTATGAAAAAGGGCGTAAAATATATCAAACCCATCCTGTGTAACGCATGATACTGAAATCATAGGAACAACTCCTCTTGCAACAAGTCCCGCGACGACGTTGTCCGAAACATCCGTCGTTAAAAGAGAATACAAACGTCGATGATGTTTCCTAACCAAAAGCTTGCAGACATGTTTCGTGTCTTTTAAAATTTGTTTTGGTGCCAAATCTATCTTTGTCATCACTATAATAACGGGCAAATTCATGCAAATGGCGCATCGAAAGTGTTCGCGAGTGATTCCCGTGACACCGCGATTGGCCGCGACCACGATAATAACATAATCGGCCATGAGGCCAGTGAGACCCGAAATCGTAGTCTTAAAGTACTTGTCGTGCCCCGGCAAGTCACCCATCACGACGTGTCTGTTAGCAAGGGTTCCTTCGCGAATAGTGACCGACGACGTGCGTCCAGATTCCTTTTCGTGCAAATGCGTAAACATCGTGGCGCGGGCGGCACCATTACCATCGTCTTTTTCTCCGAACAGGCAAGCTGTAAAGGTGGATTTGCCGGCGTCCACGTTTCCTCCTGTTGCGATGCGCAACGACATCTTGATTCGTTTATAACCCGAAATTAGAAAAACGTATATGTGTAAAATTTATTATTTCTATAGTATATAAACGTTTATGCAACGGACAAATGTCATTTCAGCCGCCGTTTCCATCGCCTTTTCCATCTCCGTTTCCAACGCACGAACCCATAGGGTTACAAGCTAAATTAGATTTCTGCATGCAAAAAATAATAGAACTAGAGTGTCGTATTCGCCAGTTAGAAAGTAAACCACCGCTTATAGCTACTAGCGGTGTCAAAAAACAAAGCTTGGATTAATTTATTTCATCAAAGACCATTCTAATTGTTTGAGTGCGCGTTGTTGTTTGGACATACGATTTAATTTTACTATGCAAGATTTAAATTCGGCGATGGGCAATGCGTATCCCTCTGTATAATAATACCTGTTTTTTATTCGACATTTCCGGTACCAACCGGTGGCAATCAATTCTTTTATTCGTTTTTCCGTTTTCTTCACATCCAGAACAAACATGCGAAAGGGCTTTTCGAACATGTACACATAAAACTCTACGCCCTCTTTCTTGGCCCGAAATACACCACCTGGCGTTTGTTTACGGTCGTTGGATATCGTTTCCATGAAGAAATTGAGCTGGTGCCCTTTGGAATCTCTTCTGGCTCTTTCGGACACGTCAAATTTGAGTTCGAGTTTTCGGCCGTGGTGGTCTTTGAAATCCGGTTCTTTGCATTTTTCGGCTACGTTATTGGCCCTCCATTCTGGATGCATTTTTAAAAATAAAGCTTCGCCACGTTGACCGATAGCGTTTTGTTCGTGGAAGCCAAACATAGTTCATTAGAAAATATTACGGTTAATACAAATTAGATTATGTGTTACATTTATAAAAACAATCTTTTTTTGGCCGTAACCGGCATCAGTAATTGAACTATTTTTTCCTTTTTAGCCGTGCATGTAGGGTCTTCTAAATGTTTGATGATAACATCGAGTGTGTTGTCTTCGTCCTTGCTCTGTACATAGGCCGCCGCCGCTGTTCCTACTACATCTCCCGCCAAAATTACGATATATAACCACAGATTGTTGCCGATGATGAATATGACTCGCAATATCCCTATAGTCGTCCCTAGCGACGTCCACCCCACCGATTTGCATATTAATTCGGCACGTCTGACGTCTGACTTTTTATATTGTAATAATACGCGCGATACTTGCGAGACTTGTAACCAGATAAAATTCGCCGCAACTTGTAGAGCGAACGCAATCAACAACATTCCTACAAACCACGGTATTCCGTGCAATTCCATACCTATAATGTGTATCTGCGAGTAACACGTGAAAGGTGTTTCTGTACAATTATTAGTCATTCATATAATGACGAGTGATTATATATGGTTTTTTACTTATTGGCTATTTTCTTTGTCTTTTTGTCGAGCCGTGGTCGGCAGCTATCGTCGAGCGTCCGCGCTTGTGCAAAATGCGCGTATGGTTATGGTACATAGATTTGTCACGATGTTGTTCGGGCTCGTGTGAAATGAAAAAACACGTCCTGCGCTCATCTTCTTCACACCAATCACGTAGTGTTCCTTGCACCGCATGAATGCCTTGTATGTCCATCGATGTGCACGCCTCGTCCATAATCAATAGTGGAAAATTTTGTGACTCTCGCCACGCCATAAATGCCGCCAATTGAGCGCGGCGCCACTGACCGCCGGATAAAACACCATGGTGGTCTTTATATTCAATAAAACGTTGGAGGCGCTCCTTCTCGTCGAAAAAGACATTCAATTTGATGAATTCGGTGCCAAAAAGACGTTGGAGCCAATCGGTGGTCAGTCTAGCCAATATTTTGACGGTATGTTCAAGGGCGTACGTTTGAATGCCTCTCGGGCCCGACCAACGTACAATGGACGACCACCGTCCTGCTTTGATGGCCGCATCGTCCTGTTCACATTTCATGTCTTCCAACTCCTGTTTCTTCGCCCGAACATTGGCGTCGGAGACATCGTGCGGGCATCTTTCGCGATGATATTGCAACAACGAACGTTCCATGCTGTCGAGCGTAGCCTTTAGTTCGGCGCACAACTCTTTCGTCTGGTTGTAAACACAGTACTGCTGTTTCTTTTTGTCGATGATTTGACGCAATCGACTAACTCGAAGTTGATGCGTCGCCAATAAATCGGTGGCTTCCATGAGGTTGGTCTTTAATTTGCGCAACGACCGTCCCTTGTCAATATATTCCCGGTGTTCTTTGAGTACCTTGTCCGATTTAAGACTATGTATGTATTTTTGCTTTGCATCGGTCAAATCCTTGTTGGCGTCCACAAAAGCAGTTCGTGCGTGCTCCAATTTATCTTGCAACCCACGCAAATGATTGTGATACCCGTCGTCCTTGTCAAACGGTCTATTGCACACAGAACACGTTCCCTCAGCCTTGAATTTATTGAAATCTCGTCGCGCGCCGTCCAGCTGTACTTGTCTCGCACGTTTTGCGGCTTCACAGTGATGCTTGTGTGTCTCGTAGTACTGCACTTTTGCCTCGGGTTGTTGGCGTAACCATCGCTCTTTGGCGTCCAGCGAATCAGCCGCCATTTCTAGCCAGTCGCGCGGCAATTCACGCTCTAATTCCCTCTCGCGCGTTCGCATGTTAGCCAGGACAACTCTGGCGTCTACGAGGGCGTCTTCCGCGATATTCAATTCGGTGTCCGAAACACGTTCGGGTTCTTCGCCCAGCGTTTGTTGGGCGCGGTTGTACGCTGTGCGTGCCGAAAGCACGTCTTCGCGATGTCTCGATATTTTTTCTGTCTGTTTGCACGACCATTCGCTGGCCAATCGCAAATCGCGTGTATGATGAACAATGGCATGTTCGTACATGCGCTCGGCGAGTACCTTTTGTTTAGTACAATCATTCAAATCAGCGGTGGTCGTCTTGTGGTTGAGTTTGGCCCAAGCATGTATTTCACTCCATACCTCGACATTGGCAAGGGAGTGAATCTCGGCCTTCGCTGCTGTATCACTCGCGTCTAACCATCTTGTGACAACATGTTGACTCCACACGCTGTTGCGTACCAACCAGGCAAATAATTCGCGCCCACCGGCATCAAGACCAAATAAATCGGACGCAATAACTCGCTGCGTTCCGTTCAAAGTGGAACGCGTCTTGTTTTCGCCATCGATAAACAATTTGAGCGAGTGTTTTTTCTTGACCATCGAGCGCTCAATTTCCCAATCGGCACCGTTGACGGTACCCGACGCCACGACGGTAGCTTTGCCCACCTCTTCGTTGATAATTGAACCACAGTCAAAGGGCAGAGCTGGTCTACCATCGGTCATGCCCGTCAGACACCACAGCCAAGCGCCGGCCGTGGCGAGAGATTTACCGGTGCCATTGCTGGAAGCTTTATCGCCTTCGGATTCGCCCGACACGAGCGTGAGTCCGTTGCCTTCCAAGGAAATGGTCAGTGGCCCAACGAACGGGCCAAACCCTTCCAAAAGCATCTTCACCGGACGCAAATCGGGCCGGACCGTTTGAGCCACGGTCCCCATGATGGCCAACCTGTCGGCAAACTGTTGCCAAGCCGGGGCTTGTGTGTCAATTTCTTGCAACTTGGCATATTCCTCCATCAAATCGGCGGACGTCATCTTTTCACCGCCCGAAATGCGTGTCTCGACGGGTTTAAGCGTTCGTTTGACACTAATGCGCACGTTGTTATCTTGTAATTGTTGTACACAGGCGTCGATGGAGAGGTGTCCATCGTCTATAACAGAAACGCGGTCATCGGGCCGCAATTCGTGTGACCGTGCCAGTAATTCGTTGGGTGTCCATTTGTATTGACGAGCGCCTATGTCAATGGGTATCAGTTCGTTCACTTCCGAGTGTCCGATGACGACCAAAGCTTTCTTGTCTTCGGCCTCCGAAAGGGTCAATTGGTAGGGCGAGCCGAGGTAACGAATCGAACCGTGTTGCTGAGGCGTGTGGTAGTGGCCGGAATACACGGGAATACTCGCTGGAAAGTCAGTCACGGAGACCCCCTCTGTAGAGACTTGCGTCTTGGACATTTTAAACCCGATGATGTCAAAGTGACCAAAGATAACGTCTATGTCTGGGTGGCCGCTTAAAATTTGAGCGATGGTGTTCGGCGACCGTCTCCAAGGCACCCATAACTGACGATTGATGACTATGGGGTCGTCAAGAACCGTAATATACTTGGAAGCGTACGCAAATGGCGTTAGACCGTGTTCTGTTTCGGCGGCGTCAAAGTAGTCGTGATTGCCGGGAATCATGATCATGGGGACACTCCATTCCTTTTCAAAAAAACGCATAAGTTCGTTTAAAATATTGACGGGCAATGTTCCCTGTGAGTGAACTTTGTCGAAAAAATCGCCCAGAAAGCCGACGGGGATTTGCCGTTGTTTCGCCTCGCGATGCACGCGACGCAAAACTTTCATGCAAGTGTCATAAGTGTGCGGACTTAGATGTAAATCAGAAAACAGAAGCATTCTTGTGTGTACAAATGTGTTCATATACTGGAAAAAAATTAAGTGCTACTTATTGGTATTTCATTGTACACTACACGCTTCACCTTCACCATAACCCACGCCGAAATCACCGGCATCCGGATTTTCCGATGACTTTTCTTCCGCTTTAGACCCAGTATCTTCGGCGCCATCTTCTTCGTCTGTGGGCTGATGCGTTTTAAAATATGTTTCTAGGTTCTTCAAGTCAAATCCATCCGTGCCACCATTGCCGTGTATTTCCTCCATTATGGCATTCGCGCTTGTTTCGCCAACAGCATTTTCCAACTCTGCCAAGGTGATGTATCCATTTCCGTCTTTGTCTAATTTTCCAAATGCACGACGAACCGTTTCGAACGTGTCGTACAGGTGTTTTTCCATGACAGCCGCGATAAACTCCGCGACATCCCATTTTTCATTGTTGTTTTGGTCAAGTGCGTTAAAGAACTCTACGATTTTACCTTTTTTGATGCCGTAACTTAGAAGTTTGGCTTGGGCGTCTTTTTTCGACATTGTTTCGCCATTGCCAAATGCGTTAAGATATCTCTTTTGGTCGGCGATTGTTAGCGACGCAGCAATTTCATGCCGTATCAAACGTTTTAATTTGCTCATCTTCACAAATCCGCGTAAATTTTCAACTGACACTTTTATGTCGCCCGCGTCGTCGGTCTCGAAAAACGGGTCATCTATTGCGGCGCGGGCGGACGGTCTTTCTGAAGGGTCTTTGACTAGCAATCGGTTGATAAACGACTTGGTGGTCTCGGGGACATCGTTCCATACCCCATCATTAAAATCCGGCAGGCCATTTATAATTTTCCAGAATACTTTGTCGTGGTTAACACCGTCGAACGGTAGATAACCGCCCAACATCACGAACAGTATAACGCCAACACTGAACAAGTCACATTCTTTGCCATACCCGCGGTTTATGTTTGGGTTTGTACTTTTGTTCGCTAGAAGAAGAAGAACTTCCGGCGCTGCGTAGTTGGGGGTTCCACATATGTCGTACAATGGAGTTCCTTTCCAGTTAGCAGCCAGTCCGAAATCGATAATTTTCACGGGCGGGATGGCTGTGTCGGATATCCACGGTACAGACAACAAGATATTTTCGGGTTTTAAATCCCGATGCACGACATTCATATCGTGCATGTATTGAACGGCGCTCAACACGTCCCGTAAGACGCGCCGCGCGTCCGAAATTTTTAAATGACCATTGCCTGCAATAGCGTCAAACAATTCGCCGCCGGCGCATATTTCCGTAATCACGATGTATTTTTCCTTATCAAATTGAAATCCATCGACCAACTTCAAAATATTGGGATGGTGTAACCTTTTCAAAAATGCCACTTCACTGTTGAACATTGAGATACGACTTTCTTTACGGATGGTCATATTTTTGTTGGTGAGCATTTCGACATCGATTTTACGGATGGCCATCTCTTTGACGGCGACCTCTTCGCCATTGTACGTTGCCCCAAATACTTCGCCGAATGCGCCGGAACCCAGACGCTTGATAAACGTGATAGACCCCTTTTTTGTGATGGCCTCGTCGGGAGTCGCATATAGAAACTGTCGTGTTAACTCGTCATCCGACAATTGGGCAACCCATCGATGGAACATTTGCTGAGACAAAGTTCATTTATATACCAACCAAAATTTGATTTGAATCAAATCAAATTTTTCAAACTTCAAATCGGACAAGAGAAGAAACGTATTAACGAAAATTTTGATTTGATTAAAATCAAATCAAAATCAAAAATCATACCGTATATAAGTTTGGTAACACAAGTAAAATGTCGTCATTGCATACATTGATTGGAAATTTTATAAAAACACATATTGATTCTTTTGGCCGCGAAGACCGTGACATTCTCACCAGGGCGTGGCGCGCATTAAAGGATAGAAATTTTGAAGCAGTCCTCGGCGAATTACGAAGGCTAAAATTAAAATTTACTTTTGATTATGACGTAAAGAACGGAATTCAAACAATCATAAGCGAATTGGAGGCTGTTATGGGCCAGCGACAACCGTCGGCGGCGGCAGTGGAGGAGCAGCCGTCTGTTCAACGTGATGCACACTTTCTCCAACACGTATCGCCAGATTCAGTCGCGGTCGCACCGCCAATGAAAAGAGGAGCCAACAAAAGAACTCTCAGCGACTCGTCAAAAAAGGCGCCACAGCCCGCCAAGAAAAAGCGAGCCGCTCCAAGATGTGGAAAATGCGGCCAACAAGGACATACAGCTCGTTCCAAAAAATGCCCCCAACACTGCGAGGATGCGTCCGGTGGAGGAGCGGCTAAATCAAAGACCACTCGAAAAAACCCCGCCTTTAATATGTTTACCGCAGGTGGAGGAAAAAGAAAAGACTGGGAGTCCGTATCTCCCGAAGAAAAAGCTCACTATCAGGCATTGGCTGACGAAGCCAATGTCAGTAAACGTGCCCCTGTGGTGGAAAAACCTAAAGAGGAATCAAAGGAAGCATCGTCAGAACCAGCTTCTGCTACCGCCGCAAAAGAACTGAAAGATTTGCCAGAGCCTGTTGAAGCACCTCCTCCGGTGCCAGAGCCTGTTGAAGCGCCTCCTCCGGTGCCAGAGCCTGTAACTCCTCGTCAAGAACCACAACTTCCTGGCGAAGAGAGTTCTGACGACGAAGAATATGTCGAAGAGGAAGACCGCGACAGAAAGAACACGCCCTATTTGAATGTACGAGACGTCATCAAGGTTACTTTGAGCGAAGACGCCGTCACATTGGTAGCACAAGCTTCTGCTCCTCGCGGACAGGCGAAAGAGTTCAAAGCGGCCAAGAAAATAGACGCTTTTTTGAGGAAAACTGTCGCTCGTGCCGAAGAAGAGTCCAAAGAAGACGTCAGTTACACGCCGGAAGAGGACAACCAGTTTTATGTGGCTTCGGAAGTCGAGGTTGATGACGATGGTGTTCTCGAAGAAATCGAACTCGGACTTCACAAAGACGGCACAGAAGACGAATATAAATTTAGTCATAAATTGACTGTCCCTGTCCGTTTTATCGAGTGGGAAATCATTTCAAGAGCCGACCAGACAGTAGAGGTCACAGAGGGTGACGAAGATGACCGCTGGAGAGCCGTGCTAGACTGTTTGCATACATATGGTGGCGAAGGCCATCCTTTTGGAGTACCACTTTTTAATGCCGATGGAGCACCTCTGTTGGACGACCGTGACCAACAAAGATACAACGATATCGACAACATTGCGGCCATAGAAGGCGAAGAAGGCGTCAAAGGAGTAGCTACTTTATTAAAAGAAGAAGCTAAAACTGCCCGAAAGGTATATACAGATGCGTTGAAGCCACTTGGTCATATCTGGAAAGCCAAGCGCGGTACGGATGGTTTCATTGGCGATGTCGATTTGAATGAATTTGTTCCTCCTGGAGAATCGGAGCCCTTGCGGCAAGCATGGTTAAACAAAGTATCGTTGTCTAACGGGCCTACCAATGACTCGGACGTGGACAGATATGTCTTTGACCCCAACTGGCAACGTCCGGGCGCCGGCGTCGTACGTACCGAAGAAGAAAAAGATGCGGACGCCGACCAAATACATATTCGAACATGGGCCCTACGCGTAGGCATGCAACAAATGCCAGCGATTGAATACAAGATGAAAGGCAACGAACCCAAAATAGAATACGATGATGACGACGAAGATAAGAAACACCCTATTCGCACGGTTGCCAGCGCTGGACGACGCATACTCGTACAGTGGGGCGACGACGAATACGATAGCATCGTGATTGCCAATGACCCCAATGCAGACCCACCGTTGTTGAGGTGCGAGTATACACGTCCATCCGTGCAAGTTGGCAGATGGACAATGACGAAAGTGCGCCACGGTAATGAATTTAGATACGTTGTTGAAGGGCCAGAGTCAGCCGGTGAAGCAAAAGAAGGAAACTTTGAATTGGGCAAACCAGAGACCTTTGAACGCGTCCAAACATTTTTCGCGGCACATGGAATCACCGACGTACCCAATATTTCTACAGACGAAGGTGCTGAATGGGGCCCATTTGACTTAAATTTCGAAAAAGATACTTTCAAAAAGATGGAGCTGTACGACGGCAAAGACCGCGACGCATCCAATCGCAAAGAAGATGCTGATGTATTGGCCGAAGATGCCGCTGCTGTTGCTGAGGTAAAGAGTTTGGCGGTACAAGAAGCACAACAAGGCGATATACCAGAAGATGACGACCCATATTTGAATAACGACGTCATCTTTAAAGAAAACGAATATAATGTCGAGGAACGCAAATTCGAAGGCGGTACTTATCTATATAAGATTGGTGACCAATGGGTTCAACAAGACGAATTGGAAATAAAGCCGCCCGAAGAAATTGTTTTCGAAGAAGACGCCAATCGTCATCATGGTGGCGGAAGCGGTGAAACAAAATCAGTTGACGAAGCCGAGGAAGAATTAGACCCGAATGCCGTCTATATTTATACAGACGAAGAGGGCGCGCAACACCGCGTCAAAATTGTGACAGAAGAGTATGGTTACGGCATTGAAGACCCGCCAAAACCGGCACCCGACCTCGCGTGGTATTGGGCCCGTCGTAATGAACAAGTCGAGGCCGTAAAGCGCCAAGAAGCTATCAAAAGAGCAGAGTCTCAACGTCCAGAAGAAGTTAATTATGCCGAATGGGAAATACGGCGCGCTCGTCTCGTTATAGACGGACACCGGGTAGAAGGTGGTTACGACGTCTTTAAAGATGACGTTCTAGTAGCAACAGTTGGCAACATAGAAGAGTTAAAAGTAAAGCTCCAAGAACTCGATGGTGACGAAGTAGAGGCCGAAGATATTTCAAATATCGAAGCGTTATGGGCCATCAACGAAGCAGAAGTTGAGAAATATATAAGCGCCGGTATGACCACAACCGGTAGTGACAAAAGCAAAAAGGATTTTGCGAATGGGTATGGTGGACTTGTTGACGTTGTGGACGAGACGGGTAAGCAGTATGAACGCGTTATACTGGCACACCTTGAAAAAGTTTCGACCATCGAGGAGGAGGCGGCAGCAGCAGCAGCGACTCTTGCTGCTGAAGAAGCAAGAGTCGCACAAGAACATACTGAACATGCTGGTGTTGCCGTCTCATCGTCCGATGATTCGTCGTCCGATGATTCAGCGGACGATGATTCAGCGGACGATGATGAAGAAGAACAGAAATAACTATAAATTAAATATAATCTTTTTTAAATATAATCTTTATTAATGTATAATGTTACTATTGTAGGTGTTTCTCGCACCGGTAAAACATCACTCGTGTCCCAATGGCGCGGCCATGAATTTTGTCATTCGTATTGTGCTACAATTTTCGTAGAAAAGACCGTCTTTCCAACCATGATAGTCACCGAAATACCGTCCAGTCCTCGATTTTTTAAAAATTTCTCTAACATTTATGAAAGCACGGACGTGTTTATTCTCGTTGTCCGTGAAGACGCCACTCAACTACCAATGTACGAAGAGCTTTCTCAGGAATATCCCGAAGCCAGTTGGCTTTTGGTGATGAATGGCGCTGAGCCTTTCCCGAGGTCTTGTTTGTATGCCAGAAACCACGAAATATATATGGCTCATGTGAATTTAGAGACGGGCAAAGGTGTTACTGACTCTCTTGGAGTTCTGTGGGAGTTGACGCGACTTCATCAGAGGCGTCCCATGCCCGTGTCGTTGGTGGATGGGGTATATCAGTGGATTCCGGGGTGTTTATGAGTTCTATGGGTGAGCACAGTGGTGCCGCGTCTTTTATGGCCTCGAAATAGGCGCCGTTGTTGGTGGTATGGCGTTCTTCTAATAACAACGGCACTTTGGCCCATTCGTCTTTGAGAATTTCGAACGGGCCAAATTCGAGTCGTTGTGGCAACCATCGTTCGAGTCTGCATATCGATTCTCCATACCGTTCCGATGTCCATAGTATATCTGACGAGAAATAATATCGCAGTGCTTCGGACACGTTCATGAGGTCTTGCGCCTGTTTGGAGGGCCACGTCGCTAGCGAGCGTGCGAAATTACGTAATGACCGTTGTGTAACCGTAAACAGAGCCGACGATTTCAATTGTTTTTGAATGCCAGTGGATAGCATGCATAGCGTGGCCATTCCGGCGAACGTTTCTATTTGTGCGAGATGCCACTTTTTTTGCAGAACGTCTTGATTCAAAGCGGGCAATTTCCATTTCCACAGCGCTAAATTTTGTACACATTGTTTGTGCATGTCGATGGACGCCAATAACATTTTCCGCGCCTCTTTGTAATTGTGCTCTTTTATTTGTCTATGTGCTTCGTTTTCGTTCATGACGGACAATGTATATCTGGGCAAAATGGATTCTAATCTCCAACATGGAGAACGGATGATGGATTCGTTGACAGACCATTCAAATACCGGGTGTTCTGTCAGTTTACCAGCGCCCATTTTTGACAAATGGTCAATGACGGCGTCTGTCTTTTTAATGTAGTCTTTCAGTCGTTTTTCCAATATGGACGGCGATTCTTGTGTGTCTAACAGTTGTTGCACGGTCATTCGTGTTCTCGTCATGTCTATAGCGCCCTGCCAATGTTCCTCGAGTATTTTTTCAAATTCGACGGTACCCCGTATGTGTATGGTCATTCATACAGTTGTCAGACCTTTTAAATACATTGAAATCATATTGTCAGACACATTTTCTTTTAGAGTCTCTGGTAAAAATTTGGGGTCTGTGGGAGAACCAGATAGAAAAGAATAAAATGTCTGCCCGGGCTTAAAGAAAGCCCGCATTGACAAGCAGAGTGTATATAAATCATGTGTGGGCGACCGATAGCAAAAATAAGGGTCGGTAGCATGTTTTTTTCTTTCAAAACCATTGTCCAGTATATATAATTGGCTATTTTCCATCATTATATTTTCTATGGTCAGATTTCCATGTACATAATTAATCTCTTTGTCTTTCAAATAACACAATACTGTCGCCACTTGTTTTAAACATTGTCTGCATATTATCTCGGGATGTTCCGAATTATTCAAGATGTTTCGGAAGCTCTTGACGTTTCCAAAGCATTGCCACTCGCCAATGTAATAGCAGCCATTTATGTGTGTAACGTATAACTTAAATGGTGGAAATTCTATTTTTGGCGCGGCGACGGAAGCAAGGGTCGTGGTTAAAAGAAACGGTTTCGACAGCCTCGCTGCCGTCATATACCATTCCATCATTTTGGGATGCCCCTGTCGCGAAGCTAGAGAAAGAAGAGCAAGGTCTTTGATTGACCGAGGTTTGTCGGCCATGATTTTTTCAAGTCGTTTGGTCTGCATCAACGTAAACATATTAATATAAATATAGTATTTATATAGAACATAATATATAAATGTTGAAGAAGTTTATTGTACTTGTAATTGTAGCTGTCGCGCAAGCCAATTGTCCGCCGAGAGATGATATGATACGGTGTTTTTACGAAAAGGCAGATAAAAATGGCGATGGTATCGTCACAAAACATGAACTCAGTAAAAAAGTTTTTTCAGCCCTCGCATGGTATGAGAAGATACCCTTCAACATATTCGGAGGTATTGACCGCATCATGAAAGATTGTGATGCCAATCGGAACGGCCAATTGACAGTCGAAGAGTCGTTGAACATGAAAAATTGCATGGATTCTTGCTTTAAACGTAGACATACAAAAGAAAAATTCCGTTGCTAATACATACATACTAATTTTTTAGGTTTTTTTATATCTAATGTAGTAGTAAGCCTTTTGGCTGCTTTTTCGGCCGCATCTCTTGTCCGAAACGTACCACCGAATCGCGTTTTGTTACATTTGCGTATCGAAACAAAAAATTTTTTATCTGCCACTTGGAATATTGCTTTTTCCATAGTATGGTGCGTACCGCTCTTTATATACCTTTTTTCGGCATGTAGATAGCATTTTACGGTAGACGGGACAATCCACTCGTTTTTCCCTACATTTCTTGACAAGCTTGGTCATTGTGACGCAATTCTTGGGAGAACCTGACCAGTTGACCGATGACATTTTGATTGGAATCAAACTATTTATATGAGACGTTGACAAAAAATTTGATTTGAATCAAATCAAATCCACAAACAAATCCACAAAAACTATAACATTCATTTGTTTATAACAAAGATGGAAAACTTTATTTTCTGCCTAGATGGTAAACTCAGTCAATCAAAGACGCAATTTGCGTTCGAATTGCGCAAACAAGGTGCTGCAGACATTAAGAAAACGGTGACGAGAACAACGACACACTTGGTCGTGCCAGATGGTGACCTGAACGAGTCCTCCAAAAAAGTTGAAAAGGCTCGCGAATTGGGTATCGAGATCGTTAACGAATCTTGGTGCCGGTCACGTTTTAGCGCTACATCCGTGGCACAAGCTCCTAGAATGCCCATAGGACCGTCCGTGATGCTCGCCAAGAATTACAAGACACAAAACGTCCATGGTTGGTGGGTTTCCGAAAAACTTGACGGCGTTCGTGCCATCTGGGATGGGCAGCGTTTCTGGTCGCGTTCCGGAAATCGCATCCATGCGCCCGCAGAATTCTGTGCTGAATTTCCGAAGGACATTGTTCTCGACGGCGAACTCTTCGGCGGCCGCGGAAACTTTAGTCAAACGTCTGGACTCGCGCGGCGCCTTGATGCTGATTATGAAGCATGGCAGGGGCTCGAATATCACGTGTTTGACGCGCCTTTTGTCGAAGGTCCGTTCGAACAGCGCATGACAAATTTGTCCACCGTCATAAATGGACAGCGCCACCTATTTCTGTGTGCACAGTCGCCTCTAAAAGCCGGAGAACTTTCCGCTCGCTTAGAAGCCGTGACATCTGTCGGTGGTGAGGGTCTTATGCTGCGCAAACCTGGCTCAAAATATGAGTGCAAGCGAACGTCCGTCCTCCTGAAAGTGAAGCCCATGCACGACGCCGAGTGTGTCGTCATAGGGTATGAAGAAGGCACTGGTAAGTACCGTAACATGTGCGGTGCACTCATGTGTGAATACAGAGGAAAGATGTTTAAAGTAGGCAGTGGTCTAACGGACGCCGACCGCCGTTCGCCGCCCAAAATTGGCTGCAAAATTACGTTTGGCTACTTTGAGATAACGGCTGCGGGGGTGCCTAGACACCCGACGTTTAAGCGCGTGTTCGAAGGTAGAGTTTAGAAAAAAATCAAATATTTATCATTGGCATATCATTTATATTATCGTGTATCAGAACGTATTGTAGCCTTCCATTGAGGAGCATCCTATGTTCATAATTTGTTTTTGTATTATAAAAATCTTCTTGGCATGTCTTTCATAACAACAATGAATTATACACATTTTGATTCAAATCAAAATAAAGTGTGTGCTCTAATATTGTTTCTCGACCGAATCGATGATTGGCGTTCCAGGCCTGTAAATGCGGCCGAGCCCCCAGTAACTGACCGCATGGCCGATTGACTCATAGACTCAAAGGCTGAATCAGAAGCGTCTGATGTAAATGTCAGCGACGTGTCCGCATTAAACCCCATGGATTCTCCGACATCCTGCGCGTCCCCGATATTGGCCGCCATAAAAATACACTCGATGTTGTCTGGCATCGAATCGAGAGTCTTCTTCACGGTACTGACCGAGCATTCGCTCGCATTGTCAGCGCCATCTGTCATCACAATGAATACACCCGATTCGCCTTCGAGGACATTTTTCTTGAGCTCAGAGGCGGCCGTCACAATGGTGTCGTATAAGCGCGTCGTACCGCGCGGTTCAATCCACTCATCGTTGGCATCAACGGACAAAATATCTTGATTGTTCACGGGTACTTCCATATCATTATCGAACGTGTACAGAGACAGTTTGGTGAGATTACCGGACGACTTGGCGAGGGCCTTTTGGTCTTGCAATAGTTTTTTGAGGCCCTCTAGAGGGGCTTCGCCCATTGAACTCATCGAACCAGACCTATCCCACACGGCACAAACGTGCTTGTTTTTAATGGGACGCACCTTTTTGGCCACAGGCTTATTGGTCTCGACGGCCTTACGTTTTCGAGGCAATGCCGGTTGCTGTGTGATAGGTACAGCAGCTGGACCGTCGATACAAATATCGACGGTGGTAACACAGGCACGGGTAAATGGCGCGGTTCTGTGTTCTGCAACCCATTTGCGAATATTTGCTTCTTCATAGAAGCGATGTTCCCCGTCTGAATTATCTTCGCACACCAGGAAAGCCACAGACGTCTTGATGGGCACCAGACCAATGTTACAAATATGTGCACTGGTCGTCGCGGAAACTTTTCGAATAATTTCAGTGACGACACCAGACACATTTAGACATTTACCGTCAAAATGCTTCGTGATATCGACTTTGTGACCGCGGAATACGATAAAACTAGCAACAGGCGAACACTCGAAGTCGTTAACACCCGACAAAAGAAGTGGGTCGTTCATAATCAACTGTGCAAGAACCGTAGACGCTTGCACAGAGGGTTCGCCAGTTTCGGCAGCCATTGCACGTATTTTGTAGCTGAATATTTTTTCTTGTGATTTTTTAAGTAAGACCTCGACATGTGTCACGTCCGAAGAAATGCCCATTGGAATATATGGCATAGCCCCAACGACTTCTACGTCGTCGTCGACTTCAACGGTGTTGCGTATATGCTTGCAAAGAGGGCCGAAGTCTCCGTCAATGGCAAGCTGCCATGGATTGGTGTACATGAGGGAGCTCATTGTATGGTTGTTTTTAGTAAAAACGTTTTTTGATTTGATTCAAATTAAATTTTTGATTTGAATCAAAAATCCTGACTAAATTCCCTATCCGGACAACATCTGGGCGCTATTAATGTCCAACCATACAATAGCATCGATATCCACTGTGATATAATAGATACCCACATTTGGGCCGCTGATTGTTTACCGGCGACGGTACCCCAGTTCGTTAATAACATAGACATATAGACAGACCCAGTGGCCATAGATGCATGAAACATATAAACCGATATTGAATCCGTTGGTTCGTCGTCATCATCGTCATCGTCATCATCGTCCTCCGTTGTCAACTGGATAATATTTGTTGGTTGTGTGGTGCTACGCGTGCCCGCCGAGTACGACGACCATATCAACGAGACAGCCGTCACACAAAATGTAAGTATAGTCTGTTCTTGCGTCCGTGTTTGGTCGGGATTGCATTCATCCGAGGACACTGCAGACCAGCACAAGTATGTTGCGTATGCCGAAACGATGCAAGACGTCACGAGAGAACTGTCCGTGTCCTGTATGTTCAATTGCGATACGGTGGCGATAATTATGAGTAACAGAGTGACCGTGATGAATACGGCTTGGCGCGTGCAATGGTTATAAAATATGTACAGTAAAATGTTACCCGTCGCCACGACAAGCATTAGGAAAAAGCAGGTCATGAGAGCGAGGGCTACCCAATTGCGGTTTTCGTCGTATAAATCGCCGTAGGCCTTGTCCGCAAAATAGGAGTTCCAACTGTAGGCCGCGTCAATGAAATACACCAGCTGCGAGACCAGGAACACGGCCGAAATGACGCGCGCAAATTGAACGTAGCCGTCTTGGCCCACCATGGGTGTAAAGAACAAGCCCGAGGTCAATACCAACAGCGCCAGTATTTTGGGCCCCCAGAAGCCCGTGTGAAATCGTTTCGAACACACGTTGCCTAACATAATAAGGATAAACCACAGCATCATTCCCAGCGATATGCGATAGACCGCATTTTCACCTTTGCACGCCGAAACGTCAATACCAGGAATGTCCGTACAACCTACGTTGAAAGAATAGAAATCGATTTGTGGGGCGCCCCATTCTTGCAACGCAAACGCTGCGAACGTCCACACGGCAAACAGAAGCAGATAAATAACATTCGCGATAGTGACAGACATTTTACCGTCCGTGCAAAAACACTTGCCTAACTGACAAGCACAAGAAGCCGTTTCGCACACGGCACAACACAATAGAGTACCCATGTTATAAATTAAATAACAAGCTTTTTATAGTAAATTTATTCGTCTTTCTTTGTTTCGGCAGATGCCGGCTCTTCTCCTAACTCAAATTCCTTTTCTTTCCAAGTGACTTGTGTATTTTGTAAAGCTCTTAATCGTATGTACAGTCCTATGCATTCGCGTGCAATCCACATGGTATAATGTTCCAACAGGTTGAAGCAGAAAAAATACACTCCCCTTGGCCTATTCGATATCCTTCCCCAGTCAAAAATATTGCGCTGCCAGTTCTTTGGCAATGCGACCGACAAATCCATCATCATGAATATAAGCGCATCTATCAACAGCCAGGCGCCCGCGTGCCACCACATAAACAGGGCACTGGCCGATTCGTGATACGACGACAACATGGCAAGGCAAAAATACCCAATAATATGATTGTCAACAACCATCTCTAACGGAGCAATGTATTCGGTCTTGCCGTAATTGTTGCGAAGCCGTGCCCAACGGATGCGCCTGTCTAAGTAGTTGCAAATGTCAAATGCACCTAAATTCTGTATCGCCACGTGCTTGCAAATAGCAGTCTCGTAGCCGTATTGGTCAAATGTCACGCCAATCTCACCGTCTTCGTTCAGGACATTGGCAAACTTTTGAAGGCCACCAATCCTATCCAAGTGGGGTTTTGAAATGAGGTTGCTCATGCCGTTGAGACACGTACAAATAGTGTTGTTTACCACCGTGTAGGGACGAGCGTGCCCAGTGGCAAAGTACCAGCGTTCCAGAATTGAACCACATGACATGGCCCCGAGAGTAGGCACCACCTTTGGCCCCGAAACGCCCCACGGAAGCTGATGCACCAACCGACAGCCGTCCAAGCATTTGTCCACCATGTCTTGCAGCGCCGCGTCGGACGCCACGATATTCGCATCGGCTATCCAAATCAAATCATAATTAACCGCCTTGTAACCGGTCATCATATTATTTATTTTGGGATTAATGCCCACTTCCTCGAGCCCTTCGGATATTATCGTAGCTACATTGGAGTATTTCGACTGTAGCTTTGTAATAATGGCGACGGCCGGGTCTTCTTTGCTCTCGACACAAAATATAATTTCGTATAACGGATACTCGAGGGTAAAATACGTTTCGAGGTTCTCTTCGAGCGTGTCCGAGTCTCCGCACAATGGCTTTATAATGGAGACGCCCGTTTTGTGGTAATATTCGCGCTCAATACGCTGTTTTACACCTTCGTAGCGTGGTTTTTCTAGCGTCATAAATGTAAAAACAAAGTGGGCAATTTGAAATGTCCAAGCCACTGCTAAAATAGATATACAAAACCATTCGTTCAACATAAGTAAACTAAATAGAGTAAAACAACTGAGATGGTACATTTTTGTATTCATTTTATTCATTTTGGCCTGTATTTATACTAAAAAAATTTTATTGGCCACTGAATTTGGCCGACCATCCTGTGCGACAATCAAATCAAAATTACTGGCCAAATTTTTTGTCCAAATCTTTAAGCTCGTTTGAGCCAAATCCGTCTTTAAAAGCCTGCCCCCTTCCCAATGCGTACAATGTGTTTGGGTCAGGCGTGCCGAATTTCGCTATGAAGTCATTTTCTATTTTCCAGTGTGTCCATCTGAATCCGTATATCACAGAACCGTCGTCCTTTCTTACAAATTCGCAATGGCCAACGGGTTCACCGTTATTGAAAGGCCGATTGAATCCGTCTCGAACAGTGATATAAACATTGTAAAATTTTGTTTTATCACTCTTTTGGCCTTCAAACTCTCCCTTTGCTCTGTATCTGGGTGTCTCTTTGGGCTCCTCCTCTTCTTCTTCCGAGGACGAATTGTAATAAGGTTCTTTTGCAGCGTGTGTAAAAAAAGACATTTTAATTCACCAATGGTATTTATATAGTTGTATAAAAGCGATTTCGCGGTATATCAACATGGTAGGATTTCATATGATATCGACGATGTATTTGGCAGCAGCAGCCACGGTTATCACTGGCGTTTATTATTGGTCTACACAAGATAAAGATAATAAAGAAAAATAATTTTATAATGCATCCATTTCTTCTTTTGTTAAGCTATCGTCATATTTACGATTTCGCTGTCTTCTGCGTGTAGAACGTTCTCTAGGGGGTAGTGGTGTATCATCCTCATCGTCCGAATCTGCCGGCGGCTCGTCGTCCGAATCTGTCGGGGGCTTATTTTTGCGCGGCTTCTTTTTGCGCGGCTTATTTTTCTTGACAGGAGCGCTTGTTTTCGTTTCGCCCATAGACATAGCTGCCAATTGTTCGGTGATGTCCGAAACTTCGCCGCCTTCTTGTACCTCTCCCCGCAATACAGCGTCCAACATTTTGAGAACAACTATATTAAAACGATGTCTAGCGCCGTAACCACCCGACAAGAAAAGGATTTCGGATTCTTTTTTGTCGGATGCATTTCCTTCGGTACCCCATGCCAATTTCATCTTGTCTCCGGGTGTACAAGAGTACACAGACCCCGAGAATTCTATCCAAAATTGTCGTGCGTACCATTTACTACCTTTTAGAGCTGCTGTCCAGCCTATCTTCGAAAATGGCCAACAATTGCTTTCAATCGTCAGACCGGACGGGAACGAAGGCCAATTGGCATGCCTTTTTACAGCGGGAAATGAGGGCTCAAAACGCTTGACCGTTCGAAGCATATCGTGATACTTTATGATAGGCCTAAAAGGCGGGGGAATTTCTTTAGAAACGTCTGACCTGCCGGCTGTCGAATGTTTGGAAGAAGCCGCTTTTCTCCAGCGCACAGTGGAACACGTGACAACTTTTACACCACGGTCGCGCGCCACTCGAAACATCATTAAATCTTCCGCTGCTTGAAAGGCGGGATTTATGGCCGATTGTAAAAAGGGCTTGCCTTCCGTAGCAAATAAAGCAGGCTCAAATAAATGCAAATTAATCAACCAACAACACATGGCTTCTTGTTTGTGTTTGAGAGGAATATTCCATTTTATGGGGTCTCCTTGATTAGAACAAACAATGCCCGCTTGCATAATGTCCGAAACTTTATTAATGTACATGAATGCCGCCGCGTGCGTCAGAGGAAAACGGCTATTACCTGGCGCCATCATGGATTCGCCGTTGACATCTCTAATAATAGAACGAAATTTATATTGGTCGTTGTTAAGCGCGTATTCGGGGTTTTTTTTGTCGGTATTGTTGATATGAATTCTATCGCTTATTTCGTCGTAAAGCGCCTCGATTTTTTCGCCGGACGACGCATCCGATTCCATAATAATAGTTTCGGCATCTGTATTGGCCAAACGCTGGACGCGAATTGCGTCCACGGCTTCTTTTCTCTGAGCAAACTCTTCTTTGGTCTCACCCCCGCCCTTGGTTAATCTAGCTCTATCATTAAATTTGACGACGCCATGCACCCATGGGAAAACTTGGTCATCTTGTATGATGCAGCGTCTTTTCGTCCGGTTGTACTTTTCCAACGCCCCGCCGGATAAATGTCTCGACCAATGGTCGTGCAAGTGTTGAGCCACGCGCCAACAGTAAAACTTAGAATCGCCGGCAGAATACCCTTGTCTGTTAGGCAGAACAACCACGAAAGTATGTCTAGACGCGTATCGTTCGACATATTCTTGGGCTTCGGATTCAAATCGTTCGTCTTGTCTACCGCGTCTCGTTGGCCGTACAATGAGAATCGTGGCCCATTTGTCGACTTGGCCCATGGCATTTTTGTCTTCATAATACACACTGTGATAATCCGCAGTACCATCTCTGAGGATAGTTCCCATAATAATTGGCGGTACGTCTAGTTGAGCAAAGTAATTGGGCGTGTCCAAATAGGTGTCCGCCAAAAGACGACGGTCGAATTTCAAGTCTTCCACGACGTTAATGTCCCCAAAACGGCTTGTGACTGGCACTTCCTCAAACATGGTTTTGTAATCGAGTTCTGGCGCCGCCGGCAAATCTTCGTCGGGCTCGTCGTACAAAATATCATGCCTCTCGAGAACGCCATTCTCGCGTTTGTATTGTTTTTTAAATTTGGCGGCCAAATTCCCGTATTCAGCCATAGGATTTCCATCCGTTACCGCTTCAAAGGCGCCCTGAAAGTCCTTTCTTCCGCGTTGAGTGTCAAGAATACGTTTGTATTCGCGATAAGAAAATCGAACGTGGTTTAGGTTGAAATGTGCAGCGTCGCCATTATTAAAGCCGTTAGACTTGCATAACTTATCATTACGTGCCCAATGAGGGCCGAATTCGTCATCCATGTTGACCATAGGGAACGGAAAAAACCCAGTTAGACTAGATAATCTTTGGAATTCGTGCTCTACCAAAACACCATAGGTCGTACTGTCGATATCACCATATCCGCCGCATAACTGGCCCTTTTCGCGGCCGTTAACCATTTGCCACGGTCTTGATTTGTTTTGAGTGTCGGCCACGGACGTGTTTTCGTTCCTAGGAACCGACGAGGCATCTGTAACAACATCGATGCGCGCCTTTAAAACACAAATGTCTAAATTCTTTTCAAGGGCTACGAGCTCATTATTTTCGCGTTTCGTCCACGTAGAAATGTTTTTATGGGCGACGTAATCTTCGCCTACAAAATGTGTTTGTACGGCGGCCGAATGTAACGCGCATAGGCCTAATTCAGACAATTTTTCGGCCAAATCGGAAGCCGCAATGAGTTCGGTGACCGACCCTTCAGCAGATTGAAATCGGATATATTGACGGTACATTTTTATTTGATAACGTATTCATAAATAGGGTATATTCATTATGTTGGGCATAATCAATTATAAATATGTGGCCACTCATAACTAGAAAAAGATGCTGGCCTTATGTCAAGAGGTGGCGCAAGAATCGCCCGACTCTAAAAAAGTAGGTTGCGTCATCACAACTCCCGAAGACAACGTACTGGTCAGCGCGTGCAACGATTTTGTTCGAGGCGCGGCGCAAACTACCGAACGTCTTAAAAGGCCGACAAAGTACATATGGATAGAGCACGCCGAGCGAAATGCCATCTACAAGGCGGCCATGGCCGGTATCCCGTTAGAAGGAACCACTATGTACATAAACTGGTGGCCGTGCATTGACTGCTGTCGTGCCATCATTCAGTCGGGCATTAAAAAAATAGTGAGTTCGCGAGGGCCAGACTTTGGCCATCCAAGGTGGGGCGACCAGTTCCGCGCGGCCCAACAAATCCTAGATGAATCGGACGTCGAACAAGTTATTGTCGTACCGACGATAGCCGACCTGCGGCGCAATACCGACAATTTTATCGATTATCAGCTTGAAAACGTGCACGATATGATTATTAACGGTAACTATAGATATGCCCTTGAATTGTTTACACAAATTGATTGTGATAAACCAGAATACAAAGCATTTAAACAGTGGTTGGTAGAAAAAATAAGAAAATGTTCGGATTAATCTATACTCTATATTTATTTCCGTATTGACCAAGGACAATGAACACATGGGTGTCGGCCGACCAACCCCTCATGGGTTGTGTGTTCCAGTATCTACCGACCAAAGACATATGTCAGTGGCGCCGAACATCCAGAAATAAGGAATTGACGGACGCATTTTCAAATCACCGATGGGATAATTTTGTCTCGCGGACGGCACCCGTTCATCACTGTGGGGTTTGCTCTAAAATGCGGGGGCCTAAGGGTCTTTTTCATTGCGCGGATTGTCGCAAAAATGTGTGTGGACAGCACGTAGTTACATGTACCTACTGTTTGCACGATTTGTGCATTCGTTGTTTCACCACCCGCGGCTGTTGCTGAACCAGAACAACGCAAATAACAGAACGAAAAACACAAGGCCCGACGAATGTCCAAGACCATAATGTCCGTAAACACAGTAATCGTCGCAGTATAGTCCATAATTGCGTTGCGTTACGCAATTGTCTGGTTGGCCACAACCATGGTACCAAGGGCCAACACCGGCTACGAGAAATAGAAACACAAAAGGAATCGTCAATACCCACCACCATGACGAATCGTCCAACATCGGAGAGGCCGTTTCCTCAAACTGTAGCGTGCTTTTTTTGGCTTCCAATTGTTCTTTGGGCTGACCATTCGCATCGTGTACAATCACATAACTTTTATACATTTGAACATATATTGATATTTTAAATACTTCTTTTTTTAATATCGTCGGCTTCTGTAGAATCCGTCAACGTATTTACATTACTGGAACCCACCACCTTACTAAACGCCGCTTCTACTCTCGTCGCTGTCTGGTGCTTGTAGTAGGTGTACGTCTCGTCTGCTTCGTGCAATTGTCTTTTTGGGTGCTGTGTCGATGAAACAGATGCTTCAATCTAGGTGGAACGGAAGTGACGGGCGAGGCCAAACATGTGATATGTCGTCACGTGAAATTCCGACAACATATTATGTTCGTGGGACGACAACGTGCGCCCAAAGAGAAACGCAATACAACACACAATGTTTGACCACGTGCGATGCTGCGTGTGTGGAATTGAGAAGAGATTACAAGCTTAATTGCTTATAAAAAATAACACTATAAATGTTTATCTAAATAAAATGAAATGATTTTATTCTTAGTATTCAATATCTTTTCTGTGTATTTCGCCTCTCAAATGTTACAAATGTCGTCTCTCATAAGTTCGGACGCGCACAACAACGTGACGCCGTTCGCACTGGTGTATGACGCGTTGTACAGCATTCTCGTGGTGCTCGGCCTGCATCAGTTGCATCGCATGTTGACAAAAGAATTGTTGACCAAACAAAAACTGGTGTACACGGTTTGTTGTCATGCTGGTGCGATTATATTTGCATTGTGCGGCCAAATACCATTTTTGCACGATTTTGCATTGACCAAGGGATTTTGGGAGCGTCTTACGTGGGAGGGTAAAATTGTGATAGGTATGATGGCGATTGTGATTGTCGCGCTGGTGTATGTACAGGGTCGTCGCGCATGGGTCAAAAAACAGTGCTGTCGTCAGTGGTTCCCATGGATATCAATTATTATTACGTGGGCGATTATGTGGTCGATTATTTACACGGAAGATATTTCTATTCACGTGCACGTGCATCACGCACTTTTTGCAGGGTTTTTCTCGTGCTGGTTTGATGATTTTACGTCTTGGCTGGATTTGGTCGTGAATGCCTTTCTAATTGGTATCGTCATAGAGGGTATTGATTTCTTTGGTATCGGTGAACTTACTTTATTTATGATGAAAAATTCGCCGCACATGGATACTACGGGTGTTGTCATCGCATGGACGGCGGCGGGGGCGGGACTGTTGACAACTATTTTTTGGCGTCGTCAAAAGGCACCCGAAGGAGAACCTGAAATTGAAGTCAGATTAGTCCCTGTGGTATAATCAGCGCCTGCAGACTGTCACTGAATTCGAGGCACATACCACAAACAATAACACTCCTATGAAACACGCCATATGTTCCAATGTCCAAAATGGAAACGCGTCAATTTGATACCCACATACAAATAAAAACAATTTTCCGGCCCAACCGAATAATAGATACAGCGAAAAAATGTACACCATAGCACAACAAAGGACGGAGGTGTGTTCGCGCATCTCGCGTAAATACACCATGGGTGGCTCTGGTCTCAACTGCACATATTCCACTTGTATGGGAGACCGACAAATACTACAATCGGTACGCGGCATTTTTTGATGTGTGGTCGCCAAACATTCTTCGTGCACCGGCATTTGACATTCGCATGGAGATTTCGTTTCGCACGCTTCCAAACATACGTAACACCGATTCATTTATGAACAATTAATTAAATATTTATTTATACTTAGTCTTTTATGTTCTTAATGTCATCGGTTCGGGTCTTCATATATTCAAAAAATGACCAAAAAGTAATCATGTCGCTAGGGCCCGACACCGCTTTGATAAACGCATTCGCTTTACCATCTTTGTCAAATCCTTCGTAGGCCGTCTTACGATTTTCAAGCGATTGTATGGCAGCATTATGCACCAAAATTTCTTGCTGGCGGCGCATTTCGAAATCATGCTTCACTTTGGCGATGGCATTCCTTTCGTCCAGCGTTATTTGTGTTTTGGCCACTGCCAAGGACTTTTTCTTCGCCACGATTTGGTTTTCCATTCTAACGATACAATTTGCAACGTGGTGCGCGGCAATGTCTTCAATCTCGTCCGACGACACGCCCAGATTAGAGTCTTTGTCCAGCTTGTCAAAGATAACGCATATTTTTTTAAACTTTTTTTTGTCGTATCCGTCTGGACATTTAAGTACTTCAACTTTGGAAGTGCTCCCACCCATTTATTATTTGGAAACCGCCTTTATATGCTGAATTTGTTTTGTTGCCTTTATGAGACCCTTTTCGTAGGCGCGCAGCGTTTTTAATTCTTCGTCCGACAAGCGCGACAAATCGTCGGCCCTCAGCTTGCCGCCGAGGTGTTGATAGGCGCTGAACAACGCATGGGCCATCACCGACCACGCGTACCCCGGCTCCAATGTCTCTATATGCCGAACCAAAATGGTGGACAGCTCCTCCGACACTTGTTGGGCGGAATCGACCAACGGCATGCACTCGTAATTGAGCAGCGTTTCGGTTTTCCATCCCTTTCGGCCGGGTTTGCACAAGAGCATCTCCGTATTGTTGGACATCATGATGGCCGACTTTTTATGCGCTTTCATTTGTCGTTTGACGGCATTTTCACAACCTTCGTAGTTGACAGTTTCTCCACGCCAGCACGAAGACGGTTGATATTCGTGACGTACCCAAGGTGCATCGTCGGTCGTCACGTGAAACGTTTTACCATAGAACTTTTCTATGGGAATCCACATCTTGTGTACAGCAAACAATCGCCTTTTGGGAAGAACGAGCACCGACTCCTTTTGTGTCGACCAGTGCGTCTTGTCCCACGTGAACGTGTCCAGCGAATCTCCGTCGATAAAGCCAACCATAGCGGGATTTGACCGTAGGAATCGAGGGGCATCCAACATCCATGTGTTATCTTGGGCTGCCAGCGTGCATCTATGGCCACGTTCTCGTAGAAATTCGCGCACAACGTCAAACGACCAGTACCCGCTGGCAGTGCAGTACGTCGCAATGGGTCTGTTGGTCTTTTGAACGAGCTTGGCGGCCACATTATTCAGTTCTTGTTCATTTATTTCGTACAATAGATGAGCGATTGCCGTCATCGCCTTTTTCGCACCTACTTTGAACTCGGACATTTGTTTGTTGCGCCGCCACTAAATAATGTAAAACTATTGACTTGTGGATTTTTTTACAGTATATAATGGCGGCGCAACAAACAAATGACCGAGAGCAAATCGGAGTTCCATCAGTTTGTTCGATACGTCACGGCGCCAATGACCGATAAAGAATTGCTAACAATGGTGTATCGGTTTTGGCCGCGTGGCAAAATCAATTTGACGGCAGCTGTGTTGGATACGCTCGTAGGAAAATGTATGTCGTACATTTTTTCGCCAAAAAACGAATACACACTGAGAAGCCATATTCGAAAGATATGGCCGAAACGCCAACAAATTTTAGGCACAGCGCTTTTCACAGAGTTGGACGCAAAGCGCACACGCTTTTCGGACGAAGACGAAGAAGTGTTGAAGGTCATTTACGCCAAAATTCCGCGGCGAGAGAAGGCGCTCACATTGGACATTATCGAGAACATCCCAGAATATTCTCCAGAACTCATTCGAGACGTGTGGAAACGACGTCTGTTCGCCCTGAACGGTGAAGAACGCTATCGCGAATTCAAAAATAGACCCCGACTTACTCATAAAGAGTCGGTGTTGCTCACAGAAATCTATTTGAATTGGCCCGCATATGAGTTGACGTTTACTCTGAGTAATCGGCGGCAAATCGCCGAGGATTTTAGCGTTTCAGTAGAACGCGTTGAAGAAGTATGGTCTTTAAAGAAGTGGTATACGAGAGCGCCCCAAATTTACTATTGGCAGAATCGCCTTGTAGCCGCCATCGTGGCCGGAAACCGTCAATTATTTGACCATTATGTGAAGCAAGATAACATTAACGGAAAAAGTTACGGTGGAACACCTCTCATGGAAGCCATCCGATGTCGCCGACGAGATATGTTTGACGTCCTCATGGATAAGGGTGCGGATGTTAATCGCGTTGTATACCATGGTTATGGTAAAACGGCTCTCATCAACGCTTGTCGTGTGTCGGTCAGACAAATAAACGAGTACGTTGAACTTTTGTTGGCGTCAGAGGCTGACCCCACTGTATGCGGCGGGAACGTCAACATGCCACCACTATGGTACTACTTGAAATGGGTGGAAGAACCAACATTCGTTGAAAAATTGATGTCCATCCCCATAGCAACATTAAATAGACGAACGCCAGACAACTATTGGGCTGAAGGACGCTTTACGATACTCATGATGGCTTGTCTCAAACATCCCTCGGTTGTTCCGATGCTTTTGGCTGTAGCCGACATAAACGTCAAACAAAAAACAAACTATGGGAATACCGCCCTTCATTTTGCAGCTGAAAAAGCTCCCAAAGGAATCATTCAACAATTGTTGGACATGCCGGGCATCGAAAAAAATGTAGAAAACAAACACTCTAAAACACCTCTGGACATTGCGTATTGTCGGAATGCGTCAATTAGGGCTATCATGATTGCCGCCGGTTGTCATCGAAACCGTGTCAACGAAGTATGTCGTTTGCACGCCAATGACTTTGTTGAAATGGCACAAGTTGTGGGCATACAAGTCGCGGAAAAAACGACACGCTCATCTTCACCAGACCCTTCGAGCCCTATGATGGAACAACATAATTGTATCAAATTCCATCTCAATCAGGGAAATGTTGGTATATGTTACATGGTATCGGTTATTGCACTCTTTCAAAATGAATTTACCATCTTACACAAACTCAAAGAATGCGTGAACGACGAAGAGGAAAATATATTATTGCGGAAAGAACTCAACGAAACAAATATTCCTGAAGTAGACCCCACTATTAAAGAATTACTCGCATTTTTGTACAAAGATTATTCCAACGTCGATTTTGAGAAAGAGTGTCCCGTATTACCAACGATATGGCGCAAGACGGTGCATCAAACATCTTCTATGTCACATGAAGATATTATCAATGGGGGGTCGGAAGGATTCTTACTCATGTTTATATTCAAAACACTTAACGCATGGCACGACATATTTAAGGTGTTTATGGGACAACTGGTGGTTAATGGTCAAAATAGTGTCCGAACTGACACAAACACACAATTTCAAAAATCAATAGAATTATTTGAAGAGAAAGATGATAAAAACATTGCACTTATTCAATTAGATTTTCAAATATTAGCGCAAATGCAATTGATGGTGAGTAGGTGGAACCCGTTTGAAATGGTGGACAAATTGGCGCGCAAACCAAATGTCCGCGGTTTTATTGTACGAGTGAGCGACTCTAAGGGAGAAGGCCATGTGTTTGCAGGCACTGTGTGTGATGAGTTTTCGGACAAGAAAGTCTTATACTGTAACTCGTGGGGAAAGGGGTGTGTCGATTATCGTCAAATCCACCAAGAGTTGTATGACAAAGACTGGAACTACAAAATTACGACGATTCATTTTGTTCTCAGAAAATGAATTTTGATTTGAATCAAATCAATTTGATTGCAATCAAATTTTGTCCAGAGTTCAATTTTCCCCTGGTAAATTTTGATTTGATTGTCGCACGTAACGAAGTGGGCCAGCCAAACGTATATGAGCACTACTCTCTTTACACTTTTTGCACTGATGACCGACAATACCCCGACCTCCAAGCAAAGCGAAGCGCAAAAGCTTCTCAAGATGGCGCAAAAGTTGCAGCGTGCCCGTAAGAAGTCGCACAAGAGTTATGTGAGTAAAAAAAAGAACCCCGGGCGTCAGAACCGTCACATCTACACAAATAAAGATATGAAAATGTAAATATTTTTTTTATTTAAAAATAGTGAATTATATTAACTAGGTATCCCTATCTTTGCACCGCCTAAATGTTTATGCAGCGTGTTTTTCCTTTGTGGCGACGTCTTCGCAATGCCTCCAGCTGCATGATGCCGCGTTTTAGGTGGTTGTTCTCGCTTTTCATCCGGGAATAAGCACGATAAAGTTTCTTGTGATTGTGCTTCAACTTGTAAAGCGGCCCGCTAAAATTTTTGAGGGACGCCCGCAGTATACTGCTGGTCTGCTTCTCGAGTGCCAGCTTTGCCACTGCTTCCATGGCCTTTTTTCGAATGCTCTCGGTCTCCTGCTTTGTTTTATACAGGTCACGGCGCATGGAACGGGCTTGACGGGCGGAAACTTTGACCATTGTTGACTTGGTGTCTTTAGTGTTAGTAATGATAAATAAAAAGTATATGTG
>Ga0228674_1000416_pt1 | contig 30463 bp, 40 predicted proteins | sample 1D_rmetaG_FD_189054 | JGI IMG/M metagenome (GOLD analysis project Ga0228674, IMG submission 189054) | Seawater microbial communities from Monterey Bay, California, United States - 1D_r | ecosystem: Environmental > Aquatic > Marine > Coastal | place: USA: California | collected 2016-09-26
GCTCAACAACCTATAAGTTTAAAGACGGACACTTCTCAGGAAACCTATACGGCAATGGCTCTAACCTAACAGGTGTTGGCGGTAGTACAACTCTTGGTGCTGTTGGTACTTATGCTTTCTTGGGTCGCCATTCAGGTAACGCAGATATTATAGCAGGTGCTACCTTATCTGGTTCAGATTTAAGGTATGCAGGTTTTAGTCAATATAATTGGGACAATGGATCAGGTAAAACAAACTCTACAACTAGAGGTGGAACGCCATCTGGAACATGGAGAGCAATGGGATATTGTAATGCAAATGATGGAACTGACTATACAACGTCTGTTTTCGTCAGAATATCTTAATGAACAACAACAACAATAGGAGGCGTTTATGCCAACTGTAATAATAACAGAAGTGCGTAACGCACAATCACTTAACGCAGACAATACTGCATTTGACGTAGAGATTAACCATCCAGAACATTCGTGGATACCTTATGCATTAATGCCTGATGATACAGATATGACTGTAGACAACAGCGTATTGCTTGGGCTTATTGGCTCAGACTATGCGGCTTATGTAGCACCTACACAAGCAGAGCTAGATGCAGAACTAGCGGCAAACCTAAGAGGTCAGCGTGACCAGAAGTTAGCTCAAGAAGTAGATCCTATAGTAACTAATCCTCTACGCTGGGCTGAACTTACAGATGCTAAACAAGCAGAGTGGACACAATACCGAACTGACTTGCTAAACCTACCAGATCAAGCAGGTTTCCCGAATACAGTAACATGGCCTACAAAGCCAACATAAGGATATAAAATATGAGTAAGGCAAGAGACTTAGCAGATAGTGCTCAAGAGATAAACATCTTAGATGGTAAGAGCTTCCTTGATGAAGATAATCTTGCCAGTGACTCTGCTACTGGCATTGCTAGTCAGCAGTCTATCAAAGCATACGTCGATGGTATCACTACAACTAACATCACCTCTACAGGTGCATTGAATAGTGGTAGCATAACGTCAGGCTTTGGTAACATAGATAATGGCTCATCTACTATAACAACTACAGGTGCTATAACAGGCGGTAGCTTTGTAATAGGTAGTGCTGATATTAATGAGAATGACTTAGAGAGTATTGATGGTATTACTGCAGGTACAGTATCAGCATCTAAAGCTGTCGTAGTTAATACAAACAAAGATATAACAGGCTTCCGTAACATAACAGCTACAGGTACTATCAGTGGTACTGTTAGTGGTTCTCTATCATCTACTACCACAGCAACTACACAAGCTGAGTCTGATGATAGTACTAAGATAGCTACAACAGCTTACGTTACAGATAAGATTACAACACTTATTGGTGGCGCACCAAGTACACTGAATGATTTGAATGAGTTAGCTGCGGCTATCAATGATGATGCTAACTATAACTCTACACTCACAACAGCATTGGCTACTAAGTTACCTTTAGCTGGTGGTACACTTACTGGTAATGTAACATTTGGCGATAATAACAAAGCCATATTCGGTGCTGGTACTGACCTACAGATTTACCATGATGGAACTAGTGGTAACACTTTTATTGATGAAGGTGGTTCTGGTAGTTTATTTATAAGAGATAATGACAATATTGCTTTGAAACGGCAAACCGACAATGCAAATATGGTCGTCGCTCGTGCAGGGGCTGAAGTTGAACTTTATCATAATGGCTCTGAAAAACTAGCCACAACATCAACAGGCGTTGACGTAACAGGCACAGTGACCAGCGATGGGCTGACTGCAAATAATGGTGGAAGCAATACAAATATAAGATTGCAGAATACAAACTCTGGTTCTGGCTCAGCGGATGGCTTTCTTATTCAGCACGCTACCAATGCGCATACTTATGTTTGGAATTACGAAAACGCAGACACAATATTTGGCACCAACGGCACAGAACGTATGCGTATAAACTCATCAGGCAACGTTGGTATTGGCATTTCAACTATAGACAATACTTATGGTGCATCCCATGCATTACAAATTGCGTCTATATCAGACAACAACTGGGGTGGCACTTTAATACTTTCCAGTGCTGATGGCTCAAATGTTTTTTCAAGATTAGTAGCTTCTACTGATGGATTGGACTTAATAAATACAAAATCAACTAACATGAGGTTTTATACAGCCAACACAGAACGTATGCGCATCGACTCATCAGGTAAATTGTTGGTGGGTAAGACAAGTGCTGGTTATAATGTAGATGGGTTTGAAGCACATCCAAATGGAGAAACTTATGTAAGCCGTAGTGGTACACCTATGGCTATAAATAGGAACTCTTCTGATGGCACTCTTTTAAACTTTTACAAAGACGGCTCAACTGTAGGTAGTATTGGGACTAACGGCAATCAACTTTACATTGCATCACCTTATTCTAATGACAGTGGTCTTGTATTCTCAGGTGGTGAAATACATCCGTGTACAACAACAGGTGCAGTAAGAGATAATGGAATAATGCTTGGTGCAGCTAATAAACGATTTAGTGACGTACACGCTGTAAACTATCACGGCAGTGGAGCTAACCTAACAGGTATTTCATCTGGTGGTACAACATTTCTAGGTTCAGTATTTGTAACCAACGCAAGCGCATCAAGTATATCTATTAGTAACTTAGACCTTACAGATTATAAGCAAGTATATATTGTCGTAAGGTATATTACTTGTAGTGGTTCGGGTGATAATAACTGGTTTGGATTGCAGAGTAATGCTGCTGATAACGCAAATGGTCTTATTCAAGGTGCTGGTGTAGCTAAAAAGGGAACTAGTTGTGATATTACTTGTGATTTGGCTAGTGGAATAGCAACCTCTACTGCTAGTAGACCACAGGAGCTTAATAATTACCTTTTATGGTCTTCTAGTTGGGATGCCAATTCAGCTAAGACAGGTGGTTGTCCTGCAAATGATATAAGAAACTCAACTACAACAATTAGCCTCCATGTAAGGTCGGGATATAACTTTGCTTATGCTAGTGAGAATATGGGTACAGGTGATAAATTTAAACGTGGAATGTATTTATACGGAGTAAAATAATGCACTTAATAAAAGATGCCATAACTGGCGAAATAACTGAAATACCCCTTACAGATGAGGAAATTGCTCATGGGGCTTTAGAAAGAATTAAAGCTGAAAGAGAAACAAGAGATAGAATACTTGTCGAAGAGGTAGACCCTATTGTATCTAACGCTTTACGTTGGAATGACATGACAGATGCCAAGCGTTTAGAGTGGACTAATTATCGACAAGCGTTACTAGATGTGCCAGCACAAGATGGCTACCCAGATAATATCACATGGCCTACTAAACCAACATAAGGAATATTAAACCATGACCGAGAGTTGGCATCTTTCTAAGTCAGTACCAGTTAGCTTAATAATAGCTATTGTACTGCAAACTATATCACTAGTATGGTATGTGTCTTCATTAGACTCAGCCGTCAAAAATAATGCTCGTGATCTAGTCCGTCAAGAAACTAGGATTGGTACAATAGAAAAAACAGTACAGATGCAAGCTGTCTCTCTAGGACGTATTGATGAAAACATTAAAGCTATTCGTAACCTAGTAGAGAGAATGGCAGAACAAGATAATAAATGAAACTCTTACTTATACTATTTACCCTACTAATCGGTAGTATTGCACATGCCGATGATGATGTTATAAAGACTGACACTAATAGTACTATAACTTCAAATGGGTCTATGGATACTACCATCAATAGCCCACCACCATCGGCTATATCTCCACAAATAAGTGCAAGTAACTCTGACTTATGTACTGTAGGTGTAGCAGGGGCGGTACAGACACAGATACTGGGTATCTCAGCAGGTCGTACAGTACGTGACATGAACTGTGAGAAGCTCAAGAATGCTAAGACTATGTATGACATGGGTATGAAGGTAGCCGCAGTATCAGTAATGTGTCAAGACGAAAGAGTGTTCGATGCTATGATGAATGCAGGTACACCATGTCCTAAAGATGGATTAGTTGGTGATCAAGCTAGACTAGCATGGGATATGGAAGCAGTTAAAGATGAGATCGAACGAGATCAGAATAATGTAATCAATAGGATGTTTGATGAGAACAGTGAAACTAAGATTGGTTTGGGTGTTATCTTTAGTACTCTTGCCTTCTTACTCCTACTCTGAACCATATACGTATGGAGCTACAAGTAATGCGGCATCAGGTGCATTAGGTTGGTCTATGGACTCTATCTTACCTAGCATTGCTGGTGTAGATATAAATGGATTACTATATAGATACACTACAGTAAAAGACCCAGATGCAGACATGAAGGTACATGTAGGTAATCACAACGCAAGTGGAGATGGTTATACATTTAGAGAGACTGATGACTGGTCTGGCGTACCCGGAAATACTATTGTTAAGTCTTTCCCTCTTTCAAATATACCAGCATCTAAATGGGGTACTGGGTTTGTTGAAGTTGAAGGTGAAGGAACTGTTAAAGATGCTGTAGTAATATACAACTATAGGTTAGACAAATGCTATGATCCACAGTCTGACCCTACTTGTGCAGGTTATGTAAAGCCTATGCCAGTATTACCAGAGGTTGTAATATATGATGCGCTAGAAGATGATGCAGTTATAGATACACTAGAAGCTGACGAGTTCCAGTACGACGAAGATGGTAAACTTATATTAGATGAAGAAGAGGAAGAAGAAGATACACGTATAGAGATGGGATTGACTGCCTCTGCTAATGCTCTTACACTGTTCAAAGCACAGAATCAAAGCGATATAATATTAGCCTTAAACAAACAAACTAATATCAATATGTATTACAATGCAAAGATAAACGGCGGTACACTAAACGATGCAGCTGGATTAAAAGATGGAACTATACCCGACAATAAGAAAGCTTTACGAAACAATTTAGCCCAACAAGTACTACATGAAAAAATGGTAGACATGCAGTATAACAAATGAGGAATACAATGAAATATTTAACAGCACTACTTTCACTATGTGCATTACCAGCCTTTGCTAATGTAGACATTACAGGTAATGTATCAGCTAAGTGTACAATACAAACAGACAAAGCAGGTGTATATGGAAACCCCTCAGCTAGTGTGCTAAGTACTGCACCTTCAGATGGTGGTGTATTACCTGTTATTAGATTTGATGTGGCTATTGCTGATTACTATACAGCTAACATTAGTCACCCTATTAGTTTTACATCATCACCTGCATTGACGGACAGTGTAACTTGGACAGGTTCAACATCAGTATCTAAAACATCAGATGCAGGTATGTCAGGTTATGATGCGGCTAAGGTAGTATATGACAATACAACTGTGTTTGATCTGACTGTTGCTGGTAGCACATGGTTTTCTACATCTTCAAGTGCGACTTATGCAGCCTCAAAGCCTTTCACTGGCGGTACGTATACCGCTGTAGTACAAGCGAGTTGCATTGCTAAATAAGTTAATCATATTATTTATGGGTTTGGCTACTGTTGTTTCAGCACATGAGATGACACCAGCCTACCCAATACTAAAACCTACATACGTAGCAGGTGTAGTTAAAGCAGAAATGTCTTTGTTTAACTCACGAGAAGATGTACAATACTATCAGATAGATTTGTTTGATTTAAACTGGACAAACCTACCATTCTCATCTAAGTATAGAGTTATTAAAGTAGGCTATAAAGAACGTAAAGATTTTATTGTGTATATACGTGAGTTAGATTTAGATGAAGCTACATATATTTGTACTACATCAAAGGTAAAGAAGAACACACAGTCAAGAACTTTGATTGTATCTAGGATATGCTCTCGTATTGATGGTGAACCTGCATGAGATTAGCTTTGGCCTTATGTGTCGTAGCTAGTTCAGCAGTAGCTGAGAGTAACAACCTAGCTCTATCATTACCTAACCCACCAATGAACTATCAGTCAGATAGATTTAGGGCAGGTAACTTAGACTGCAGTAACGCTGTAGGTGGTGGTGTAAACTTAGAGTTTGGTGTTACGGGTGTAGTCAATAATGTAGGTGGTACATTTAGTTCATCGGGTAACTTAGCTCAAGGTAAAGATGTAGGTTTGTATGCCCGTGTTGTTATACCTCTTGATAAACCTAAGTCTCGTATTAATTGTGACGACTTGTATCAGGTAGAATTAGCCCAACGTAGACTAGAAATACAACAACTACGTAATGAGCTAGAAGCATTGAAGAACCTGCAACAGACAGGTGGTATGGACTTTGAGAACTAATGGTAGATTTAACAAACGTTGAAAGCCTTGCTGACAAAGAAGTAAAAGCTGGTGGTGTAAAACTAACAGCAAGTTCAGTACTAGCCATACTAGCTTTCTTGTCTACAGTAGTTGGTGGTTTGTATGGTGGCTTTACTCTGTACCAAAAGATAGAAGAAGTTGCAGGGTTAGACTTAACTGCATATCAACAACAGATGGATGTCATGGATGCTAAAGTATCTGGTATATCTGAGAAGGTTGAAGAAAGTGTAGAGTACACTAGAGATATTAAAAATGGTCTGAAGGATGATCTGTTAAGAATAGAACAACAGACAGATCGTATTGAGGACATGGTACGTGAGAATGAAGACAAGGTACGTACTATGATAGATGACGCTGAAGTAAGGTTTGAGAATCAACGAGAACGTGTAAGAGTGTCACAGTCTTCAGCAATGAAAGAGTTAGAAGATAGATTAGTATCTAAATTACAACGTGCATTAGATAATCCATTAGCAGATTAAGTTAGTGCTTGACACAAATAATAAGAGACAGTATACTTTGTCACATGACAACATAAGGAAAATAGAATGATGCAGTTCAAAGGATTTAAACCACAGGCTATGCAACGCATTGCAGGTAACTTAGGTTATCAAGGTGATATGAGTGGCTTTAATGATTACTTAAATCAGAACCCTGATAAAATGAGTAAGATGAATATGTATCAAAACAAAGCTATGGAAATGGCTAAGGGTGGTATGGTAAAGAAACCTAGCTACGCTGTTGGTGGTGTAACTACATCAGCTACTGGTTCTACTTTTGCTGGACGGCAAGATTATAATTATAATAAAGAAACAGGTGAGTACACACCTATTAGTTTTGGTTTAGTTACTCCAGATACATTATCAGGTGGAGTGGCTGATCCTACAACACCCCCACGTGGTGCTGGAATGATTGGTGATCAACCAACCACAGATGGTGGAGGAATTAAAATGATGCCTGAGCCTTCTTCATATGGGCCTTATACGTATGATGAGGCTAGAGGTTTAAATGCAAATAGAGCAGTTAAACCACCTGCTCAACAACAGGCGATTAATGAGGCACTGAGTAGAGGTCCCGGCCCCAGCGATACAATGGCTTTACAAAATACTGTAACAAACCCCAGTACTTCAGTAGGTGGTGTACCACAGACAGGTGCATATGAAGGTCAATCTGTATCTGAGTTAATTGCTAATAGAGCTATTGATCCATCACTAGCCTATGGTGCTACAGTACAACCAGTAGGTACACAGATAACTAGTGATCAGATAGTTGATCCTCGTAGTGGGCAGGTTGAAGGTAATATATCTACTCCTGTAACTACAGCTACTGTTGCACAAGCTGGTGCTGTTGCACCTACAGATGCGGCTACTATGACTGCGGCTACATCGTCAGATAAGGTTGCAGAAACATTAGCACAAACACAAGCGGCTACAGGTACAGTTAATCCACAAGCTATCGTAGATGCTAAGACTGCTACTGCAACTAGTGTAAGTGAGTTAGATGCGGCACAAGGTACATCCATATTAATGGAGAACCCAGTACAGCGTAAGATCGAGAGTGGTGAACTTATAAGTGGTGTAGCTAATGCTGAAACTGCGGCTAAGTTTACAGAAGAAGTACAAGCGGCTACTGCATCACCATCTCAGAAAGCTACTGTGGCAGGGCAACTTGACACGTTAATGGCAAACTTTGAGGGTGGAGCTACACCAGCATGGGCTGCAGGGGCTATGAGGACTGCTACAGCGACTATGGCGGCACGTGGCTTAGGTGCTAGTAGTATGGCAGGTCAAGCCATTGTACAGGCCGCTATGGAGTCAGCATTACCTATCGCAATGGCTGATGCACAGACACAAGCATCCTTTGAAACACAGAACTTGTCAAACAGACAACAACGTGCTATGCTTGCGGCACAACAACGTGCAACATTCATAGGTCAAGAGTTCGATCAAGCATTCCAATCACGTGTAATGAATGCAAGTAAGATTAGTGACGTAGCTAATATGAACTTCACGGCTGAACAACAGGTTGCTTTGGAGAATAGTCGTAATGCTAACACTGTTAATATAGCTAACCTATCTAATAGACAAGCATTAACAATGGCAGAAGCGGCGGCATTGTCTAACCTAGACATGGCTAACCTAAGTAATCGTCAGCAAGCGGCAGTTATGAATGCACAAGCGTTTATGCAAATGGACTTGACTAACCTGAGTAACCAACAACAAACTGAAATGTTTAAATCACAACAACAAGTACAGTCTTTGTTTACAGATCAAGCAGCAACTAATGCGGCGGCACAGTTTAATGCATCAAGCCAAAATCAAACAGATCAATTCTTTGCTAACTTAACTGCACAGACATCACAGTTTAATACTGCACAAACTAATGCACAGAACCAGTTTAATGCAGGTGAGCTTAACGCACAGAATAGATTTGCTGCAGAGATGATGAACCAACGTGATCAGTTTAATGCACAGAATAGATTAGTCATTGATCAGAATAATGCACAGTGGCGTAGACAAGTTGCTACTGCAGATACTGAAGCAATTAATCGTGCTAATGAACTTAATGCACAGAATGTACTTGACATATCTAATACTGCATACAATGATTTGTGGTCGTACTACTCTGACAGTATGGAGTGGGCATGGAACAGTGCTGAGAATGAAAGACAGCGTATTGTTGATCTAGCTTCTATTAAGTTACAGATAGATGCTAAGGCAGATATTGCCGCACTACAAGCTGACTATAACTCTGCATCTGCATGGGGCGGTTTAGTAGCTACAATGTTTACATCACCTATCGGTGGAGATACCTTACTTGGTAAGGGCATAGGTGCAATCTTAGGATAAAGGAATAAAACAATGAATATTAATCCAGCGGTTACAGCATACTCAAATTTAAACATTGCAGATACTGATCTTGAAGAGATGCCTAAGAAAGCTTCTATGGGTATGGGTCTTCTATCTCGTAAACGTGAAGCTGAACCTAAAGAAAAATCAAATGAACCAATCGATAGAGTGCGAGACTACGTAACTTCTATCCGTAAAAAGAGAAAGCAACTTACCAATGGTCGATAAACCTTCTCCCTCTTTTAGCTACCCTATTCCCGGACAAGGCATGACCGCTGAAGTTGGCGGTAGACCTTGGCAAAACCCACCGCAGTATACAACTGTAGAAGAAGCACTTGAGTTTTACATACCAAGACTTACATCAGAAGATGTGTACGATGCACTATTAGATAGTATGGAATTAGGTATACCATTAACAACTATGGCAGACTCTATGCAGTCAACGGCAGTGATGCAGGGACTACACACAATTGATGTAGGTATATTAGCCATGCCTGTAATTATTGAGATGCTTGCATTTATAGGTGATGAAGCTGGTATTGAGTATACACTAGGTACTGAAAAAGCTATCGATGAAGACAAGATTAGTGAGTCTAAGATTGCAATAGCCATGAAGAAGATGCGTGAAAGATTACCTAAAGCAATAGACAATATTAAAGTTGATGAAGAACCTGATATGCCTATAGAAGATACAGTTGATGAAGAGCCACAGCCTAGTGGACTTATGGCAAGGAGAGTATAATGGCATTTAACTTACAAGCATTTGGTGCTGGTTTCGCAAAAAAACTTACTGAAGATTTAGATGATGAACGAGATCGTATAAACAAGTTAGCAGACGATGAAACTATGGTTGCTACACGTCAGAGGTTAACTAAAAATGCTGAAAGGGAAGCAGAACAAAAAATTGCAGATGAAGCTGTTGAAGCATTAAAGTTTCTTGGATATGGAGATGATGCTATTTCCAGTATTGCAGGTCAAGGTAAATTTGCTATACAAGAAGCTACTAGGTATGGTACATTAGCACGTGATCAAGGCAAAGACATAAATGAAATTTATGGTGTAGTAGATTCTTTATCTGAAGTAGGTGAAGTGGTTGATGGTGCTGATGTAGCAGATATAACTACTGGTGAAATGACAACCTCTGAACAAACAGATAAAGCTGTGTATGGTTTTGATAGGGGCGCATTGCAAGAGTTACTTAATCCAGATTTAAAAGATAAAGTGCAAGCTAGTTTAGATGGTGCGTATGCTGTTGCAGTACAGAAGGGTATGAACGCAACTAAGCCAGAAGAAAAAGCAAGATATGAATCTAGGGCTGCTGAAATATTGACCAAGATAAAAGAAAAAGCTGGTGAAAAAGATACTGGTCGTGCATTTTCTGAAGGTACTATTACTAGTAACTTAAACGCTGCAAGAAAAACAGCATTAACAAAAATGAAATTTGATGTTACTGTAGAGGGTACTGTTGTAGGTGGTATAACAGGCAGGACTGCGGAATACAATATTGCAGAGTTGACCGCAGCTAAAGAACTTTATGGTATAAATTTTAATGCTAGTACAAATGCGCCTATAGATACTATGATGGATAATCAGGTAAGACAAATGACAGTTGCTGCTAATAAAGAGCTACGTCAGTATGGAAGACGTATAGCTAATGGTAACTTATCTAGTTCTTTAGAGGCTAAAAAAATTATAGGTGCTACTGTAACCCCAGATAGACTACCGAATAATAAAATGGTTTACCCTATAACTAACTATAGTCCCATTGATATAGCAACTGTTAATGATAAAGCTACGCAAGGTGCATATAGCGCAGGTGATGTTATCATTGTAAATGAAGTAGATGAACAAGGTGCAACTGTAACACGCATAAAAGTATACACTGGATTACAGAATTATAGTTCTAAACATGACATGTTTTTAGACGCAGGTATTATTGAACTAGGTGGTTAAATGGATAATAATTTTTTAATGCCTGAGTACGAAGATGATGATGAAACACCAATCTTTGTACCAGAAAAAAATGAAGAGCCTACTACACAATCGGAAGAAGAAAAAGTTATTGCACCTATAGTACCGGGTGAAATGATTATGCCTGATTACGACGAAGATGATGTAGTTACAGATACGCAGATCATAGAGGATACTACAGTTTCTACAGCACCCACTATTGCAGAAAGTAATAGTGTACTAGAAAAAGACGTAGAAGAAAAAGTTACTATAGACGAGCGTATACAAAAAAGATTTGAATCTGAAAGAAGCCGTAGAGAAAATGTTTCATTTGATGAAGAAACAATTAGTATACGAACTAAAAGTTTTTCTGAAGAACAAGAGCGCATAAAGAAATTAGCACTTGCTCCTTACCTTGCTATGGGTCAATCTGAAGATGAGGCACTAGCTTCTTTTAAAGAAAAAGTACCTGACAGTATTATATTTCAAGACGCAGAGATAGAAACACTTAATCAAGCAGATGAGTTTATGTTTAGTGAAAAAGCTAGGGATAAATTAATTGGGTTTCTGAACAGTCGTAATGCTATAACTAGTGGATTAACAGAACAGTTACTAGATAGTGACTTAACTATGCCAGAAATTAATGCTATAGTGTCAACGGACGAGCTTTTAAATCCCGTTACTATACTTGCTAACATGCCTAAACATTATGCAGATGTTCAAGAAGCTTTAAAGGTCGATGACTACAAAGGTGCAGCAAAAGCTGCGTTCGTTGCTAGTTTAGATGCATTAACTGCTATACCACTAACTAAAGCTGTAACAAAGTCAGTCAATGTTGTGTGGAAAAAAGCTGGTGGTGGTAAAGACTATAACCGTGTTCAACAAGCTATGACTAATGAGAGTGATATTGCAGAAGGTATCCTTAAAGCAAATAAGATTAAAGCAAACAAAAACAAAGACTTACGTGATAAATTAATACGTGAGTTTGAGGAACGTACTAATGTTGTTATATCTACAGTGCAAAAAAATGGACATTTGAAAGTCGATCCTGTGTTAGTTAGACAAACAGGTAAACAAAAAGTAACAGACTATTACTATGATGATAAGTATGTAGGTTCAGACGATATGAAGTTAGGTTTAGATGACCTAGCTATTAATGAAGATGACTTAGCTATACCTATACTTAATCCTAATAAGCTAGATGCGCTAGTAGGAGTTGTTGCTGACCTACAAAAGTTACATCCCGATGCATTGAAAGTTAAAAAGGATGAACGTTTAGTTGACAGGTTATTTGATCTAACTTTAAATAAAGAGTTGTTGGCATCTGAAGAGTTGCTAAAGGTTATTAATAAACATGGTATGTCTTTTGAAGAGTATATGTTAGGTGTAGTAGGTTCTGGATCACAAGCTGGTAGGTTACTAGGTAAAATAGGCCAGTTAAAAAGGATTAAACCTACATCTGTAAAAGAGCAACAGGCTGAAGCCGCCAAGAACGCATCACAAAAAGCTATAGCTAAGTTCTGGACAAACACAGTACTACGTGGTGAGAATATACGTAGAGGTTTAATGGTTTCTTCTTTAGCTACAGCTGCACGTAACCTTCAATCAGGTTTAATTAGATCACCTATGGAATCCCTTGGTGACGTGATGGATACCGCTATGATTACGTATGCCAAAGGTGTACAAGAAGGAGATAGATTTGGTGGTGTTGTGGGTGCTGTAAAAAATATCAACCCACTTGTGCTTGATGGTACATGGTCTGGTAGTTTCCGTAACATGCGGTACATACTAGGGGATCAAAACACAGCTAAACAATTTACTGATTATATATTAGACAGACCAGAGTTGACAGATCAGATGTCTAGGATGTTTAATAATATAGGTGAGATACAACAACTTACAGGCAGGGGAAGTGCTGTAACTAAAGTTGGTAAAGGTTTAGATGCTATAGCTGGAAAGATAGAAGATGGTGTTGCATTTTTAAATAAACCAAACCTATGGCAAGACCATATGATTAGACGTGCTACATTTTATTCAGAACTACAGAGATTAACTAAAGCTAACTACAATATAGATTTACAAGACACATTAAACTCAGGTCGTATACAAGATTTATTAAACGATGCCTCTGATCTACGCCCAAAGGGTGCACCTTCTTTTGTGTCTATGCTTGATGATTCTGTTAAGAAAGCTTTAGATGTAACTTATGCTAGTGAACCTGACTTTATACCATTTAAAACTATGTCTAGGCTTATAACTAAGTCTGGCCTTACAGTCATTGTACCATTTCCAAGGTTTATGTTTAAAGCATTTGAAACAATGGCACAATATACAGGCGGTGGTGCAATACTAGCTATGCGTAAAGCAATATCAAAAGATTCAAGAGCAGGTGGTTTTGTTGCTAGAGATAGACAAGATATATCTAGAAATCTGGTAGGATTAGGTGCTATAACAGCCATGTATCAATACAGAACTATGGATGGGGTATCGTCTGATTATACTAGTATGGATTGGGATGGCAAACAAGTAGACATAACTGCACAGTATCCACTAAGACAAATATCATGGTTAGCTGAGTTTGTAAAACGATCTGAATATACAGGTGGTAACGACACTACAGATGTATGGAATGGTATGAGCATAAATGACATAACGGAAACGTGGTTAGGTTCAAGTGCAAGAACAGGTACAGGTAATGTATTCTTACAGGAGATAGGAAGTATAATATCTGGTGCATCAGATGATGTAGATGAGGCTAGGCGTGAGAAAACAATTGGTAGGTTAGTAGGACAGTATGTAAACACATTCTTGACCCCTATATTCCAGTTGTCTGAAGCGCAACGTGTAACGGGTGATCGCACAAACGAGTACAAAGATAGTGCTTTAGACCCTTCTCTGGAAGGTAACTTCTCTAAAGAGTTTCATCGATCCATTGGTGGCAGGGGTATAAGAGCACCTTCTACAGAAGAAGCCTTACCTACTAGAATGACTATAGATAAAGGGCCTATGCAAAGACCTAATGCTGCACTCAAACTATTTGCAGGTTTAACTGTTAGAGAAAGAGATAGTGATGTGACAGATTATCTTATAGAGATAGGGTTCGGTGATCCTACATATGAGTTAGGAAGTAAGTCACGTGTGGCCTCTGAACGTAGGAGAGAAAATGAATACATAAGTTTAACCTTGCCTGTCATGGTTGACTTAGCAAAAGAGATGTCGCAATCTACTACAGACAATAAAAAAGACGAGTACACAAAAGCTAGAAAGCTTGTAACAGACTTTACTCGTAAGTTGAGAACTGATTATAAGCTAAAAGGAACATCATCGCCTGTAGCTACAGCAATAGATGAACTTTCTCGTATACCTAAAGTAGATAGAAAGTATGGCATGCTTCTGTTTAAAGAAAATATGGATGAACCATTTGATCTCACAAATGCTAATCACATAAGGATTCTGATAGAGTTTGCAGAGACTGAATATAACTAATAAGAAAAAGGGGCAATTAAGCCCCTTCTTTTTTGTCTATCGTTTGTCTCCGCTACCACCTATAGTGCCAGCTTCTTTACGTGCAGCAAGTTTGTTTATGTTATCACCTGCAACCTTACCCAATGTCAGATTAAGATCAGTAGCTAGTGCCGCACAGTACCATAACACATCCCCTAGCTCATCAGATATTTGTTCACGCCAATCTTCTGGCCTCTTAGCTGGACCATCACGTATTAGTTTCTTCACCTTATTTGCAATCTCACCTGCTTCACCTGCTAAACCAAGAGCAGGGTATAAGATTTTATATTGATCCTCATATATGGCAGTATCAGATGCTGTGGTCTGGTACACGTTAAACTCTACCATGTTGTATTTCTCCTTCATAAATTGCTCGGCTTCTTGTTCTAAGTTCATCCGTAGTTACCCGTTTTAAATTGTCATAGAAGGCTTTACTATACCCTCTATTCCACTCACGATACTGCATAGTATCTTCACTGAATGGGTTTTTATTACTGCCACGTTTAAAACTACTGTATCCCATCTGATGCTGTAGCTTTAATGGTGCGTCATACTTACCCAGACCACGTGATTCTCTTGTGCGTTTAATCATAAGGACTATCCTATGTTATTCCTTCTTAGGTTCTTCAGCTTCTGGTGTGTCTAACTCTTCCTTTAGTTTAGCCACCAGTGTTTCATTAGTGAACTTGAGACAGTGTATCTCGTAGTTTTTACTTGACTGTATGTTGTTATTGATTGTGATCTCTTGTAGAAGATTCTTCTGAGTATCTGTAAAATCATCTGATTCATATTCAACCTCATCTATTGTTACTTTAGCCATAGTTATTCTCCTTCATATAGGTTAGTAGTGATTCATAACCCCCGATGTACGAGCCATCGGGAGCATATATTTGCGGTACAGTTTTGTACCCTGCCTTCTTTAATAAAGACAGTATCCATTTCGAACTGCCTGATTCCACATTATACTCTCTATAGTTCTGGTTGTAAAGATATATTAAATCTTTTGCCATACTACAGAAGCTACAATTGTCTCTTGATATTATCACAAACATTATACTAGGTCAACTATCTCACAGCTATCGCCACTACATGCTAGTGTCTGGCTACCTGCTGTGTTGTCTTCCTGTTCATACTCTGATAGTCCACTCCAATCAATAGATGATGGCATAGACCCTAGTAACTCTAAATATTTTTTCTCATTGACATCTTGGTAAGGTGCTTGCTGATACGTGTGTTCATTGAATGGTAAGAATGACACACCTGACATCTCATCGAAATGTTTGTACACAAATGCACCTACCTCAAACCATTCGTTATTCTTTACGTTAATAGTAACAGATGGTTTATGTTCACACCATGATCTCTGATAGGCTAACCACATCTCTAGTTGTTCTATAGCAGACATGTCAGCGGTAACTGTTGCACCCTCTGGAGCTTTCATAGGGAAGCTGAACACAGTAGTCTGGTCAGGTTTCATTACGTCTGGCTCATTAGGTATACCTTGATCCATCATGAACTGTGTCAGCGGGTCTTTGTTGTCTCCACGTACAGTGCGAATATAATAGGCTGAGTGACGAGCGTGAATCCCACTGCTAGAGTCAACCAATTGGCTGACAGTACCGCTTGGTTTAACGCAGCTGATAGCAGTACTGATAGGGATGTCAAGGCGTTCAGCCCACTTAGCGTTAGTAGTAACGGCGATTTGTTTGAGGTGCTCAAGGGTTTTCTCCAATCCTTTGTTTGACTTTGTTGTTAATGGGTTGTCCATAATACCTGTCATAGACACACCAAGTAGTCTTTCTTCTTCTGTGTTAGTCTGCCATGATTTACGTAGGTATGGGAACTTAGTGAATGATGATTGTATTGTACCTAAGATAGTAGCAATACGTACCTTACGTTCTAAGTCTTCTGTACTATCAGTAGCTCTTACAACTACCTCTGTTAGATTGCAGAATTGATTAGGCCGTAATATTATCTCACTGCATGGGTTAGTTCCGAACTCATAGTTAGGATCACGTCTTCCATTCTTAGCTGCTTGTTTCTTAGATGCTTGTCTGTTGAAGATACCACGTTCACCTGAGCCTGACTCAACTAACGCCATCCACTCACGCATGAAAGATAAACTGTCTGGCTTCTCTGTATACCCAACTGAGTTGTTAGCTAATGCTCTCTGTGGGTCATTGTCCCACCATGAACCTGACTTAGCATGTCGCATTCTATCATCTGATAAATTACTCAATGAAATCATGGCACTACGGCGTACTCCACCTACGACTACTACCTCACCTATCTTACACATGATGTCGTGACATTCTAGTGATGATAGCTTACGTCCTTTAGCATCTTTAAATGTCTTGATAACAAAGTTAAACAGATCAATCAAAGGCATAGGACCTGATGCTCTACCACCAAATGTCTTTAGCTTTGCACCTGCAGGTCGTACCTTAGATACATCCCATCTGGGTATCTCACCACTATATAGTAGTGCAATCATCTGACGTAATGCTTTAGCCCAACCTTCTTTGCTATCTTTAACTACAATAGTAGTTTCACTATCATACATATGCTCTGGTACTTCTGGTAGTTTAGTCACAGATTGACGTTCAACTGAGAACCCAACACCTGTACCACACAACAAAATAAACATAGCTTCATCAAAAGATTTAACATCGTCTACTGCTAGGTACGAGCAATTGTAACCTGCTGTATTGTCACGTGCTAATGCTGGACCAGCAGTCATTAATGCTCTCATGGAAGGCATCACTTCTAGTCCTAGTATAGCCCGTTCAATCTCTGCTATCTGTTTAGGGTTATCACCTAATGCTGGTTGCACTAGGTTCGTCACGTATCGTCCTACTGTTTCTGACCACGTTTCTCTACGGCCTTCTTCCTCAAGCCAACGTGCATAACGTGACTTGTGTATGAAAGATTGATAGTCAGTTGGTAAATGGTTATTCATATTCATACTACTCCACTATTGTTTTGATTGATTGGATTTCCATCCCGTCAACATCATATATAAACTCTTTTAATGCGTCTTCTACTTCATCGTGTATCTTTCCATCTACAGGTACAGGATATTCATCTTCATCTAAATCAAGAGTTAGAAATATTTTTACTATCATATCATTGTCCCCTCTAATGAAACTTAACGTTGATTATATTTTTATCTATACTAGTTATGTCTGGTTTCTTTTTAGTTTCTACTTCTTCTGGTTCTTCTATTAGTGTACCATCACTCTTAGCTTCTTCTACTATCTCACTTAGTAGGTCACGAACTTCTTGGCTTTCTTCCATAGCAGGTATGGCAGCACAGATCATCTGCGTTAGGTGTGTGAGTTGGTAGTGATCAGTATCATTCATTACATTGTCTTCTGTAGATATAGTACCTACCATCAACTCACCTGTCCACTTACCCGTATCATCTAAAAAGGGAGATAGCCTAATAATATAATCGTTAGGATGGAAATCTATTAATATATTCTCGTCATTCATGTTTGTGCTATCCTCTCTTTATCTTTTTGTATGGGCAGTTAATTAAATCTGGATGTTTGTCTTTGCCTTTTTCTTTCAGCCACTCCAATGGAATGATACGATCATGATACTGTATACCATTCTTCTCACACCATTGTCCATAGCTAGTTTTAGCACCCTTACTTATCTTAGAACGACTGTTAGTAAACACAAATCGTATGTCTAACTTAGGGTGTTGCTTCTTTATTAGCAGATGTTTGCGGCGATCTTCAGCTTTAAACATTCCCTTTGTCTCAATTATAATGCCGTTCTTCAATACAAAGTCAGGGGTATAGGTGCGGTACATAAGGTCTTCCCATTCAATCTTGATCTCCTCATATTTGAATGGCATCTCATGCTCGATTAGATAGTCTTTTGTTCTGACCTCTAACCCACTCCTATACCCATGCTTCCTTGCGGCAGCGTACTGCTTTGCCTTCATGGTTTAACCCTCGTTTACAGTAATATAACTTACTGTTGGTTTAACTCTAGCTTGTGATACCTTAGATGGTAACTCTTGTAGTTCTGGAAAACATTCAAACCTAAAGTCACAGAACTTACAGTTAGGATTTAGAATAGTGTTACCTGATGGCTTACCCCTAAACGTTTCTGGTACGGGATTAAAGCATCTCTCAAACTCATTCTTATTAACTGTGTCTACAGTGTCCTGTATCTTAGCTATCTCTGTATCCAAATCAAGGCCATCGGCAGGTACATACTTGATGTTACCATTAGCCTTGTTGACTACCCACCAACCACCAACTTTCTTACCAGTAGCTTTTGCGTAACCTGCAAGTTGACCAATGTAACCAAATGAATCACCCTTACTGAGTGTATCATATGACTCAAACTTGTTACGATATGACCAATCAGATGCTGACTTAACATCATCTAATGCACCATCCATAATAAGATCGTATGACCCATGTATTGTATCTTCGTTTAATTCTAGTTGAACAAAGTTATCTTCGTCTTCATAGGCTACTCCTGCTTCGGTAATGATACCTTTGAATGCAGCTTCAACTATGTCTCCTAGTAACATGTTCATCACGAACGTTGTCGGTTTGGGCAACGCTTTCTCTGGCTTGTTCTTAGCAAACCAAAGCTGACAAGTAGGCTTACCTATGTTAGACATACGTAAACGAAACTCATCACGCTTGTTGCCCCCACCGAACTGGCGGCGTACTGAATCCATTACATCTTTACCAATCTGTTGTATAGTCTCTTCAGACATACTAGATTTACCAGATGTAGCATCTTCAAGATACTGATTTATCGCCAGTTCAGCAGGGTGGTTCATTATACGAAGTCCTCTGCGTCAATGTCCACAAAGGCTTCGACAGTATCTGTATCCACCTCTTCGTTCTTGTGCATGTTCTCATTCCATGCGTTGAGAATGTACGTATTGTAGTTCTCAATCCATGCAACAAAGTTAGCAAAGACTGCTTGCGACTCATTGTCCATGTCTAATGTGTTAGATAAGTCAATGTCAGTCTCTGGTACATAGAAACTGCTACCATTGGGTAGTGGTACTTCCTTGGTAGTAGAGGTAATGTAATGCTGTGGTGGTAGCCTACGCATCTTAGATAACTTAGCGAACTGTTCACCAAGTGTTTTGAATGCATCACGATTGTCAATCTCCCAGATGAATGCAGTAGTATCTACATCAACAGGATTACCATCAGCATCAGTAGGATTAACCAACTCTACTGTACCAAACAAAGCACGTACACGTTTGATTGACTTGATTAAGTCTTTCATACTGTCGGGTAGTGCCGCCCAATCTTTGATGAACCCTGCAGGTTTACCACAGTTGAAGCCACCATCATTATCTTTCATGTCACTGTTAAGATCATTAGCCATGACAGTCTTGACGAACTTGTTAGGTGTCTTATCACTGCCCTTGACAAACTTCTTGTACATGAATCGCTGTAGGAATGGTCGGATAGATACTTGATCAGCATAGTACGTAGGACCATCTGGTATCTCTAGTTTGTATGCACCACCGCTAATGACCTCTACGTTCTTCATCTTACCTGCAATCTCTTGCTGACCCATGATGGGTGTGTGATGAATGCGTAGACGTGCCAATGTACTAGCTGACTTGCTAGTCTTAGGTGTATCAGCACCCATACCCATAGCTTGTGCCATCTCTGCAAAGTTGTTTGTGTCTACTGTTGTTACTGTGTTCATATGTCTTATCTCCTATATATGTTTATCAGACGAAAGGTAGTTATATCACACTACGTCTTTTGTGTCAAGCCAGTTAGGGCCAATTTTTGCTTCTAATAATAATGGTATGTTAAAGTCCAGTGACCACTTCTTGTTTACTATAGGTATCAACTTATCGTTGGCTACCTGTATGATCTTTAATACTATTTCCTCTTCGTCTGGGTGTATATCAATTACAATTGAGTCATGAACTGTGTTCACAACACAACTGCGTAACTTGTTAGCCATCAATAACTTATCTATGTATATCAGTGAGATAGGTACGATGTCTGCTGTAGCGAACGATTGTACAGGATAATTTTTAATCTGTGTGAAATATGTCACACCTCCAAATCGTCTACGTTGTACATCAGGGAATGCAAACTCACGCCCTGATGGGGTTGTTATCTTGCCAGTGTTCAGTGCTTCTTTGGCAAGTGCAGTATGCCACTTAGCAATACCTGCATACTTAGTAGTGAACTGCTTGTAGTAAGCAGCTTCAGCGGTTGATCTACCAAAGCCACTCGCACCATACAAGGGGGCAAATGTGTGTGCCTTGGCATCTTGACGTGTCATAGGTTGACCTGCATCACTAATAACCTTAGCTGTATAGCTATGCACATCGAAGCCTGTAGTAACCTCGTCAATGGCAGTCATGTCTTGTGATAGGTAGGCAGCAACTCTGAACTCAAGCTGTGCAAAGTCAGCTTCCATTATCTGCCCACCTTTCCATCTGGATACAAACACTTTCTTAACAGGGAATGTACCACCACGTGGCATGTTCTGCATGTTAGGGTCTGCACCTGATAGTCTTCCTGTACCTGTACGATGCTGTAATAAACGTACATGTAGTAGGCCATCAGGCTTGACAAAGTTAGCAATGCCCTCAACAAAACTGCTTAGGTAAGTCTCAACAGCAGATAACCTACGAACATTACGTAAGAATGTTTCTGCATCTGTCATGTTACGTGACCTAGCAATACTCTCAAGGAATACTAGATTGTCTTTGCCTGTACCAAAACCATTGGCACTGACCCACTTGGCTGTAGGTGGTGTGAACTTTAGCCCAGCCAACCTACTATCAATATCAATAAAATTATATCCTGTAGCGTCACAACTAACGCATCTATTTGGTTTAGCATATGGTGTACCATCCTTCTTTTGTTTCCATGTTTTGCCACTGCCATTACATGTACGGCATTGACTAGCTTTCTGTTTGAATAACTTACTACTGTATGCATTTACATTACGTTTGTATTCTGCATCAGGCATACGATCATCAAACAATTCTTTCCAGAACTTCTTATCGTGTGGCTTACGACTGTATATAACCCAAGACAATTGCTCTGGACTGTTGAGGTTAATAGGTCTGTCACCCATTAGCTCTGCAGTCTGTTTCTCAAGTGCTACTGTTAGTTCATTACGTTCTTGTTCGAACTCTTGTCTAACAGCGTTTAGTGCAGTCATGTCTACCTTTAGACCACGTTGATATATACGTGCTAGGTGTACAGCTAACTGGTTAGTCAGCTTGACTGTTGGTTCTAGTGTACTGCATCCCTCATATGATGTCCGCAAAACATTGTACAACTGTTGTGTTGCATGTAGGTCAGCAGACAAGTACTCTGATAACTCAGCGTGATCCATATCACGTACTGACTTACCTGCCTTGAGCCACTCCTTCAATGAGTCTTGCTTCTGTGTCTCTAGCATGTAACGTTCTGCACATGCCTCAAGGGATAGTGGTTGCTTCTGACCACGTTGTAATACGTACTCGCCAAGCATAGTGTCGAATACATCACCATCGTATGTAAAGCCTGACTCCCACAACCATAGTAGATCATGGGGTGCATTGTGTGCTACAAGCAGACGGGTCTTGTCCAATGTGTCTTGAACAATCGCCCGTCCATTTGCAGTTGGTGTTTGCTCTGAATGATCGAATGTAATAATAGTTTCGTTATCGTTATCATCTAGCATACCCACCATAACCAGTGTGTTCTCAGGCTCGAATGGATCAAGGTGAAGCTTACCATTTCTTTTTACTACTGTGTTCTCTACATCTAAGGTAAGTATCATACCAACTCCAATCTATCTATCATTCTCCTTTAATGCTTCCCATGAAACGGGAAACAAGTCAAGAAGTTTTTCACTAATCTTGTTAGCAACTACTCTTGTTTCATATTGTGTGTCATTCTTGCAACGTAAGTTACACATATCAGCAAAGGCATCTAAGCTACCAGACCAATACCACTCAGTCATGGTAGACTGTGGTAGTACCATACGTGCTTGCTCTGGAGCAACACCTTCCTCAAGAAGTTCTTTGTAAACTCTTAATGCTGTATAGTTAACGAACTCATTCTCAGATACATTTAAAGGATAGATAACTCCATCACTACCTTGCTTCTTATCCTCGCTACGCCCACGCCACTCATCAGGTAAATAAAACTCAGGGTCACTGTCTACATACCTTCTACTAATCTCATTCCAACGTAGGAACTTATGCTTAACTAGCTGACGTGCCACAAAGATTGGTGCTTTGACATGGAAGGATGCAAAGGAATGCCCGAATGGGCTGATGTGCTTGTGCTTGGCTAAGTATTTAATCAGCTTCTCGTCCTTTGGATATAAAGGTGGTTCATCTCGGTAATTAGGATTCCACTCTGATTTCTTACCAAAGCTAACACGTGCAGCATTGACTACAGATAAGTCACTGCCCATATGATCTATGTATGTTGCTTCAATCAATGGCTATCTCCTTTAGTATGTCCGTAGCTTGTTCTTTTGTTATGTTAAACCACTCACCATTGTCTTGTTTATTCCAAGGTATGTTTGCCTTACGTGCCGCAAGTATGTGTGCTGAACGCTCAGACTCACTGCGATCTTTACAGTATACAGAGTGTACCAACCTGTAGTTACGCATAGGTGAACTTGTTTGGTAGCTACTCAGTCTATCTTCTGCATCAATAGCCATACCTATCTTGATCCAATCAGGCCATGCAGAGTTACTAATTGCATACACATAACCTTCTTTGATTTGTTTGTAGTTGTTGAGAGAACCAAAGGCTAGATCACCAAATGATTTGTAGTTACCTGCCTTGTGTAAAGGATGTGTCTTAGGTATATACTTACCATTGACCCACATTCTTTGTGGATTATTTGATTTATTATTTTGACCCATACAACTTTTACAATTTGTCTGATTAGATTTTCTCCATGAAGGTGGGTGGTTTTCTTCTGTTAGTTCTACATTGCATCTACTACATCTCATCTATGTTTCTCCCCTAATGCCTCATTCATTCTCTTTACATACCACTCAGCTTTCTTCATGTCCTCTACACCATTACCTTTGTAACGATACCTATGCTGATACTTGATCATGTTACCATGACAGTATGCAATAAAACCATCCAAGCCTAGCACCTGACGTATATAATCTATACACTCAATGCCATCTTGGTTGTAATGTGCAGGTCGTTCGACAGGATCAAACACATGGTGTTCTTTAATCACTTCAAACTCTTTCCATTTAGCCATCATTTATTCTCCTGTTGTTCGTCAAAGTCATTAGCCAATTCTACGAAGGCATCTGCCAGTGAGTTGTGTTTATTTACTAGATCGTATACATCACGTAGTACATTCTCAAGTAATGCTCTTTGTCTATTCTGTTCCCAGAGGTTGAATGCAAGTACTGCAACCAACCCCAGTAAGGATACATCTAACCACGTTATCAACATACATACCTAGCAATCTTGTACTCAAGGTCGGTGTGTACAATGCCATGCCATCCAGATAGTTTGTTCTTAACTACATTGATGTGTCGTTGATTGTCTTCTTCTTCTTGTCCTTCTACAGTTGGGTTCTTACTAATCATAATCATCAAGTCAGCTTCTGCTGCCTTACCTGTACGTGAACCTTCCATCATAGCTTGGTTGAGTACAACCTTACCCTCAGCTTCCGCAGATAACTGTGACATGTAGAATACTGCACACTCTTGTTGTTTAGCTATCTGCCTAGCATGAATAGCGTTAGCCTTGAGTGCTTCATCAGGACGTGAGAAACCTGCAGTGCGTGCAAACTTATCACCCATGTCTAGTATAACTACATCAGGTTTGTATGACTTACATACTGACTCAACCCAATTCATGTCACGTCCTGTTGCGTCTTTGAACATGATGTTAGGTCGTATCTTAGCGAAGGTAGCCATAGCATGTGCTCTGTTCTTTACTATCTCATGCTTATCCATACCAGTTGCAGCAGTAATGTATCTGTGTGCTACACGATGGTAGCCTTCCTCATTACATAGCACAACTGTCTTAGCACCCTGCCATGCAAATCCATTAGGACCTGCTACAAGTGACGCATGGAAAGAAGTCTTACCAGTGTTAGGTCTAGCACCTACTTCAATCAAGTGACCTGCATTGATACCTTCTACCTTACGTGTCAATGTAGGTATGTTGAACGTCCACTGTGACTCAAGGTCAGTCATTGCAATGATAGTATCAAGGTCAATGTCTTCCCATTCAATGTTTAGGTTAGGTGTGAAGTCATCACCATACTGCTCAAGCATTTGACGTAACGGCTCAAGACTAGACTTGCTACCATTCACATAGTCAAAGCCAAGGTTAGCAATGTCTTCACCAATCACCTGTTGAAATAGTTTTGATAGTACCTCTTGGGCTATGTCACTACCCATCGGTTGTTCTTTGTTGATCTGATTAAACAATGCACTGTATGCTTGTCTCTGTGCTGTAGTTAGTGTGGGATTGTTAGACATAAACAATGCCTCAATCTCAGCAGGTGTTACAGTACGCTCGTAGTTGTCCATTGCTTTATCAATAGATTGTTTGATCTTACGTACATCTTTACTAAACAATCTGTCTGGGCAACGTGAGCCACGATGTTCATCGTAAAACTCTTTATCCATTAAGCTTCTTATAAGGGATAGTTCCATATGTTATTCTCCTAGGGTTGAAAGATTAGCCATGTCGGATGGCAGTCTATATTTTAAATCATCTTCGAGGCGTAGTACCTTAACAGTATCTACGTAACCTCGTAACTCTTTTGCAAACTGTAAAGTCTTGGGTAATGCATCAGGGTCTAGTGCAACTATAGCCGTTGAGAACTGCGATAAGTACTGCTTATGTCCGAGGGATAGTGATGTACCCAACACTGCAACCCCTACATATACATCACTGTCTCCGACAATGGCGGCACTGATGCAGTCCTCAACAACTACAGCAGTTTTACCATGTCCCGATGCATATGGCAAGATACTTTTTCCATACCTCTTCCACTTAGGTATACGTTTCCCAAGTGATCTACCTGTAGCATCAACCATAACATTGTCATGTACAACAGGGAACACCACACGATGTTCCTTCACATCATACAATAGACCTAGATGTTGTGCATCAAGACCCCACGTATCACAGAAGCCTGATATACTTTCGTAGTCTCGTACAAACCACTCAGGTTTTGAGAAACTTATAGCATGTGTCTCTTCTGCAACACGTCCCAATGATTTACGTATGTCCTCAGCGGTAAGTGTAGTACGAGTACCACCACCAGTTGGACAACTAGCCTTGTAACAGTTCCATACAATAGAACCCATGTTATTTGTTACAGTAAATGTATTCTTAGTATTACATATAGGACATGTCATACGTTTTGTTTCACCATTAGTAAGTGACAAATCATTTATAATACTAAGTATATTCATTATGTATCACTTTCTATGTTGCTCGCTGCACTCGATTGTACACTTACATTTCTCTGTGTCAAGGCATTATTTGCAGAATCATATGTATGTTTCATATATGGTTGCACAGAAGACACATGATTGTGTCCAGTAACAGACATCACTTGTCCAATTGGTACACCTGCATCAACCATCTGTGTTACACCTGTTCTACGTAAGTCCATAAGACGTAACTCCTCTGGTAACTTAGCCAATCTCATGACACGTCTACCCACCTTAGACAATCTCTCCATAGCGTAGGGTTCATACGTACCATTCATAGGCTTAGGGTGTGGTGCTACATACTCTTGAAAGCCAAAGTCATTACGCTGTTCATTCAACATGTGACACAGATCATCTGATATAGGTAGTGATACATCAGCCCTACGTTTACTCTGCTCTAACTGCAGTCGCTGTGTACGTAGGTCAATGTTCTCCCACTTGAGTGTACGCATGTCGCCTAGTCTCTGACACCATTCGTATGCCATATGTACAATCAATCCTACATTCCTGTAATCAAAATCGCTGTACGAATAATCAAGAAACCTGACAACATCACCATGTGACCATACAACCTTACGCTGTGGCAATGCCTTACGCTTGATGCTAGTCCAAGGATTTTGTGTGGCATGCTCCATGTCAATAGCATAGTTGTATACCCTACTTGCACATGTGGCTGCATGATTGGCGAAACTAATACCACGCTTAACCCACTCCTCATATGCTTGCTTGGCAACCTTAGTAGTCACAGTGTCATACTTCTTACCGCCCATTGTCTGATGGAGTATGGTTAGGAAGTATCTGTAATCCACTTTAGTTGTGTCTCGTAACATGTTGAAATCATTAGATTGATAGTAATAGTTAATCAAATCTGTCACCTTACTTGATGGTTTTATCTGCACCACTAACGCCTTTTGTTCACGCCAATGGTCAATGTCTGCGTTCAACTCCTTCACAATACTACGCACTTCCTTGAGGTCAGTGCCATATTCTTGACGTGATACCACACCTTCATCAACTAAAGTCTGCGGTGGATTAAATCTGTAAGAGATCACCCCGTGAGGTGACACTCTCTCTTGTACATATCTAGGTAGCTTAGGCATTAATATTCTCCAGTTCACTCTCTATGTATATCCATGCCATATCATATGCATAGTCCCAATGTTTTTCATATCCTGTATATATGTCATCATCAGCGATACACTTTGCCCAATGATGTAGGCTTGGCTCGTGATTTATGGGTAACTCTAACTGCATTATGCCGCTTCCAATACACGGAACTGATTACTACTTACCCACTTGCTCACCTCTTGTTCACGTGACCACATGTTGATTGCTTGTGTATCATGCCCCGTGTTACGTAGGTTGAAACCATTACGTTCATCAGCGTAACTAGCGTAGTTAGTGAAGGCAGAATACAATGCAAACTTGTTGTGTCCACGCACACTAGCCTCAGCATTATACAAACCAAACATCTTCTCAGCCTTAGTCTTAGAACTAATGATACTCTCAATCAAATCCTTGACGTTGATAAACTTTAGGCTAGTCTCTGCCCACACTTGCATCTTCTCTGCTTGATGAAAGAAGTCAGTACGAGCACGATTTAGTTCATAGATAAAGCTATCCATAGTAAAGTTAGATGTGTTCTTCTTACGCACCTTGTCGTGATCACCAGTAATCATGCCGTTAGTACAGAAGAAATCTATAGCACCAAAGAATACTTGATTACTACATGACCCATCAATACCATGCAAGCTTATGATCCTGTTACCAATCTCAGTCTCAGCTTTGTCAGTTGTAATCTTAGTCTTGATGTTAGGTAGTGTCACGTCAAGCATAGCCCATGCACCATTACGTGCTGTTCTAAACTGATTGACTGCACCATCTAATGCATCAACACCTAGCTCTTGTGTGGCAGTATCCATTACCCCACGAAAGAAGTCACCATGTGCGGCACATTGGAATGTATTACCTACAATGCCTAGGTATTCACCTGTATCTTGATTGATGACGTACTTCTTATCGTGCATTTTAGTTGGTTCGAAAGCCACTTTAAAGTCTAAGTGATCGGGTATATAAGTCATGTTATTCTCCATTTGTTTAAGTATGTGGCAACTGTGCCATGTTTGTATAGTAATGTCAATCCCCCGTACTAGTAACGATAAGGATTAAATTACCATGCTAGTTATATAGCGAACTAATACTGAGAAGGCAAAGCCCATACCAAGCACACCAAACGCTGTGAATATTATTACAGCTATCGTCATTATAGTTGCGTCACGTTTTTCTTTACGTGCTTGTACTGTTACAGGTTTACTTCTGTAGTATGGTTTATACTGTGTCATTGTTTTATCTCCTTCGTTATTGTTGTATACAAACTTACCATTGTCATCAAGGGCGGGTATCTTAGTTCTTTGTTTGTTCATCTGCAAGTACCTCTTCTTTAATTATAAATAGGTGTCCATCACTTTTTATTATTTCTTCTGCACTAAACAGTCTATCATCTGGGTCTTCATCAAGAGGGTGTGCTATGTATACTGCATAGCCTTCCTCGTAAGCCTCTAAAGCCTTAGACATAGTATATGTTGCTAATCCATTATTATCGTACATCATACAATCCATTCATAATCCTTTCAATATGTGTGCTATCACGTCTACAGTCCACCCATTACCGAGCATCTTGTAACGCTGTGTATTTGATACACCTTCAGTGTACCCGTCTGGTACTGTTTGTAAGCGTTCACATTCTAATGGTGTTAGCTTACGCCAAGACAAGTTCTCAATCAAGATACTGTCCTTAGTTACTGTGGTTAGACAATTAGTTTTATCATCTTCTCTGACCTCAATCATCTGTTTGATAGGTATGGTTGTATCATAATCTTTACGAGTACCATTGGCATCTAGTCTTCGACCAACCATACGCCCACCCTTCACCAATACTTTAGGCTCTAAGTTACCACCACTTGAGGCACACAGACTAGGTGATTTACCTTCGGCTGCATACACCCTTCGTACATATCCGTGACCCTTCAGATCAGCGTCACCTACATGGCACATCTGATCATCACTAAACACTAACTGTCTGCGGTGTTTCTCAAAGTATGACTTGAGATTACCACCCTTGAAATAGTTAGCATCAAGACAATGTGACTTAGTTCTGTCAGTCAAACCATCTTCAAGTATATCCTTTAAGACTATGCCTTTGTCTTCTGGCTGTTGAATACCTTCTATGTTAGTCCAGTAGAAACGTTTCCTATTCTGTGCAGACACTAGTGCGCTGTTGATTAGGTACTTGTTTACATTGGGTAATGCTTGCTCAGTATGGTACGTGATGTATTCCTCAAAAGCATTAGACATTCTAACGTTCTCCATTATGTACTTAGCATTAGGGTTATGCTCTAGCACATATTGCATGATGTCTAGTACTACCCAAAACAATTGACCTCGTGGATCACGATCACCCTTCTGTTGACCTGCAACTGACCATGCCTGACATGGGAAACCTGCTGTGACTAGATCAACTTGTGACCAATCAATATCCCATGATCTCCACTCAGTCATATCACCTACTTGTACAGTGTTAGGGTAGTTCTTCTGTGTAATCTTAATAGCATATGGATCAATCTCACTAGCTATATACGTATCAGCATGCAATCCTATTCGATCACCTGCCATCTGACCACCTGATATGCCATCACATAGGGATAGTTGTGTTCTAATCTTCATTGTTATATTCCTTCATGGTTAGTCCGACATCGGACTTATTGAACTGATGGTGGGGTTTCACTTATGTATCCCCATGATGAGTATATCTCATGTACTCTCTCACTACAATCAACAAACTCAACTTGTGAATCTGGCTTGCTACGCATCATCATATGAATAGCAAACTCTGAAGCAGTACGCCAATCACTGACAGAAGGATACGTATCATCTAACTTAACGATAGTATTCTTACTGTCAATGGCTAACGTGACTTCATATGCCATAACAGGCATGAGTTACTCGTCCTCAGTTTTGAATGCAAACTTCATAGAATACATAGCGGACTCAATCTTACCTATGTCTGACATATACAGATCATGAGCTTCTGTAACCATGAAGTATGTATTACTCAAAACTTCTTGAGCTTCTGCGATAGCTTTGCGCTGATCTTCAGACATAATACTCAATAACTTTTTAGTTACTTTGTACTTAGCCATACGTTCAGCTTTCCACTGAGCTTGTGTTTTATTTGGCATTGTTACTACGCCTCCAATTGTTGTTTGATGTCAGCCAACCAAGTGACAAGCATCTTTTGTTGTGTCTTCAATGTAGCACGCTTAGTCGTATACTTGCTACCTATTAAACCTACAGACTGTAGTACTTGTACCCTATATACAATACGATTAGGGTATTCATTCAAGTCAGATGCAATCTGTTTTATAGTAGACACTC
>Ga0228674_1000417_pt1 | contig 30456 bp, 35 predicted proteins | sample 1D_rmetaG_FD_189054 | JGI IMG/M metagenome (GOLD analysis project Ga0228674, IMG submission 189054) | Seawater microbial communities from Monterey Bay, California, United States - 1D_r | ecosystem: Environmental > Aquatic > Marine > Coastal | place: USA: California | collected 2016-09-26
ATACAAACGATCATGAAATAACTCAAGCAAATAACGTTAATATGAATAGTAATGATTCTCATTTGTTGTGTCAACAGATCTAGAGAAATAAATTTGAAGTCACTTAGCTGACTCAATGACAATAAAAACAGTGAATGCGAGATTTAAAGCGACAGTACACCAAAAAATGATTGAAAGGGTTGTTTTACAGTTTTATGTCTAAATAATTTTTGGGCGAAGAGGCCACCTACCCAGTCACCACCCAATGATAATAGGTGCAAGGTGTTTTCGCTGATTCGCCAATTATTTTTGCGTGCTGCCATTTTGTCGTAGGCGTAACATACGAAAGTTAAAAGGTTAATAAAACCGAAATAGAGTAGTGTACTGTAAATCATAAGTCTTTCTATTTATTGAGAAATTAGATTAAAAGCGTGAAACAATTTAATCTACTACTAGACCCTTGTAATAGTGCGGTTTCAGGCAGAATGATTAAAAATTAAACGACAACACAAGTTAGAATAGGTCACCACACAATAGTAATGACAATTTCCTTTGACGAATACACTTTTTACTTCTCTGATCGAACAACCTAAGTCGGAGTCATTACCTTTAGAATTCACTTATCCGTTTTATTACGAGCCACATCCCATTTGTTTGCAAGCTGTAAAGCAATTACAGCAAGAGTTAACAACAATGCCTGATTTTAATCAAGCAGACGCTGAAGGCAAAATGTTGGGTGTATTAGTCGTAAAGTCAAAATCAGGTGAAATAGGCTATCTAAAAGCGTTTTCAGGTCAAATAGAGATGACTAATAGGGGTTTTGTACCTGCACTATTTGATATCAATGTTAAAAATTCATTTTTTCATAGTGGTCAGGCTGAAATTAATAGCTTGAATCACACAATTAAAGTCTTAAGCGCCAATCAAGATATTAAAATGTTAGAAAAATCACACAAAGGGCAACGGCAGCAAGCGGAATCAGAAATCGAAACATTTAGGCAGAAAGTCATTCAGGGACGTAAAGAACGCAAAGCTAAAAGAACATCTTGCATAACAAGGTATTCAACACTTGAATACCAAGCGTTATTGACGGATCTCGCTAAACAAAGCGTTGCTGAAAAAAATGAACTAAAACGACTAAAAGCCCAATGGCAAGATGAAATAACGGCTATAGAACAGAAATTGTCGAGATTGACGGATGAAATAGGGGAGTTGAAGCAAAAGCGAAAGCAACTATCCCAACAGTTACAGCAGCGTTTATTCGAACAATATGCCTTTTTAAATGCTAAGGGAGAAAGTAAACCGCTATTGTCCCTATTCGACCAGGCTGGACGTGATATGCCAGCAGCTGGCACAGGTGACTGTGCAGGTCCTAAGTTACTGCAATACGCCTATCTTAATAAGATGACCCCACTCGCAATGGCAGAGTTTTGGTGGGGGAACTCGCCTAAATCTGAAATCCGCCACCACGGCCAGTTTTACGGTGCTTGCCAAGGAAAATGCAAACCTATTTTAAGCCATATGATAGAAGGCCTGAGCGTTGAGCCAAACCCCTTATTAAACAACCCTGGTAAAGACAAAGAGCTCGAATATGTTTATCAAGATGACGTGATGTGTGTGATCAATAAACCAGCAGGTTTATTATCCGTACCCGGCAGAGATATTGAAGACAGCGTGTATAGCAGGCTTATTCAACAAATCCCTGATGCAACTGGTCCATTGATTGTTCATCGCTTAGATATGTCAACATCGGGTTTGATGGTGATTGCATTAAATAAGCGTTCACATAAAAAGCTACAACAACAATTTATCCAACGTACAGTCAGTAAACGCTATGTTGCATTATTAGATGGACACTTGCATTCAGATCAAGGTTTAATTGATTTACCCCTGAGAGTCGACTTAGAGGATAGGCCACGCCAAGTAGTGTGCTATGACTATGGCAGGTCAGCACAAACTAAATGGCAAAAAGTAAAACACTTACAAAATCAAACTAGGGTCTATTTCTATCCAATTACTGGAAGAACGCATCAACTTCGCGTCCATTCCGCACATGTTTTAGGCTTAGGTGTACCTATTTTGGGCGATGACCTTTACGGTAAGAAGGCTGGACGTTTATATTTACATGCCGAGACACTGAGCCTAGAACATCCAAAAACTAAAGAAAATATGACGTTTTACGTCGCCCCAGACTTTTAGTATGTAGATTTTAGCGACGATAGATAGTCTCGATTAAATGATAGCCAAATTTTGTTTTAATAGGGCCATGCACGGTTAATAAGGGCTTTTTAAAGACGATATTATCAAAGGCTTTAAGCATACGGCCAGGCGGAAACTCTCCCAAGTCTCCCCCTTTCTTAGCCGATGATTTACATATGGAATGCTTTTTAGCCAAACGGTCAAATGCAGCGCCATTTGTCAGTTGTTGCTTTAGCGTGTCAGCCTGTTCTTTTGTTTTGACTAATATATGACGAGCACTCGCAATTGCCATGTTTTAGGCTAAAGCCTGTGCTAAGTCGGCGATAATATCATCAGCATCTTCAATACCGACAGAGATACGAATTAAGCCTTCTGTAACGCCAATAAATTCGCGGCGTTCTTTAGGTACGCCAGAATGAGTCATTGCGGCAGGATGTTGCGCCAAACTTTCAGTACCACCAAGGCTAACAGCCAGTTTGACCAACTTAAGACCATTCAACACTTTAAAGGCTTCGGCTTCGCCACCTTTAACTTCGAATGAGAACGTTGATCCTGCACCTGTGCATTGTTTTTGATAAATTGCATACTGAGGATCATCAGATTTTAATAAGCCTGGATAATCAATACGTGTGACCTTATCGTGTGTTAGAAGGAAATCAACGACTTTCCTAGCCCCATCATTGGCCGCAGTCATCCGAATTTTTAGTGTTTCAAGTGAACGTAAGATGAGCCATGCGGTGTTGGAATCCATTGTTGTACCAATACTGTTACGCACCTTACGGATACGGCTGACTAAGGCTTTATTACCTGAGCAGCTACCGCCAATTAAATCAGAATGCCCACCGACATATTTGGTCAAGGAATAAAGACATAAGTCAGCACCATGGGCCAACGGTTTTTGCCATAAAGGCCCTAACATAGTGTTATCAATAGCTAAGACCGGTGAGGTTTCTTGATCTTGTGTCAGCTCATCCATTAAGACTTTACAAGCTGCAATATCCAATAGATTATTAGTCGGGTTATCGGGCGTTTCCAACATCACAACCGAGATATTGCCTAAAGTACTGGCTTCTTTAATAGCACGTTCCAGTCCAGCCGTGCCTTCACTGGATAAATAACCAACAGCTTGAATGCCCATTTGTTTTAAAATGACATTGATTAAAGTGTCGGTGCCACCATAGATGGGTTCTGAATAAACCACGACATCACCTGGGCGCGAAAAGGTCAACAATGTTGTTGAAATGGCTGACATACCACTCCCAGTCAGTGCACAATCTTCAGCACCATCCCAGACTGCAATGCGGTTCTCAGCAATTTCGATAGTGGGATTATTGAATCGCGAATAAACCAAACCTGCTTGTTCACCTTCTTCTAAGGGCCGACGACCGGAAACGACATTAAAGAAGTCTTTGCCTTGCTCAGCAGATTTAAATACAAAGGTCGATGTTTGAAAATTGGGGCATTTAATTGAACCCTCAGACAATTGAGGATCGTAGCCATAACCCATCATTAAAGATTCAGGTTTAAGAGGGTGATCGCCGATATGGCTTTTCTTATAAGATGTTGACATAAGTGCTCCCAGTAAAGTTAAGGTACAAATCAGTTAATTATATGATCTAAAACGGTTGTATTTTGACTGCTATTTTCTTCGAAGGCTTTTTCATCAATTTGATCCGTCACCAAAGGACGCTATACGTGGTTATTCATTGAAATTTTCAAATCAGCTAATAGATCAATAATTTTAGGATAAGCTGAGACGAGCTCATCAGATGCGGCTTGCATGATGGCTAATTTACGGGCGTTAATATCTTTACTCATGGCTAAATCTTGTTTGGCTTGAGCTAATAAGGCTGCATCAAAATCAGTTTCATTAAAAGGGTCGGTACCGTATTTTGCCATGAATGCAGTTGAACGTTGCGTGATCGATTCCATCTCAGCTTGTAAGTCAATGAGTTGTGGTAAATATTTACCGATATATGGCGTATATAGATTACTGATATCAATAAGAACTGTTTGGCCTTCTATGTAAATCGCTTCATTTTGACTGAGGATACCGAGTTTAGCGATCGATTTTTTTACTTTGAGCTGCAAAGCAGATTCATTTTGATAGAACTGGTTTATAGATTCATGGCTAATATCGCTATTAGAAAAATGGGTTAAGCTAGTGCTCCCAGTCTTCAATACTGTCTCTTAAAGCCAATAAAGCATCTAACTCACGTTGTCTTAAAGATTCTTTGATACTTAAGGAGCTTGCACTAATAGACTGCACTCGGTTATTGACTGCATCAAACTGATTTTCAACATAGAGCTTTCCGAAGTAACCAAAAACAATCAATATTAGGATAAGTGGGGTAGAGCGGACAGTACCATCTTTTAAAATTTTGAGTATTTCTTCCATGATTTAATCCTTTTAAAGATTCAGGTATTTAGCAAGGTGATTAACCGTATCCAAGGGCTTAAATTAGTCTATTAAATATTGATTCTCATATTGGCGCGGAATGGGGCTAATAGCGAACTCGTTTGGTAAGTTTCAATCAAGTATTCTAAGGTTTCATAACGCCTATTTAAAGTCTTGAGTTCCTTTTCAGAAATAGGGCCGTCATCCTGTAAATATAGGAATTCAGCATACTCAAAAAGAGCATCATGTGCTGTGCGTAGCGAGTGGAACCAATCAGAATCGAATAAACTATCGTGTTCAAAACGGCTTAACCATGCAGCGAGGTGGCAGGGTTTAAAGTGAGTTTCACGATCAACCGTTCCCTTTTGTAGAGCATTGATGATGTTATGGAACCAATAAGCAGTTGTTAACTGGATGAGAATTAACTTTTGTTCCTGCTTAGAGTAAGTCCGCTTACCATGTTCAATCCAGACTTCATTAGGGACATAATTTTCTAACCAAATAGCAAAATCATTAGCAGGTAAAGGGCGAGCAATACCATAACCTTGAGCAGCATCACATCCCATAATTAACAGCATGACGCCATGATCAGTGGTTTCGACACCCTCAGCAATAATTTCCTTATCGAAAGCATCAGCAAGGCTAATAACACCATCAATGATACTGAAATCATTAGCATCATCTAATAAATCTCGGACAAAAGTTTGATCAATTTTAATTGTGTCAGCAGGTAAGCTTCTCAAATGCGTCAAAGAAGAGTAACCCGTACCAAAATCATCCAGAGCGACATGAATATTAAGCTCGGTTTGGCATTGCTTAATGATATTGTTGATAGCGTTAATATCACCTAAAGCACTGCTTTCAAGTACTTCTAGTTGTAAGTGATGAGACTTAACTGCTGGATATCGTGCAAATGCTGTTTTGAGTTGAGTGAAAAACTGTGATGACTGTATATGATGAGAGGAGATGTTAATGCTGATATCTAACTGAATATCATCTTTATACCAGGTGTTTAATTGTTTAACGGCTTCGTTAATAACCCAGCCACCCACTTGAATTTCAAGCTCGGTATTTTCTATCAGGGGTAAAAAATCCAGTGGTGGGATAAGCCCATTTTCGGGATGAATCCATCGAATTAAAGCCTCAGCACCAATAACATCCCCTGTTTTCATATTGACTTTAGGCTGATAGTAAAGCTGGAAGTCATTACTGGCCAACGCATCTTCTATCTCTTGCAAATCATTATGTTTTTGAGCGATTAAGTCATTATCTAAACTATTGAAAAGATGATAACGGTTTTTACCGGTGAGTTTAGCCTGATACATGGCATGATCAGCGTGGCGAAGCAGTGTATCAAGATCAGCATTATCCCTCGGGTAAAGTGTGGCACCTAAGGATAAGTGAACACGATGGTGACGGCCTTCGACGAGGTAAGGTTTTACCATCGTATATCGAACACGTTCTAAAGATAATTCGAGCTGTTCAACAGAACTGATGTCATTTAATAATAAAATAAATTCATCACCACCTTGCCGAGACACCGTGTCACCGGCACGAATAATTCTTTTGAGTCGAGCCGCTACAGCGACGAGTAGTTTGTCACCTTCATCATGTCCATAGGTGTCATTGATGATTTTGAAATCATCTAAATCAAGAAAACAGACAGCAAGCATGGTTTGGTTTCGATTGCTTCTGTCATGCGCTTGATTAAAACGATCTGCAAACAGCGCGCGGTTAGGTAGTTCAGTTAAGACATCATAATGAACAAGAGATTCTAGGGCTTTAGTACGCTCCCTGACTGTGTTTTCAAGCTGTATACGTTCACTTTTTAAGCGACTTAAAAGAACTGCCAGAAAAGTGAGTAAAAAGGTTAGTAACAAGCCTATGAGTACTTTGATGATAAGTGGTGTTAACGCTGTCCAACCTTGAATCGGAGTGATTTTAAATTGCCATTGTGCATTGGGCACATCGATATAAAATAATTCAGGATCCTCTTTCAGCGGGGCATCTGAAGCTGAAATAATATGCGTCTCACCCGTGTCAGGATGAGTACGTGACAGCTGGTAGGCATAACCAGAATCAACTAAGGAAGGTAGTCTTGCAGCAGCACCCGTCCCCCCTTGTACAAGAGGAAATGGGCCGGCAAGTGTCAGTTTTCCTGAATCACGGGCTAAAATGGCTTCTTTATTGCGCTTGGGATCAGCCAAAACATTATGGCCGATGGCGTTTTCATTACCTTGTAGTGGGATGATATGGCTAATGACACCTTCAGGTTGCAATTGCAATGAGGCGACACCAGGGTAGAAATTTAGCATTTCCGTCGCCAAACCATCAAAGCCCTTGGTGCTGCCATTTTGTTTGCGTATTAACGCGGCAAGTGGATAGGTTGCAGACATGGCCTGAGTGAGGTTGTTTCTGATCAAGTTGACATAGTTACTGGCTATGTTTTTAGTGATCAAATGAGTCTGTTGGTAATGTAGGCGTTCTGAAAAATAGATAAAGGTGAGTGAGACCAATAAAGAAATGACGAAAGTCGAGACGATGAGTTTGGATTGCCAAAAGTGCTTTCAGCACGATAGTGATTTTCCCCAATACCTTAAGTTTAAAATAAGGTCAGCTAATTCATTATTATTGTTTTACGTATCAAACTGCCACGCTAAGCAGAAATCCATTAACTATCATGTGATTCTAATAGATAAGGGATAAAGCGTCCATTAATTAACTAAACATAGAATAAACCGTATTTCTAAGCAAAAGTTAAAAGTACTTTTCAATGGCAATATGCCCTGGTTGTTGGCGAGAATGACGGCTAAGACCTTTCTCTTCTAATAACGACGTCATTTCATCGATCATAGCTGAACTGCCGCATAGCATGAGGTGACTTGAACTTACGTTTAATGGCGCGTCGGCGAACGTTTCTAGCTCACCCGATGCCAGTGTTGTCGTGAAACGTGAATGTATAGCACCTTCAGAGACTTCACGGGTAATAAAAGGGATAAATTGAAATTGCGTAGGGTACTTGAGTTGTAATGCGTTTAGCTCATCACGATAAGCCATATCAGCTGCCGTTTTAGTCGCATAGCAAACGATGATTTTGTCGAAACGTTGCCAAATAGCATCGGTATGCAACAACGATAGGAAAGGGCCGATACCCGTTCCAGTGGCACAAAACCAGAGTTCTGTTCTACCTTCTGGTACTTGATCAAGCGTTAACATGCCACCTGCTCGTGTGGCGATAGAAATAGGTGATCCAATGTCCTGTGCTGTTAATAAGGGGCTGAATCGACCCTCTTTCACTGTATTGAAATGGACTTCTAATAAAGGTTCATCAGGTGTATTGACTAAAGAGTAGGGGCGATAAATCATGCCATCGTCTCTTTCAATACCGATATTGGCAAATTGACCTGCTTTAAAAGGTAATGTTTCAGTTTCAATTTGTATGGAATATAAATCTTCACACCATTGTTTCTTTTCAACGATTTTTCCTGCTTGCCATGTAATCATTTGATTGCCTTAAACTAATAAAATACCCAATACCAGCATTCTAGTCTAAATCTACCGTGAAACAAAAAGTGTCGAACAAGAGAAAAATTATTTATTACGAAATTCATTTAAATAATAGACAAAATTGATCCTATTTCTTGTTCTGTGAAACGTTAATTTATTGATATAAATGAACTAATCAGTGAAAATAGACGTCAAAAGATTTATTACAGTGTTCAATTGAAGGTGGAACATGAAAAATCTGAACCAAATAGATACCCGGGATGAATGTCGGTGTATAGAAGAGCGCCGTAACCATAGTCGCCGCCTAATTAAATATCCTTTCAGTACTCCGAAGTGGGTAGAAGCTGTTCAGTCAGCCTATATCATGTGGCCACGAGAAGACCGTCGTGAACAAGATCGAAGAAGCGTAAGTCGACGCAGAATCGAGCGAAGAAATGTATTACATGCTTATCGCCGTCGCTCTCATCATCAAAGAGTCATGGACAGAATGATTCGAAGCCAAGCACTCACAAGTGAAGAAAGAAATATGCTTAACGACTTACATAGGCGTTTTTAAACGCGAGTACTCAAACTTACTTATTGGTCTTTATATTGGTTGAGATGCCATAAAAACAGACTCCCTGCACTGCGATAAGGCTGCCAATGTTCAATGGTATTTCGCGCTACTGCGGGGGTTGGCCGTTCTGATAGCCCTTTCAGACGCTGCAAGGAAGTCAATAAAATTAAGTCATCAGCAGGGAAAATATCTTCACGTTGTAGAGAAAACATTAAATAAATTTCTGCACTCCAACGTCCAAAACCACGTATTTGAATAATCTCTTCAATTGCCTGCTCATCATCGAGTTTTGCTAATCTATCAGGGTCAAATTGACCGCTTACAATAGATTCGGCCAATCCTTGAGCATATTCCATCTTGCGTTGTGATAAGCCGGCTTCTCTGAGTTGTTTATCACTCAGAGCGAGTAAAGTTTTAGGTGTCACCTCGGACATTAAGTGAGTAAGGCGTTGCCAAATGGTTGCAGCAGCTTTGGTTGATATTTGTTGTGAAACGATAGTGTTCAGAAAGGTTTCAAAACCAGCAGGTCTTATTCTCGGCGCCGGATAACCTATTGTTATTAGGATAGAAGCAACATCATTATCTATACGAGCAAGCGTATCTAATGCTGCTTTGATATTGGTTTCGTTCATAAGCGATAGGGAGCGGTTAGGCAGTTAAACCTAGCAATGACAAATTAAACCTTATCGTTACGCAAACGATCGCGATATTGTTTTTTTGCAAGTTTTTGTAAATCTTCTACGGTATCTGTCTCGTCAACAATCTCACGACCCAGCATGGTTTCGATGGCATCTTCCAAAGTCACTATGCCGGCGACCTGCCCGTAATGATCTTCGACAAGAAATAGATGTTCTCGTTTTTTAATGAACATATCTAATAGTTGTTGAACGGGTAGCTGCTCAGAGACACGGGTAATGGGTTTAGCAAAGTGTTGAATCGTTTTTTCTGTATGGCCTGCACGATCAGCAAATAGCAATTCGCGGTTGGTCACAAGTCCCGTGATATTGTCTTGCTCCTCATGGTAGATAGGAATACGGGTAAATTGTTGGGTTTCTTCATGCTCAAGTGCTTCAGAAACGGTCATTTCTTCGCTCAAACTATGCAAGACACTACGTGGTGTCAAAATTTGTTCTGCTTTGATTTCTCGCAATTTCAGGACATTAACCAGATAATCATTTTCTTGGCTAATCAGAGAGCCCATTTTATGGCTAAGTGAGGCGAGAGCGATGATTTCTTCACGTGTAATTTCATCTTGTCCATGTTTTTTAAACGGCTTGGTAATGAGAGTGGATATCCATATTAAGGGATAGACCAGTTTAATAAGCCAATAAATGATATTGGCAGCCGGTAGCGCTAATTGCCGCCAAAACATGGCCCCGATTGTTTTTGGAATAATTTCTGAGAAATACAAAATCGCGAGTGTTAGCAACACCGCAATAAGGGTTTCCCATTGTGCACCAAAGATGCTCGCTGCTTGGGCACCCACGCCCGCAGCCCCCATGGTGTGAGCAAAGGTATTGAGGATTAAGATACTAGAAATCGATTGATCAAGACGTGTTTTAACTTTGACTAAAACTTTCCCTTTTTGTGGGGATTGATTGACGACTGTCTCGACATAACTAGGTGTAATAGAGAGCAATATCGCTTCAAGTACCGAACAAATAAAAGAGACGCCAATAGCAATGGCGAGGTATAGCAGCAATAAGCTCATAAGATCGAAATGTGCCTCGAAAAGGTTGGTTAATAATAGGGTATATCAGTCATAGTCTAATACTACAACAATCGCACAAGAAGAACAGCTTAACGAAGTGTCCGGCTAAATAAATTCAAAGCCAATTGATAACCTAATTGCGCTGTCTGACCATCATAACGGCCATCATCTTCTTCATCACGCATAAAGGCATGGGCAGCGTTAAATTCGTGCCAAGTGAAGGTGATATCCGTTTCATTTAATTCAGCATAAATCTTAGCTAAACCGGCTTTAGGCACATGATTATCTTGTTTACCCCAAATCATTAACAATTCTCCCTGAATATCATCTAAACGTTCCATGCTATGTTGTCCAGGTGCATTTGGAATAAGCTGAATATGTAGATCGGTAGCATAAAAGCAAGCTGTCCCTTTCACTTCAGGATGCAAAGCCGCACGAAAAGCCAAGTGGCCACCAATGCAAAAGCCCATCGCACCAATATGTCCGTTATACCAGTCTTGTTGTTTAGCAAAATCAACTAATGCGACATTATCAGAATCATAACCATGTACATCTTTCGTATGTTTATCGGCATTGCCTTTCTCACGGCCGGCATCGTCATAACCCAATACAGTGCCAATAGGGTTAAGTTCGTGAAACACTTCTGGAACCAGTACAACATAGCCATGACTTGCCATCAGCTTAGCAGCACGTTCAATAGGTCCTGTTTGTTGGAATATCTCAGAATAAAACAAAATAGTGGGATATTGGCTTTCATTCACGGGACGGTGAATATAAGTACGCATCACGCCAGTTGGTGTATTTAAATCAGCAATATGGCTTTGGATTTTCATATGAACTCGTTTCGGATAAAGGGGTGAATGGGGATATAACAATTACTAGGGGATTAGAGCCTCAATTAATCGCTGCCTTTTTCTAAGATAAAAATGAGTTTATCATCAGATTCTCTTGATTCAATTAACGTGTGACTCGATATTTCGCAATAAACGGGAATATCAATATAAGCACCGCGATCTGTTGCGATGACACGTAAACGTTCACCGGATTGCATACCTGCAAGCGCTTTTTTAGTTTTTAATAAGGGAAGCGGACAGTTGAGGCCTGATGTATCAATTTCGGTATCAAAGTTAGACATAATAAAACTAAAGCGTGTTAATCAATAAAAGACTATTTTAAACGATTTTGGACCAAACAAATAAAAAGCCCCATCATAAAGATGGGGCTTTCAATGTGATGTAAGGGAATAAATTAAATTTAAGCGGCGTAAGTAAACGGCGCTGATAATCCCACTTTTTCTGATTGATGCCAATCATAGCCATTATCTTTATAGATAGCAGCAACAGATTTACTGATAGTAACAGGCTCACTTGGCGAAACAGCTAGTGGATGGTTAGAAACTTTAACTTCGCCACCATCTTCACCTTCAAGTTGCTGCATAGTGTTTGAGCCAATGTCACCGACTTTAAGGAAGTGAGTACCATCTTTTTGAGTAAACTCAATCGGTACTTGCTTAACACTCATGATTTCACCGACTAAACCAGCAATAACGGCCAAGTGACCACCATGTTCACCACTCCAAAGTGCAACAATGGCATCTTTTTGTTCTTCGGTAGCACGATCATCAATATAAAGGGCTAATCTCCAGTTACCTTCTGTCAATGCACCAGGTGAATGTAGCCAAGCCGATACTTTAAGATCATTAAGCTGAACGCCATCTAAGTGGCCTTCTTCAATATGCCAACCAACAAAAGCTTCACAAAAGCCTTGAGTAGGTGGTGCTAGAAAAATACAAGGGCAGACCAAGTCACAATTACATGATTCAAAATATTGACCGGTAATTTTCCAATTGTCAGACATGTTAACCTCCGATTTTAGCGTAAAATAATGTAAGCATTATTTTCTGGATACTTGATTGTATACCCATTAGACTCAATTAGGCTAGATGAATATTCATGTTAAACCAAAATAACTTAAGCACGGCAGCAGCCATTCAGACAGGACCTTTGTCTTTAAGAGATAAAGTCATTATTTATGGCGGTGTTTTTCTGGTTAGTCTTGTTGGCTGGGCCTATATGTTTTATATGGGTTGGGCGATGGAAAACATGCACTTAGTCGATATGTGGATGCCACCTATGGGTGGGACACGAGATTGGGGTATCTATGATTTTTGGATGCTGTTCGTCATGTGGTCAGTCATGATGGTGGCGATGATGACTCCCTCTGTGGTGCCGATGGTGATGATGTTCGCGACCATCAATAAAGGTAAGCAGAAAAAAGGTTTGCCTTATGCACCTACCTTTATTTTCTTAAGCGGTTATCTCATTGCATGGGCATTATTCAGTATTGTTGCTTCTGCCATTCAATATCCACTGCACCAGAGTGGCTTATTAAACCCTATGATGAATAGTCGCAGCTATTTATTAAGTGGCGGAATATTAGTCTTAGCAGGCTTATATCAATGGACGCCCCTTAAAGATGCCTGCTTAACAGAGTGTCGAAGCCCATTGAGCTTTTTAATGACATCATGGAAGGAAGGACATTGGGGAGCACTAAGGCTCGGTGTGCACCACGGCTTATATTGCATTGGCTGCTGTTGGGCATTGATGGCGGTATTATTCGCTGTCGGTGTTATGAATATGCTTTGGGTTTTATTGATTACCATCTTTGTTGTATTAGAAAAGATAGGCCCAGTTTCCTCAAAGTATTTAAGGGCGGTAACAGGGCTCATTATGGTGGTTTGGGGCGGTTATTGGCTGTCTTTATACCCTTGGTAACAGATACAACACCTGGATAGTCATAGTTTGAGGCTAGGGCAAGTTTTTTCAAAGAACCGTTTTTAAGAAACTTTTCCGGCCAATAGTCTTGGTAATAATGTCTTTATTGATGTCTAAGCCACGGGCAGGCGAATATTCTCGTCCGTAAAAAATAATCTGTAAGTGCAATTTATTCCAATATTTTTTAGCAAATAACCGTTTGGCATCTTTTTCAGTCTGCTCAACATTTTTACCATTAGTCAGCCCCCAGCGCCACATCAAGCGATGAATATGGGTGTCGACAGGAAATGTCGGGATGTCGAAGGCCTGTGACATAACAACCGAAGCGGTTTTATGCCCCACACCTGCTAAAGCTTCTAATTCCTCGAAGGTTTTTGGCACGACACCTTGGTGCTTTTCAACGAGTAATTGAGCAGCAGCTTTGAGATTTTTAGCTTTTGTAGTTGAGAGGCCTATTTCCCGAATCAGATATTTGATTTCGGATTCTTCGAGTTTAGCCATCTTAAAAGGGTCAGGGGCCACGGCAAATAATTCAGGTGTGACTTCATTAACCTTTTTATCCGTGGTTTGTGCCGATAAAGCAACGGCGACTAAAAGGGTATAAGGATCACTGTGGTCAAGCGGAATAGGGGTTTCAGGGTATAAGTCTTCTAAGGTGTCAATAACAAATTGTACCTTTTCGGACTTGTTCATACCTTAGATAAAACCAACTACTTATAAAAATAAAGCTGAGATAATAACAGACTCAAAAAGGCCACCAGCTAGATTCATCTTTAATGCCTTTTTCTTCGAGCAACTCTAATTGTTTTTCATGGGCACGAGGATCATCATGCGTATGGTCTAAGTCTTCGGCATCATCATGATCGTGGTCATGGCCACGTGGGTCATGGCCATCAGGAAAAGTAAATTCAGTCTCACTCGGACGTTTTTCAATTTGCTGTTTATCAGCTTTAATTTGCGAGGCTTGTTGCTTTTCAGCGCGTTCGAGTTCTTCAGCAGAGCGTTTAAACTCAGGCGGTTTTTCAAGGTCAATGGCTGCCGCAGGCTGAGCAAGCAAGAGCGAAAGTAAAGCAGGTAGTATAGTTTTTTTCATAATTATTTTGGGTTAAAGCAAGAATGAAAGAATATTATAAATTGCTTACAGAAAAATGACACAAGGGATTTAGACGTATCAATTAACGTGACAAGTGAGTAGTTTAGAGAAGCATACCGGCTAAATTGAAGCGATAGAACTAGATACGGGCAACGCTAATAAGAGGGTATAACCTTGTTCTGTATCGGACACAATATTTAAGTCAGCAGAAAGCTGTTCGGCTCGCCATTTCATATTTTCAAGGCCATGACCATTTTTAACTTGAGCCGTTTCATTATCATGGCCATTATCTTCTATAGTCAGAGTGACAATACCCTCATCATATTTGTACGTCGTCAAAACCTTTTGGACAGATTGCTGCCTGATTTAAGGGACACATTAGTTCATCAGGGTTAAGTTAGTTTACATGTCTATCGTAATGTATTTGTCGCCGCATGGCTAACGTGTTTTGTTTAATCATTTCTCGTTGCTCCAGTATTTCTTGCCCACGACCATAAAATACATCTGCAGGCGTCAGATTATTCAATGATTCATGGTAACGCTCATGATTGTAATAGCTGACAAAGCGTTGCAGATGTTCTTGCAATTCACTCGGCAGGCAGCAATCTGTCCAAAAGGTTTTGACGACGTACAGGTGCGTGAATTCCAGAAATCCGACCAAAAAACTGATGCGGCTGGGGCAATGGTGTGGCTACATAGTTTAAGAGCGCAGGGTTATCCCGAATTACGAATCAAAGGTAGAGAACTATGGTCCGAGTTGTCCAGAGGTTCTGGTCATGTCCGTGCTGCACTTTTTAATATAGAAAATATGACTCAAAAAATCTTGCCAGAGTTATCTGATGAAGAAATACAATTTGTGCCTGGTGGCCTTGAACCATTCTCTTAACAAAGTCATCAAAAATCGCGTATTACATGCGCTAGAATCGCAACAAGTTGCTCCCCTTTTTTGGCTGCGTCAAGTGAACTAAAAGAATCATCCATGAATAAATTTATAACCCTATTTCTCTTAATATATCTTCCGCATATGCAAATGATCAATGTCTTGTTGTGAACGGATTTAATCTTTGCGAAGACGCAAAAATAATTGCCGATAATTCAAAGAAGGATATTGGCGTAAAAAGAATTGGAGCAGAGTATGTCTTGAAATCTGTAACATCCAATGGTATGGCCGTCATATCAGTTCATGAAAGCGTCTATACCAAAGAAGAAATGAATAACATCCTTAGAAAAGCAATTGAACAATCGGGTTCAAAAAATTTAACAATCGACGATCTATCTCAAAAAATTATTGACCAGAGCACGGAAAGGCTCTGTCAAATATACAAGGCGGACGTATTTGTAAAAGATGGCGGATCGTTTAAAGTTAGTTATGCATATAAAAATGGTGAAATTTTCCATACAGTGCTCGCGAGAAAAAATAATTGTAAAGCAATCATTATTCAATAAACATAAATTTTGCACCTAACAAGATACGGCATGGGCGAGCGGCGTTAAAGAAATGACTGCTACTGGCACTTAGTAGACTACTGCACTACATAATAAAGAAGCTACTATCTGGCCTATACTAAATTTAGTTCAGGAAGCACTTCTACCTTTCTAGTTTCTTGAGTATTGCTTGTGGCCTAAGTAAACGTTAGTTGTGTATCTACTACGGCTCATACCACAGCTATTATTCCTAAAAGTGATATTTTAGAAACTCGTCCCAGTCATCGAATTTAGAACTTCTCCACAACAGGCCATCGTTGTTAACAGCTAGTTTCCATTCTATGTCTTTAACATTGTCTGTGTGTTCAACAAGATAGCAATTGTATTTGTTAGACCTTTTACGCTTTAATGAAAAGTCCAAACCTAGATGTTTAACTGTATCGCTGACTATTTGGGATTTACTTTTTATAACAGGGTTAAACTTTTTCATTAGACTTCTCCTGCCCTACATTGCCAATATCAATATCACAAACAATGAGGTCTATAATTCTTGCTTTCTCACCCATAGTTATACCTCCTGAATACAAATCACCAACTAAGTCGCCTTGTTCATGACCAACTATTGACTGGATTCTGGCTCTAGCTGCATCGAGCCTATCAAGTTTTGTAATGAATGATTTCCGAAGAGAATGAAACACCTTATCCCTGCCAAACCCTAATTTTGATTTTATCCTGCCAAAAGCCTTGGAATGTTTATCGCTTCTCGTTCCATGCTTACCTTTTGAGCCTGAAAACAAGTAACCTTCCAGATTGTATTTTTCTACTATTGATTCTATTTTCCCATGAACAGGGATCTGTCTATTACCTGCCTTTGACTTTGCATCTGTAATCTCTAAAACTAATCTGTTATCTATTTTTAGAATGTTATGGGTTTCCAGTTGTATTATTTCTTCTATTCTGCAGCCTGTATATGCAGCTATGAGGATTATATCTTTAAGTTCTTGATTGGTGGTGCTGTCTAATATTTGCTGAATTTCATTATCTTCTAGATGAACAACATCGATATTTTTCTTTAAGCGTTTAGAGCTGGGAAGTTTTACGTTACCAAAAGCATTGGGTAGGGAGAGATATCCCTTCCTATCTAGCCAAGCCAAATAGTCTTGAGCAGCTTGGTAGTAGCCTTTGAGGGTTTTAAATGCTGGGGGAGATTCAAGCTCTGCATAGCTATCAATCCAATTTTGTAGCATTACTGTTTTAAGTGTTTCTGGGTTAGGTATGTAAAGTTAGACAAAAACTCTTTTTCTAATCTAGATACTCTTTGGCTAACTGTTTTAGTTTTGAGATGGCTTAGGCTCTTTTTATATTCTTCTATGTAAAAAGAGGGAGAACAGCTCTTCCTTTACCTTTGAACATGGCATCCTTTACCCTAAACTCTAAGCTGGGCTTATCACTATATGGGTCTCCCCAAGCGTCATGTACCCAATTTTGTACTTTTTCTAACTGTTGTTCTGAAGGATGATTAAGGTTTAATATCTTATGAATAGAAGCGTCAGTAGTGGCTGAATTATTATCTGCCATTAACTCTTTTGCTTTTTCTATTTCAGATAGCCATTGACTTATAACAGGGATAGCAAGTCACTGAGCATGAGATTCAGATACAGAGCCTAGGCTTTTAGTGTATTCTTTGGTCTTGAGTGGAAGGTATGGGAGTAGTTCTTTCTTGGGTGCTATGCGTACCCACCAGCATTTGTCTCTATAAAATAAGTATTTCATTGTGAATGCAATCCTTTTTTACTCACAATCCTACTCACAAAAAAGGGCTTAGACAATAGCCCAAACCCTTTGGTGTTACTTACTTTACACATATGGCGGAGAGTCAGGGATTCGAACCCTGGGTAGGGATAAACCTACGCTGGTTTTCAAGACCAGTACATTCGGCCGCTCTGTCAACTCTCCAAGACGCGAAATAATACTAGCATTGGGATGACAAAACAACTGAAAAGTTAAATTTGCTTTTTATTGAACTAGTACTTGCACTTTCGAACTTATTCGGTAGGATCATGTCATATTGGATGAAACTTGAGTTCAATTTTTATTAATGGAGATGAATTGATGAATTACGATGCTGAATCTAGAGTTGTTCGATCGCAACAATCTGTTTTAGCGACGAATAAGCTATTACGTAATACCTACAGCCTATTGGCGATGACGTTGGTATTCAGTGCTTTGACAGCAGGTGTGTCAATGGCAATGAACTTCCCTCACATGGGCTTGTTAACGTTAGTGGGTTATTTTGGTTTGTTATTTCTCACTATGAAATTGCGCAACAGTGCTTGGGGCTTAGCCGCTGTTTTTGCTTTAACTGGCTTTATGGGGCTCACATTAGGTCCGATGCTTAATTATTACTTAAGTATGCCGAATGGTAGCCAGATGGTAATGCAAGCGCTTGGTGGAACGGGTATTATCTTCTTCGCTTTGTCAGCTTATGCCGTAAAAAGTGAGAAAGATTTTAGTTTCATGGGCGGATTCTTATTTGTCGGTATTCTCGTGGCTTTCCTAGCGGGCTTAGCAGCTTATTTCTTTGAAATGCCTGGTTTATCGTTAGCCGTGTCAGCCATGTTCGTATTGTTGATGTCTGGTTTGATTTTATACCAAACAAGTGAAATCATTCATGGCGGAGAAACAAACTATATTATGGCGACAGTGACATTATATGTTTCTATCTATAACTTGTTTACGAGTCTACTACATTTATTAGGTGCTTTTGCTGGCGACGAATAACTGCACAAAACCCTATAATGATTTGGCAAGCCTCGCTTATGCGGGGCTTGTTTATTTAACACGATTGTAAATACGGAGCCGATTAAGTTTCTAAAAGCGAAAGCTTGAGAACGTGATTACTTAAAGTATGTCAGAGCAATTAACAGAATCAGCATTAATAGACCGTTTCGGTCGACGTGTGAACTATGTACGCATGTCGATTACAGACCGTTGTGATTTCCGATGCGTCTATTGTATGGATGAAGAAATGACCTTCATGCCAAGAGAGCAATTGTTGAGTCTTGAAGAGGTTGTGTCATTGTTGACTGCTTTTGCCGAATTGGGTGTTGAAAAAATTCGTATCACAGGCGGAGAACCGTTAGTTCGACAAGGTGTAGATTGGCTCTTCCAAGAATTGGGTGAGTTGAAAAAAACAACGGGGTTAAAAGAGTTAACGATCACAAGCAATGGCTCTCAACTGCCAAAATATGCTGATGGCTTGGTTTCATCAGGTGTTGATCGGATTAACATCAGTCTAGACTCTTTAAAGGCAGACCGTTTTAAGGCGTTAACACGGACTGGAGACTTAAACCGTGTTTTAGCTGGGATTGAAGCAGCCAAAGCCGCTGGTTTTCAGCGCATTAAACTCAATGCCGTGATTATGAAAGGGCGTAATGAGGACGAAATCGTCGATTTAGCTCAATTCGCAATTCAAAATGATTTAGATATTTCTTATATCGAAGAAATGCCATTAGGACATGTGACACATTCTCGTGGTGAGAGTTATTGTTCCAGCGATGAGGTTAAAGTGGCATTGGAAAGCGAGTTTGACTTGATAGCGTCAAGTGCAAACACGGGTGGGCCGTCGCGGTATTATCAAATTGCAGGGACCGGCAGTAAAGTCGGCTTTATTTCGCCACATAGCCATAATTTCTGTGAATCCTGTAACCGAGTTAGAGTGACGACAGAAGGGCGATTATTGTTGTGCTTGGGACAAGAGCATTCTGTGGATTTACGTGCAGTCATGCGTGACTACCCAGGTGATATGGTACGACTTAAACAAGCTATTATTGACTCAATGGATATTAAGCCGAAAGGGCATGACTTTAACGTCGATGCCCAGCCAATTATTTTTCGTCATATGAGTGTGACGGGTGGCTAAAAAAGTCATTGAAATGACCGATGCTGGTGTGACAGCATTACATTCTGCGACAGTGCTAGATGAAAAAGGTGAATACCGAGATATCGCTGTAACAGGTGAACGTCCTCTGACTATTTATCTGAATAAGAGAGAAATAGTGACATTGATGACGATGGGTACACACCCTGAATTATTAACGTTGGGGTATTTGCGTAATCAAGGTTTAATCGCTTCAGTAGAGGATGTCATTGCTGTTCAGGTAGATTGGGGTGTTGAAGCAGTTGCTGTAACGACCTATCAGTTAGAGGCTGATGCAGATGGGGATATTGACAGAAAATTGTCTAAAAGGACTCTGACTAGCGGCTGTGGCCAAGGAACCATGTTTGGTGATGTCATGACTTCTTTAAGTCAGTTATCTGTGAATTGTCCTCATTTTTCGCGTGATGATATCTACCAAATTCTGACTGGACTACAAGATTATAATCAGATGTATAAAACAGCCGGTGCAGTCCATGGCTGCGGGCTTTGCTCTATGTCTGGAGAGGTTGATTTTTTCGTTGAGGATGTTGGTCGGCATAATGCAGTTGATGCCATTTCGGGCTGGATGTGGTTAGAAAAGCTGTCAGGTGAAAATAAAGTGTTTTATACAACGGGCCGCTTAACTTCAGAGATGGTGATAAAAGTGGCTCAGATGGAAATTCCTTTACTAGTGTCACGCTCTGGTGTGACGGAAATGGGCTTGCAAATTGCTCAACAAATTGGGATTGGTTTGGTCGCTAGGGCGAAAGGAAAACACTTCCTTGTCTTTAATGGGCTAAAAAACTTCCAACAATAGCCTCTCTGCTTAATTTGTGATGTGACTCACAGGTTACTTAAGTTTCTGCTATTAATATTTTGATTTAACTTTAATATTCTATTAATGATTTTATAAATGGTGTCGGTAAATAATACACTGCTGTTATCAATTATTGATGAGTATATCTACACTGAGGGACAGTTGTAGTTAGCGGGGGCTTTTGGTTGAGCCCTGATTTTGCTGTTTTGGTTAAGGATTTATAGAAAATAAACGTTATTTGAGGTACTTGAGGTATGGTGTCACCGGGCATAAGTGTTAAAGAAGTAGCCTCGGCGGTAACTGGTGCAAACCCGTTCATGCAAAGCGGAAGGGTGGATACTAAACATAACAGAACAGTTGTGATTGTTGATGATGAGTCAACTGGGCGTTTAATTCTTGGCAAAATTATTCAGCAAGTTGCTGATGATATTACTGTTGTTGATTTCGAAACACCAATCGAAGCACTGGCTTGGTTAGACCATAATCAAGCAGATCTTATTGTGACTGATTATAAAATGCCTGATATGAATGGTGTTGGTTTCATTCAAGCATTACGTCAGCGCGCAGATTGTGAAAATGTCCCAATCATGATGATCACGGTGGTTAGCGAAAAAGAGGTACGTTATGAGGCATTGGATGCCGGTGCAACCGCTTTTTTAATTAGGCCTATCGACCAAGTCGAGTGTAGAACAAGATGAAGTTGATTTGTTAATTGTAGATAAAAATATGCCTGATCGTTCTGGTGATGAAGTGGTTAAGACATTACGTTTTATGGAAAGTGCAAAATACCTTCCTGTTATTATGTTAACTGCTGATGCAACACCAGAAGCACATAGCTTAAGCGAAAGTATTGGTGTTGATGTTTTTCTGACTAAGCCTTTGAATTCAGTTTTTTTGTTAGAAAAAATAGCGGAGCTCTCGAAAGGTATTGAGCCTTCATCGGCAACGCAAACTGAGGCATTTTCGCACTTAGTTGAAGATATCGAAGCAGAGCCAGACTCTTCAACTAAGGGTTGGTATGATGAATCTGTATTTGGGCAACTTGTTATGTTAGGGAATGACACTACCTTTATAAAACGTTTAATTAGCGGTTTTATTGTTGATGGAGAAAAGCATGTCTCCCGTATCAATCAAAGCGTCTCAACGGATTATTTACAATTACGCGAATCCTTGCATGCACTGAAAGGTTCAGCAACGGAGTTAGGTGCAAATAAGTTAGCTGAACTGTGTCGCGAAGGCGAGAAAACCAAGCCTTACGATGTAGGTACAGATAAATTATTACAATTAAGTAAAGATATTGAGTTTGCCTATCAAGAAACCATTATGGCATTTGAAGAAGCGGTATCGTCAATTGAACTAGAATACTCAGTATAAGTTTTAATTAAAGTGAGGTTGCATCTTGCTGAGCCACGAGTCGTTTCATCATCCGAATGTCTTTTTTACGAAGTTTGAATGCAGCGTCAGTCCATATGACTGCGATATCGTAAAGTTCTTTGTAAGTAATTGGGTTAATTAGATCTCGTACTTTTCTTAAAGCCTGGTGGCTATTAGGTGATTTTTTTGATTTCTTTATATAGTCAAACAGTGCGAGTTCAGCTTGCCCTTCATCAGTGAGAACCTCAATAATACCAAGGTCATAGAGTTCTTCAGCACTATAAATCTTACCACTTAAAATAATTTCTTCGGCTTTCTCACTACCTACTTTTCTAGATAACATTGAGTAGGCGCCCATTCCAGGGAATAAGTTGAATAAAACTTCGGGAAAGCCAAGTTTAGTTCCTCTCTCTGCAATAGTGATATTACTTGCTAAGGCAGTTTCTAAACCACCGCCCAATGCATCACCTTGTATTAATGATATTGTTGTTAAGTCGCATTCTAAGTGAACAATATTTTGATACAGGACATCAATACATGAGATGGCATATTGAAAGAGCCTTTCACGGTCTTTGGTTTCTATTAGTTTGTAAAATAAGTCCAAGTCGCCGCCTAAATTGTAGACGCCTTCAACATCAGAACCTAAGACTAAATAATCATATTTAGTCCCATTGGAATCTGACATTTCTTTTTTTACATCAATAACATAATTCGACAAGTCATGTAATAAAGTTGGATTGAAGGTAGGTCTGGGGTTGCCTTTCATAAGACACCATGTGATTTTGTGCGAATCATCACTAAATGTTCTTAATTGTTTGTACCTATTTGCTTCATCCTGAAACCCTATATCATGAGTATTTACCCGTGCTAAGTTTTGCATCCCATCATTCTCCCTAGACCATCAATAAAAGTAACTTTTGTATCTTGATATAGACACTGTTTTTTTGGATACAGCATAAACTGTGCCAAGGGATTGTTTACTGGTATGTGCCTTTGTTGGAAGGCTTTATTACTTTGTTTTAGTCAGATTCGTTAGTGATGTGGGCTACTTATTTTTTAAATAAGGCAAGGAAGCAATGGGCTAATTTAGCCGATATGGCGGCAAGGTATTGCAGGGTAGTAAATCATTGCCTATTGAATTTAATAATATGCCGCCGATCTCGTTTATTGGGCTTACCTTGGTCATGACGGAATCCTAATGGTTGGCTTTTAATTTCGAGTCGCAGTTTTTCTCGAGTAGCAACACTTTCATCGCTTTCGCTATATCGCAGCTGAGTCTCTGATGCTGGGCGCCGTTGCATAGCGAGATCAAGAATGGTTATCGTGTACTCATACGGCGGTTTGGAAATAGTTAAGGTGTCATCTATTTTTATAGTACGGCTGGGTTTTACCCGTTGGCGATTAAGATGCACCTTACCCCCATTAATGGCTTCAACGGCAAGCGTTCTCGTTTTGTAAAATCGTGCCCCCCAAAGCCATTTATCTAGCCGGACAGCTGTTTCTGCATCAGGTTGTGGTTTCTTTCTTGCCATTTCGATTAGGCTTTGCCTTGTAACTGGGGCAAGATGCCTTCATTCTCTAATGTTGAGGTGTCTTGTGTAATTTCATCACCTTTTGCGATAGTGCGTAACAATCTACGCATAATTTTGCCTGAGCGTGTTTTAGGTAGGTTATCGGCATAGCGAATGTTATCAGGTTTAGCAATGGCACCAATTTGATTGCCTACCCATTGACGCAATTCATCTGTTAATTCTTCGTCAATACCATCTGCTGGCCTTTCACCTTTTAAAACGACATAAGCAAAAATTGCTTCGCCTTTGATATCATGCGGTTGGCCTACAACGGCTGCTTCAGCAACATTTTCATGTGCTACTAAGGCCGATTCTATTTCCATTGTGCCCAAACGGTGGCCTGATACATTAAGGACATCGTCAATACGACCCATAATCCAAAAATAACCATCCTGGTCTCGGCGAGCACTATCGCCAGCTAGATAATACTTGCCATCAAAATAAGGCCAGTACGTGTCTTTATAACGTTGGTCATCACCCCAAACGGTTTGGATCATAGATGGCCATGGCTGACGAATGACTAAATAACCTCCTTCATCAGCTTGGGTGATTTCTTCTCCCTGTTCATTGACGACAGCAGCGTCAATACCCGGTAGTGGTCGTGTGCACGAGCCCGGTTTTGTAATGGTGGCTGCAGGGACTGGTGCGATCATATGGGCACCGGTTTCAGTTTGCCACCAAGTATCTACAATCGGGCAGCGTTGTTGCCCTATGATGGTGTGGTACCACATCCATGCTTCAGGGTTAATAGGTTCGCCTACTGTCCCTAGTATTCGTAATTTACTGAGATCATAATTGGAAGGAATATCATCTCCCATTTTCATTAAGGCTCGAATAGCGGTTGGGGCAGTATAAAAAATGGTCGCTTGATGGCGCTGACATATATCCCAGAAACGGCCAGCATCAGGGACAGTTGGGACCCCTTCATAAATCAAGATGGTGGCGCCAGTGGCCAATGGACCATATGCAACATAGGTATGCCCAGTTATCCACCCAACATCAGCTGTGCACCAGAAGACATCACTGTCTTGGATGTCAAAGACCCAACGCATTGTTGTGATGGCATTTAAAAGGTAACCACCAGTACCATGTTGAATACCTTTCGGTTTACCCGTTGAGCCTGAGGTATAGAGCAAAAATAAGGGGTGATCGGCATTAACCCACTCTGGGTCGCAATGTGCTTGTTGATTAGCCTCGGCATCAGACCACCAAATATCACGGCCAGATGTCATATTGATATTATGGCCTGTACGCTTAAAGACGATAACTGTTTCAACACTAGTACAACCTTTGTTTAAGGCATCATCTGTTGTGGCTTTCAATTCGATAATTTTACCGCCACGATGGCCGCCATCGGCAGTGATGACTAATTTGGCACCGGTATCTTCAATGCGATCTTTAAGTGACTCTGCTGAAAAACCGCCAAATACAACTGAATGTATGGCGCCAATGCGTGCACAAGCTTGCATAGCGATAACGGCTTCTGCGAGCATTGGCATATAGATAATGACTCGGTCGCCTTTCTGGATGCCTTGTGACTTTAATGCATTAGCAAAAATGCAAACACGTTGGTGCAATTCACGGTAACTGATGTGTTGGGTGTCACCGGGCTCACCTTCGAAAATGATAGCTGTTTTATCTCCACGTTCTGCCAGGTGGCGATCTAGACAGTTATAAGAGATATTAAGTTGACCATCAGGGAACCAACGATAAAAGGGTGCGTTTGATCCATCAACAATGGTGTTGAAGGACTGATGCCAGTCGATTTCTTGCTTAGCTTGTTGTGACCAAAACAGCTTATGGTCCTTTTCAGCCAATGCATACAGTTCATTGAGTTTGTCTGTGGAAAGGGTAGCACTGCTTGTGAATTCATCACTGGGTGGAAAGGTTCTTTCTTCATGGAGTGTTGATTGAATATTATCTTGTGTCATTTTCCCTGCCCTAGATTACTGTTTTTTTCCGAGTATAACTTGAAATGGATTTCTCCAAAATCAAAAAGTGGCATTGACTTTATTTTAAGTTGTAGAGTGCGGGATAGAAACAAAAATGCCCCGATAAATCGAGGCACTTTATGCGACCTTTGTGAGGCTCGGTCGCCTATGTAAGGTGGTGGTTGTTTTAGACGCGGTTTTTTTCGCGAATCTCGGCTAATGTCTTGCAGTCGATACATAGTGTTGCTGTAGGACGCGCTTCTAATCGACGTACGCCGATATCGGTACCACATGATTCACAATAACCGTAATCACCTTTATCTAAATCTTCTAGTGACTCTTCAATTTTTTTAATTAATTTGCGCTCACGATCTCGTGTTCGTAATTCTAAGGTGAATTCTTCTTCTTGAGTTGCACGGTCGTTAGGATCAGGGAAGTTCGCGGCGTCATCTTGCATATGATGTACAGTGCGATCAACTTCTTCCATCAACTGTTTACGCCAGTTTTCGAGGATAACTCTAAAATGAGTAACCTGTTCGTCATTCATATAATCTTCACCCGATATTTCAGCGTACGGGGTAAATTTGGCATCAAACTCTGTTGAATCCATTTAAAGAAACCTCATATTTTTTCAAATTTAAGGGCGCATCTATACCAGATGACGGCCTATATTGCAAAAACTTGCTATTATTTTAGCGTATTTTTTATAGGAAAAACTGTGTGGTTGATCAATTTAAGGCAGTCATCTTTGATGTTGACGGTACTTTAGCTGAAACCGAACGAGATGGTCATCGTGTTGCCTTTAATCTTGCGTTTTCAGAAATGGGCTTGGATTGGGTATGGGGCGAAGCCTTGTACGGGAAATTGTTAGCGGTAGCAGGCGGTAGGGAGCGCATTGTTTACTATTTAGGGGTCTTTAATAGTGGTTTTTCTTATGCAGGTTCTATAGAACAATTAGCTGATGATATTTATAAAGTAAAAACACGTCATTATGTGGCTTTGCTTAATTCAAAAAAGATTAAGTTGCGTTTGGGTGTATTACGGTTGATGGGTGAACTGCGTGCGGCCGGTTTGCGCATGGCAATTGCGACGGCCAGTACGACAGAGAATGTGAGTACGTTGATTGCCGAGATGTTTGGTCAGGATGCAGTGTCATGGTTTGATGTTATCGCTACAGGTGATTTGGCTTTAGAAAAAAAGCCAGCCCCTGACATATTCAATTATTGTTTACAATCATTGAATTTGTTGGCCGAAAATTGTTTGGTGATTGAAGATTCTGAAAATGGTGTTAAGGCCGCCATTGCAGCTGATATTCCAACGATTGTTACTTATAATGATTACACGAAACAGGATGACTTTACGGGCGCTTTGTCCGTCTTTGAGCATCTAGGTGAACCGGAACACCCATGTGAGCAAGTTAAGGGGGTGTCTCTTTTAAATGGTTATGTCACCGTTGATGACTTAAGGATTATTCATGCAAGAAGATGACGTGAAGATTAGCCAGCGCGCAAAGCATATTTCGCCGTTTCATGTGATGGACATTTTGGCCCAAGCAAAAGCATTAGAAGCACAAGGCCGCGATATTATTCATCTTGAAGTGGGCGAGCCAGATTTTTCAACACCTGAGCCGATTATACAAGCCGGTATTGCTTCTTTAAAAGACGGTAAAACGCATTACACGCCGGCATTGGGCTTACCTGCACTGAGGCATGCTATTGCTGATTGGTATCTTACGCAGTATGGCGTCACTGTGTCAGCAGAACGTGTTGTTGTGACGCCAGGCGCATCAGGTGCTCTATTATTATTAATGGGTGCAGTGTTAGACCGTGATAAAACTGTTTTATTGACTGACCCTGGTTATCCTTGTAATCGTCACTTTGCCCGATTTGTAGAAGGGCAGGCTAAAACGGTCCCAGTTACCGCTGACTCTGATTATCAATTGACAGCTGAAGATATTGATAAATATTGGGATGATGACACTGCGATGGCGCTGTTGGCTTCGCCAGCCAATCCGACAGGTAGTGTATTGAGTTGTGACGATTTAAAGGCTTTATCCGATGCAGTGAAAGCGAAGCGTGGTTATTTTGTTGTTGATGAGATTTATCATGGCCTTATTTATGGGGATAGCAATACGACGACGGCCTTAGCTGTTGATGACGAGGCTTTTGTCATTAATAGTTTTTCTAAGTTTTTCGGTATGACCGGTTGGCGTCTTGGCTGGCTAGTTGTGCCCGAGTCTTTTATTCCGGTGATGGATAGGTTGGCTCAAAACTTATTTTTAGCCCCGCCTACGGTATCTCAGTATGCTGCGTTAGCCGCATTTGAACCTGAGACGCTGGCTATTTTAGAAGAGCGGCGTGTTATTTTTGAACAACGAAGAGAGACGTTATTACCGGCTTTAAACGCATTGGGTCTTGATGTGAAAGCTTCTCCCGCAGGTGCTTTTTATATTTATGCTGATTGTCAGCATTTTTTGAATGAGGCACAGCCTGATAGTATGTCGCTGTCTCGATACTGGCTAGAAGCAGCAGGTGTTGCAGTGACACCGGGCTATGACTTTGGTGAGACAGGTGCTGATACGCATATTCGTTTTGCTTATACGCGAGATTCATCGCGGCTGTTAGAGGCTGTTGAGCGAATTGCTGCGCTATATCGTTAGTTTGCCTTTCCAGTTTTGATTTTGAATATTTAAGGATCCTTTATGACACACTCGACGATTATGTATACCAAAACAGATGAATCGCCTGCTTTGGCTACGTATTCCTTATTGCCTTTGGTGAGTGCTTTTACAGCGTCGGCAGATATTGATGTTGCATTGTGTGATATTTCATTAGCAGCTCGACTTTTATCTCAGTTTCCTGATTACTTAGCAGCAGAACAACGTGTTGAAGATAGCTTGGCTATGCTTGGCAATTTAGCGTTAAAACCTGAAGCGAATATCATTAAGTTACCCAATATCAGTGCTTCTATTCCACAGTTAAAAGCGGCTATTAAGGAACTTCAAGATAAAGGTTATGCATTACCTGATTATCCAGAAACGGCAGAAACGGATGAACAGCGAGATATTCAAGCTCGTTATGACAAAGTAAAGGGCAGTGCGGTTAACCCTGTTTTGCGAGAAGGTAACTCAGACCGCAGAGCGCCACTGGCAGTTAAAAATTACGTCAGGCAACATCCTCATTCAATGGGAGACTGGTCTACTGATTCTAAGACGCATGTTGCGAGTATGTCCTCTGGTGACTTTTTTGGTAGCGAGCAATCTCTGACACTAGAAAAAGAGATTGAGGTGCGTATTGAGTTGGTTGATAGCAGTGGCCATATAACGGTATTGAAACCCGCTGTTGCTTTATTAGCGGGTGAGATTATTGATGCCGCAGTGATGAGTACACGTCAGTTAAGACAATTTGTTGCTGATGAAATTGCCGATGCCCAACAACAAGGGGTGTTGTTTTCTCTGCATTTGAAAGCCACCATGATGAAAGTCTCTGATCCGATTATTTTTGGGCATGTGACAGCCGTTTTTTATCAAGCGGTTATTGATAAACACCAAGCTGTATTTGAAGAGATTGGTGTTGATCTTATTAATGGTTTAGGTGATATCTATAATAAAATTAAAACGTTAGATGATGACAAACAGGCGGAAATTATAGCGGATATTGCTGCTGTTTATGCTGATCGCCCGGCACTGGCGATGGTCAATTCAGATGAAGGTATTACTAACCTGCATGTGCCTTCAGATGTCATTGTCGATGCCTCCATGCCTGCTATGATTCGTTCATCTGGGCAAATGTGGAATGCTGAAGGACATCAGCAAGACACAAAAGCGGTTATCCCTGATCGCTGTTATGCCGGAATTTATCAAAAAACCATCGACTTTTGTAAAACCCATGGCGCTTTTGATCCCGTCACAATGGGTACAGTGCCTAATGTTGGTTTGATGGCTCAGAAAGCTGAAGAATATGGTTCACATGATAAAACGTTTGAAATACCGACATCAGGACTTGTTCGAGTTGTTGATAGTCATGGTCACACTTTAATCGAACACACTGTTGAGAAAGGTGATATTTGGCGGATGTGCCAGGTTAAAGATTTGCCTATTCAAGATTGGGTTAAATTAGCTGTTAGTCGGGCAAGGTTAAGTGACACGCCGGCTGTATTTTGGCTTGATGAGCAAAGGGCTCATGATGTGCAGCTGATTGCGAAAGTGAATCGTTATTTAGCTGACCACGATACTGAGGGTTTAGATATTCGTATTTTATCACCGGAGGATGCGGTGGACTTTTCTCTTGAACGTATTAAGGTAGGGTTAGATACGATTTCAGTGACTGGAAATGTATTAAGAGACTATTTAACGGATTTATTCCCAATTCTAGAATTAGGGACAAGTGCAAAAATGTTGTCGATTGTGCCATTGATGAATGGTGGTGGTTTGTTTGAGACGGGTGCCGGTGGTACGGCTCCTAAACTGTTAGAGCAGTTAGTTCATGAGAATCACCTACGTTGGGATTCCTTAGGTGAGTTTTTGGCCTTAGCCGCATCGTTAGAACATTTAGGCCGTACAACGGGCAATCAAAAAGCGCTTGTGTTATCAGAAACTTTAGATGCCGCTACAGGTCGTTTCTTAGAGCAAAATAAATCTCCGTTAGAACATGTTGGTGAGTTAGATAACCGAGGCAGCCATTTTTATTTGGCTTTATATTGGGCACAGGCTTTGGTTGAACAAGAACAAGATGCCGTGCTTAAGGCGCAGTTTCAAAGATTAGCGGATGATTTAACAGCGAACGAAATAGCTATCGTGAAGCAGCTCAACGATGCACAAGGTGATGCGGTTGATTTGGCCGGTTACTATTTTGATAATGTTGAAGTGGTGTCGAAAATCATGCAACCGAGCGCGATTTTGAATGGCATTATGGCTGACTTTGGGGCTTAATTTTTTCTAGATAAAGTGCCGTTGCACCTGCGACAGCAGCAGGAATGACGATGAAGTTCACGACTGGAATCATCGTCACGGCTAATGTGGCCAGACCAAATCCTAATGTTAGGCTGCGTTGTGTTTTGAGTTTGTCACGTTGTGCTGGGAATTTAAGGTGATGGTTACCCATTGGGTAATCATGATATTCGAGGCTTAGCATCCAGCCCGAGAATAAAAACCAAAGCACTGGTGCAGTAATATTAACGACAGGTATAAAAGAGAGAATAAAT
>Ga0228674_1000419_pt1 | contig 30267 bp, 39 predicted proteins | sample 1D_rmetaG_FD_189054 | JGI IMG/M metagenome (GOLD analysis project Ga0228674, IMG submission 189054) | Seawater microbial communities from Monterey Bay, California, United States - 1D_r | ecosystem: Environmental > Aquatic > Marine > Coastal | place: USA: California | collected 2016-09-26
TAATGTTTCATTATATACAGGTATTGTTCCTGAGCCTGAAGGAAGTACTCCTCCTACAAAATCAGCAGCCGATGCTGGAGTCCATGGGTAACCGATACCAACACTAACATACCAGAAATATTCTGTTCCTGCAGGTACATGTTCGGTCTTCAATATATGATTAAATGTTGGAGCCGGGGAATCCACGGTACCTTCATCATGTGTTGATGCAACTATTTCCCAATTCTGAAGTTCTGATGTATCATTAATAGTTACAGTCTTTTGTAAACTATCAGTTGGATTACCTGCACTATCTTGAGCATCTAATGTTAATATTATTGTTTCAGTACCTTCTGTTTGTTGATCCTCATTTATAGGTATTTCTAAAATTACGAATCCACTAGTACCTGTTGTAAAGAACATTTCGGCAGGTTCAGTATAATCCATAGGCTCAATCATACCGCCCATTTCAAATGCTGGTGTGGCTGTTCCACTTAATGTAAATCCAACTGTTGTTCCTGGAGTTACATTATTATATTGTAATTCAAAGAAAGCACTTTGACCTTCGTCTCTATTAAGATATGCAGTGAATAGTTCATATTCTGCTGGCGCTATTGTCGTTGTAGCTAAAGTTGTTGTCGTTGTTGCTAATGTCGTCGTAGCTTGTGTCGTTGCTGCAGTTGCTTGCGTAGTTGCTGCAGTTGCTTGCGTCGTAGCTGCAGTTGCTTGTGTCGTAGCTGCAGTTGCTAAAGTAGTCGCTGCTGTCGCTTGAGTAGTTGCTGCAGTTGCTAAAGTAGTTGCTGCTGTCGCTTGAGTTGTTGCTGCAGTATTCATATCATTAATAATTACATTAACACTTAATCCAGCAGAGACTCCATTAGAATCAATTGCTGCTAAAGCTAATGTAAATGTTTCTTGACCTTCTAAAATCTCATCAGATTCTATTGTCGCTAAATACTGAGCTTGGTTATTCTGAATTGTAAAAGAACCACCTAAACCACCTGATATATCATCAGATGTTATACCACCAGTAATATCCCAGTCTATTAAAGTTCCATTTGGAATATTAAGAGAAGTTAATGTAAATAGTATATTAAGTCCCTCATCAACAGGAGATTGATCTACTGTTAAAGTAAGATATTCCTGTAAAAGAGTTGTACTTGTTGTTGTTGGTAAAATTGTTGTGGTCGTAGCTTCTAGAGTTTGACCAATAACCATATCAGATGTATTAATAACACATCCTGCATTATCAGTAACCTGGCATGTATATGTACCAGATGGCAAGCCGTATGTACCGCTTGTATCGCTTGAGTTTCCAAATACTACAGAGCTATTTGAACTTACTACAGGATTCTGGAAATTAACCCCAGGATAATTCACTGCTGTTCCATTCTGTAATAACAAATAGCTAAATGGAGGCTGACCTCCATTTATGCTAATTGTTGCTGTACCGTTATTATAGTCTATTATTGCCATCTATGTTTTATATATTCAGTTTTCTATTATGCGTAAAGTACTACCCTATTGTGATTATCCACAATAAAGGTAACCATAAACGCCTTCTGCCTTGCCATTTTCATCAAAATTAACAGATGACATACATTTAGCTACTGTAAATGAATTAATCACGTGTCTTTCTTCATATTGTGGAGTACCTTCCACGATGTTAACAACTGCATATTCAACTGGTTGTTTCATAAGATAACCTGGTGTATCTGAAGAACATAAAAGATCTCCAATAGCTACTTCGCCATTTTGATTACATACTTTCATACCCAATAATGAGGCTTCAGTACTATCACCTAATGAAGCAACTTTCCAAAGACTTTTAGTTGCTCTATCAGCTTCTGCTAATTTGACACCAAATGAATCTCTGTAATGATGATCCTTTTCTACATATACTCTAGGTTCAGCACGATATTTGTCTAATCCACTTGGTCTTAAAGTATGATTAACACCACACCATAAAATACCAACTACTCCAGTATCTTTTGCAGAATCTGCTTTTACTAATTCATTATTACCATCTAATTTAACTAAATCTCCACTTTCAATAGAAACATCGTTTCTTTTAACGTATGTGTGAGAAAGTGTAGCATTTAAATTTTCAGGATTATTTTCAGGGTCTTGTTCGCGAAGACCTTCTCTAGCTTCAACATCATCAAATTCTTGAACAATATCTTGTTTATATTTAGTAAATGTTTCTTCACCAATAATAACATCATCAAATAGTGCAAGTTTAGGGGTGCCATTTACAACTTTGGTTTGAAAGAATCCACTAGCTAGAACTCCACCGATCTTTGCATTACCTGCAATATCAATATCACCTTTAAACTTAGCATCACCAGCAGGTGAGATATAGAAATTCTTAGCGTTAATAGCACCAAGATCTAAATTAATACCCATTCCTGTACCAGCATAACTATTCCATCCAGCAGATGGTGAGAATTGTCCATTCTTTATGATACCTGTTGTTATTTTACCACCATCTATATTAGTAGATGTAGTTAAATAAAGACTAGTATCTGGAGTTGCACCAGTTGCACCTTTCTGACCTGCTGGTCCTGTTGCACCTTTAGCACCTGCAGCACCATCAGCACCTTTAGCACCACCATCACCTTTAGCACCTTTAATCAATGACCATCTATAATCAGCCCAAAGGGTTGAATCTTCTAATGTAGTATCAGTATATTGTCCAATATAAGTTTTACCTGTAGAGTTAACCACATCGAAACCACTACCTGATGCATTGTTAGCATAGGCTATATGTAAATAAGTGGTTGCACCGGTTGCTCCGTTTTGTCCTGGAAGACCATTTGCACCGTCTTGTCCTTTAATCAATGCCCATTTCCATAAATTTGAATTTGAACCAGCATCGGTTGCTATGAAATCAGTATAAGTACCAATATATTCTTTTCCTGCAGGTAATTGGTGAAATCCACCACCATTTGCATCATCAGCGTAAGCTATATGAAAATATGAAGTTAGTCCTTGATCTCCTTTAGCTCCACCAGGTCCAGTTTCACCTTTAAGGCCGTCGATACCTTGAAGACCTTGTTCACCTCTATCACCAATTGGTCCAATTGGTCCAGGGATACCCATTAAACCGCCAGGTCCTTGTAGTCCTTGTACACCAGCTTCACCAGCATCACCTTTTTCACCTTTAGCACCAGCATCACCTTTAGTACCAGTAGCACCTACTTCACCTTTAATCTTAACCCAATTATATAGAGTGTGGTTGTTTGAATCATCAACTAGTGTATCAGTATAAGTACCTATATACTCTTTGCCTACAGCATCACTGACATGAAAGTCTAAACCATTTGCATCATTAGCATAGGCTATATGTAAGTATGAAGTTTCACCGTTTGCACCATTTTCACCTGGTGTACCTTGTGCACCATCCTGTCCTTTAATTAATGCCCATTTCCATAATGCATCTTGTGCATCAGCATCACCTACCTTATCATCAACATAAGTACCGATATAATCTTTACCAGTAGGATCTTGACTAAATCCACCACCATTTGCATCATTAGCATAAGCTATATGAAAATATGTTGCATCGCCATCAGCACCAGGAGGTCCTTGTATACCATCAGCACCAGAGGCACCTTGTAAACCTTGTAAACCAGGTTCACCAGCAGGTCCTTGTTCTCCTTGTTCTCCTTTGATCTTCGTCCATAAATAGACAGCTGGATCTGTAGAATCTGCTAAATTAAAATCAGTATATTGTCCAATGTATAATTTATTATCTGAATCGGTCACACTAAAACCAGTAAGACCATTTGCATCATTAGCATAAGCTAAGTGTAAATATGAAGTTTGTCCATTTTCACCGTCTACTCCTGGAATACCATTTTCACCATCAGCTCCATCGATACCCTTAATCAATGCCCATTTCCATAAATTTGAATCGAAATTAGCATCATCTTCTATACCATCTACATAAGTACCAATATATTCTTTTCCTGCAGCATCTTGGCTAAAACCTGTACCTAGATTATCATTAGCGTAAGCTACATGAAAATAAGTTGGTAATCCATCATCACCCTTTGGGCCTTGAATTCCATCAGCACCGTCAGCACCTTGTAAACCATCTAAACCAGCATCACCAGCGTCCCCTTTTTCACCTTTTATTGCAGTCCAAGTATAATCAGCATAATTATCTGATCCTAATACATTAGTATCTACATATTGTCCAATGAATATTTTATCATTTGATTCTGTTTTAGAAAAACCTACTCCATCTGCACTGTTTGCGTATGCAATGTGTAAATATGAACTTGTACCATTTGTACCATCTGAACCATCAGCTCCAGGAAGTCCATCTACTACCATTTGAACCCAACAAGAGTTCGCGTCTGTAGCAAGACCTATATCGGCAGCTGTTTTTATTACTGCAGTAAAGCCATTAGCTGGCGTTGCACCTTCAGAAGTAAATGCCCCGGAAGGATCAATTCTTAATGCTCTTTCCCATTCTGGCATTGCTAACCAATCAGCTTCTCCTAAATCGCCGCCATTTCCAAAGAAACCAACAGGAATTAAGTTATATAGTTTGTTTTCTGTAACAACATATATCATCATACCTACTCTTCTTCTACCACTAGACCAAGGGTCGTTAGACTGAGTAAAACCTGCGTAAGGTGTTCCAGATATATTTAAAAATGATTTAATTAAATTTCTATCATTAAGCGTTAGCATTTCTTGATAGCCGCCTTTTAATGTAACTGAGTGAAGAATCCCATCAGTACTTTCTGCCGGCGAAAAGAAATTTGATCTTTGAATTCCTTGAGGTAATAATTCCATGTTAATAGTTTGTTTATTTTGGGTTGTTTGGTTTATGAATTTACGTACTTAATATCTGCTTCTTTACTAAGAGGTACAGTATTTAATTGATATAAAATATAGTCTTCGCCGTTTTTACGCGTGAAGTTTAATTTTGCTTTTGCAATATCTGCAGGTGCCCCATCTATTTCTAATGATTTTACTTCAGTTAAATCCGGTACGCCTGCTTTGACAGGAACCGCGATCCAATAAAAGTTTGAAGTGACACTCGCTGGCATTGTAAACGTCGTTTTGTCTACTAGAGCCGGTACTGTGCCAACTGGCTCATATTTACCAGGATTCTCTAACATATCTTCAAATGATTCACTATATTCAGTCGCAATTGAATCGTCAGATTTAAATAATTGACCATTAATTAAATCCTGAGCATAAGGATAACCTTCAGCACCTAAGTGGAAGTAATATACTTCTGCATCATCTACTGGCGCTACGGTAGTCGCTTGTGTTGTCGCAGCTGTCGGTTGAGTTGTAGCTGAAGTTGCCATCGTTGCCTGAGTTGTAGCTGCAGTTGCCATCGTCGGTTGAGTTGTAGCTGCAGTTCCCATAGTTGCCTGAGTTGTAGCTGCAGTTGCCATCGTTGCCTGAGTTGTAGCCAGAGTTGTTGTTGCAAGTCTAGCGACATTTTTATTGAATATACAACCACCTGTCGTAAATTCATAATTACCCTCAATAACGTGGTCAGGTAATCCAAATTGTGTTGGATCGAATGTATATGGGAAAGTTATAGATCCCAAATCTGTTAATGTAAAGTTAGAATCACTAGGAGTAAACTTCGCAGTTCCGGAACTATAATTGTTGCTTGTAAAAAGTACTGTTGCCATTTTTGTTTTTTATCTTTTTAATATTTAGTTTTAATTTCTTTTTGTTATTACATGAACGAGCCACCGCCACTATTACCGCCACCATTATCAAAGAAGCCGCCGCCTCCGCCGCCTGGCGCTGTTGGCCACGTTCCTAATGTTGCCATAGTAGTTGTAGGTTCTACTGGGATATTACCGCCACCGCCGTCGGTTCCACTTCCACTGCCTGATCCACTACCATATTTATTCGTAGTTGCCGATGTAGATACTATATCTTGTCCTGCACCGTTACCTGACTCGTCTGTCGGCATTCCTTGTTCATAGATCGCAGATGCAATATCATCTTCACATTCAGTTATTTCAGATGTAATATCATCTTCACATTCAGTTATTTGAAATGCAATATCATCAACACATGGATCTGCTGTCGTTGTTGGAGGATTGTATACATTAATAATTGTAACTATAGATGATACTTCATTAGTATCATTACCTAGTCCATCAGTTGCAGCTAGTTTAAATATAAACATTTCTGGATCCTCTTCTATGGTATCTAGTTTAATTTGTACAATTACTTGTCCCATACCATTCACTATTGCAGCATCTCCAGATATTTGTCCATCTACAACATCTAATAAGCTAAATCCGGTTGAGGTAATGCTTACTCCGTCATTATCAATTGGGTTTTTACCGGCCGATTGATCGGGATCGAACAATTGGACACTGAATCCATTTTTAACATTATTCCCATTAAGAGGTGATGTTGGCGCCTCTGTAGTAGTTGTAGTAAAGGATGTATTAGAATATGGAGCTATAGTCCATGCTACTGTTGTATTTTCAGTAATATCAACTGTGCCAATATTAAATGTTACTACATTACCTTCTAATACAGTAGCTGTAGTTGAGGTAATTGAGTATGAAGGATTCTTTGCTGGTGTGTTATTGTATGCTAATGAATTAGTAAGTGATACTCCAGCAACTTCAAATCCAAGACATGGATCTGGTGCAGCATTTCCAGGTTGTACTGGAATCCAAATTAATTGACCGTCAAATAACCCTGCAGCTATATGTCGATTATACATTAAATTATCAGGATCGTTAACAGCATCCACTGCTATTTGATGAAATGCTAAAACTTTACCTAAATCATCTAAACTTAAGGTTAAATCTGCATTAGAACCTGCAATTCTCCAGCCATTTAATGTTTGCTTTTGATACATTAGGTTGTAATCCATCTCCTCATGAGACAAAGGTCTACCTAAATCATGTGGGTTTAATGAATGATACTCGCCAGATTGAGTATTAAACTCTAAACCGTGATCAAAATTGTAATCTTCTATGTTTTCAAAATGCATCTATTAAGGCTCTATTTTTTATATATATCTTTCAATTTACGAGGTTGGGTTTGCTTCAGCTATATTAATTCTAACTTGTAGATCAGAATCTTGAATTGTATGTGTATAACCTATAACAATTTCACCAGATAATAGAAATATATTGATAGATTGACCTCTTAATGCGATAGTAGAACCATCTGGATTAAGAGTAACTGGATCAGGATATAATGTACCTGTAAGTGTGTATGTTAATTCATTTAAATTGTTAAATCTTTGACCTCCACTCTTTCTAATAGTAGCGGTATGTGTTGCCACTTTAGTTGGCCTTACATTAGTAGTTCTCTGTACACCATCTCCAACAACCATAGTTGCTAATGCTGTATTAAAAAATAAAGTCTCAGCCTCGTATGTTGGAAGCGTAGTAGTTGGTAATATTGTAGTTGTTGCTGCAGTGGTTGTTGCCCATTGTTTCTTCTTTACTAACTCACCCTCATGGCATTTATCAATAAAGATTTCACTTTTACTTAAACCAAATTGATTTCTGGTTTTCATGTACTCTTTAATTAATTCATCATAGTATGAATTAGTAATCATATCAACATACTCACATGGAGTTACATATCTACCTTGATTCTGAATATAACCATGACATTCATAATTATCTTTAATAACTCCTAGCCTTCTATCCTTTGCAAAATCCTTAGCAATAATATCAACAGTCTTCTTATTTAATCGAGCACCTTCTGCGGATTCAAATCCACCTCTTAAATTATTAACAAAGGTAACATATCTTCTACCAGGTAATTCTACTACAAATGATAACAGTTTCCAAATAGATTCATTACAAGTACCACATACACAATTAGGATCGAAAATTTGAAATGCAAATTCGTTCTGTATATAAACTGCTAACTCTTGTACACTCTTAAACCTAATGTTAGTTTTAGTACCGTAAAATGCAGTTCTATTAAATAGTATATGGCTAATTTTACCCTCATTACTCTGTGCGGTTCTCAATGCCCCGTATGAACTAAGAATACTTATTCTGTCAAATATCATATTATCCGTTTATTATTGATTCACCTATTAAGAATGTAAGTACACCAAGAGCTGCTGTAAATAGAGCCCAAAATATTTTAATGTACGAGCTCTTCCAGCTTAGAAGGTGTTTTACATCATCTTCTAATTTATCTCTCTCGTCCTGTAATTTTAAGTAATCCAACCTAAACTCTGTGTTCTTATTAGTATTAACAATTACACCATTAATAGGGTTTAACAACTTATGCTTCAGATCTTTAACATCCGCTTTCATATCACGTTGATTTTCCATCATAGCCTTAATAGAATTATCAAGAGCAATATAGTTAGGGTCTTCCATCTTCTGTTTTAGTGATGAAAAAGCTACCATTAACTCTTTTAATAATTCTTCATTAGATTTCTCCATGTTATTTTCTACTATTTTTTTGATCTTGGATCCACTTCTTACCAACAGGGTTAGAAACTGGCTGCTTCATAAACTTTCTGATCTCTTTACCTACTAGATCAGTAGGTGTAGTGTCTCCGTATTTAGAGTTATCAACAATTTCAAAGCGTTTTGCTTTAAATAGACGCTGAAATTTACCTAGATTATCTTGTACCTCTTGCCACATTTGAGTGACCATATCAACTGGTAACTTTCTAGGTCTATTGTTATTACGGTCTAACGCAACTTCCTTAGAAGTATTGACAAATACCATATAACAATCATAGCCTAATGATCTTAATTCATTAACTTGACCTTCAATCTTCTTATAGTTCTTACCAGTACCATCAATTACCATACCTAAACGGCCTTCGATATACATTTTTTGTGTACCTTTAGTAATGTACTTAGCCTTATCTCTAATTTGCATAGCTGCTTGCCATGCTGCTGGGTCTTGGTCTTTAATATCCATTAACTCGGCCATGTCAATATTGGCCTTCTTTAATAGAAGCTCAAATGCTGCATCAGAATTGACCAGTTTAAGACCTAAGTCATAAGAGACCGATGCACTACTGTCTTTAGGGAGACTAAATAATTCGCCTGCCACATAAGATTTACCGCTTCCAGGTCCGCCGGCCATAAAGAATGCTTTTAAGATACCAGGGTCATTAACACCCTCTTCTAAGAACTGTTCAAATAATTTTACTCGTTTCATATAGTGATGACTTTTTTACTACTATATTATATATCTGTCAACCGGTTGTTTAATACAACCGGAGAGGACAAAAAACTGGAACTCGCGCGCGCGGGGCAGATGAGGTGCAGTCCAGTTAGGTGGGAAATTGGGACTATTTAGTCCTTGTAGTTACTCAACGACTCACGTTGATGATCGACGGGACACCTCACTGTTACTCCAGAGGCCAGGTGGCACCTATGTGTTGCAGAGCTCTGTTACAAGAAGTCTGCCTAAATCATTACGTTACCTCATCGCACCTCCATGTGACCTATCTGTCATTAGCGGAAATCACTGGCAATTAACGTCCTATCTGCCTTAGCGGCTCGCTGGTCAGGCCAGGCCCTAAGCGGCCAGTCGAGGCCAGTTGTCTGGAAGGCCAACCTTACTGCAGAAATGAAAAACGCTCCGAATTTTTTTTCCAGTGACCTCAGAGGAATCTGAGGAATGGCAGCAGGTCTCTCCACCTAGACTTGGAGTTCCTTTTAGACTTGTGCACTCAAACTACTCGTGGTGCTGACATTTGCTCACAAAAAAAGCTGCTCAGAGGCAGCCTTTAATTTGTTATAGTTAGTTAGAGTTAATTAAGGTTTACCAATACTAATTATGACTGCTAGTTTCTCACTATCACGGTCAACGTATAGATTTACTAAACCGAATGCACCTTTTACCTTTTTACCGTTTTTATCGGTTAAGTTGAGTTGGTGATCCATGTTTGTAGAAGTATTCTTATTTGTAGGTATGAAGTTCTTCTTAATTAGATCTGAATACCAGTTCTCATCATACTTATCTTCTAATGTATAATCGTACTGCTTAAAGTAATCTATAATACCTTTAGCCATATCTGCTGGGCTATCGAATATAATCTTTTCAGATTCTGTGTTCTTAACTGCTCGAGCCTCATTAATAAATGACTCAAATGTTGGTATGTGTTTCATAGTTGTTTTTATTTTTAGTTAGAGTTATTTAGTCAGGATCCAGCCAATAGCCACATCACCAATAGTCTCTTCAATGTCTGCACTATTTTCCCAGAATTTTGGATCTGCTATACCATGGCGAGTACCTGATAAATACGTAATCACATATACTGGATATGAACCGTCTTTAACTAATTCCCATTGATATTCTTTTTTATAGTCAAGATCTTCTAGTTCTTCACCAATTTCTTCAAAAGAATCTGCTTTCTTTACTGCCTTCTTTAAGGCTTTAAGCATTTTCGTAGTCTCTACGATTGTAGAATACTCATTTACAAATGACTCAAATGTTGGTATGCGTTTCATAGTTGTTTTTATTTTTTTGTAATATTAGATTCCATTCCTATTTATCCATATTAAGTTTGGTTTCTTAAGCTTTTACCCTTACTTTAACAGTACCACCCGACCAAGCATCAAATTTAGTATCTTTAACGCTGGAAGAGATATTGCTCTTATAATAGATCCCACCAAATTTCTTTTTATTACCAATTGTATGTATAAAAACAAACTTTTCTTTTACAGATCCAAATCCAGCAGCTAATTCAGACTCAATAGTGCTAAAAGATTTTAATTCTATTTTATTTTGCGAAGACAACATAGTCTTAAGAGAATCTAATGTTGATTTAGAATTTAAATCACCTATGGCATCACCGCCTACTTTTGAAATAATTAAATTACCTTCTGGTGATTCTTGTACATCAAATGTCAAAGGGCTCTTAACTATTACAGGGTCTAAGTCTTTAATTAAGTTAATGAATTTAGCACCTTCTCCTTTAGCAACGTTAGTTTGAATTAAAGAACCTTGGCTTGTCTTAGTATTTAATTCTGGTAAAACATCTTTTAATCCAAGGTAAAGGTTCTTTAAGTCTGTTATAGTATTAGTAATAACACCTCTATGTTTAGCTCCAGTTCTCCAACCATAAAGAAATCCATCTTTACTTAATTTTACCTCTTTAAGCTCTGCTTGATCTAAAACTCCACCTTTATCATTATAAAGAGTTAAGTCAATATCTTGTGAACCACCACCAATACCACAGTTCTCAACAATATAAGCCATCATTATTTCACCTCTACCAATACCTGTAACATCCCCACCTAAGTCTACTAATATATTTGCAGCTTTAGAATTAGTTTTTAATAATTTTTCAACACTAGCAAGATCACTATCATTAAATGATTTAATATTAAGCCTTTCTTTATATGGTGCTTCACCATCAAAGAAATCAATATTAATCATATTATATAATTTATCTTTGTCTTCTTTTTTAGAAGATTGCGCTAATCCCATATATTCTCTCTGGCTACCTTCGTTAACCTGAGAATATTTTTGCATAGCCCTTTCGAAATCTAGTCTTAAATGATTCATTATATTTAGTATTTTGGTTTTTTTGCCTTCTTGGTATATATCTGTATATGTAAATGTTCTTTCTCTAGTGATTTAACCAGTTTTAGATTGGCTGCATCATCATCGTAGAACTTAAAGTTGTTATAGCCCATTTTGATATATGTTTCAAAAGCCTGTTTCTTTCTATCTGCAATTGAACCTTTAAATTTATGAACTGGATCTGAAATAGCAAAGATTAGATCTTTGTCAATTCTAAACCCTACATGCTCTCTTAGCCATGTGTAAATCATCTCTCTATCATCCCTTGCAGTTACAATACCTACCGCAATACCTCGCTTATAGTTTGACTTAAAGATTTTAAAGTAATGTTCAATTAGTTTACCTGCCTTCATGATTTCTAATGATTTGAAATCATCAAAATCTATTTTATGACTTGGGTCTGCTTCATATTCATTAAACTCTTCTGGCGTTAGGCTAAAACAATCACCAGTATTATTATCGCATACTTTAATTTTAGCATCAGTGATAACTAGAGTATCATCTAAATCAAATACCACTATTTCATCTTTAGAATAGGGCTTTGCTTCATTTATGAAGTCTTTGTAATTTTTTATATGTTGCATAATTATCTACGACTAGTACCGCTACCACCTCTAGAATTGCTTCTATTGCCATTGGTTGTCCTAGGCCTTGTGTTGTTATTATTATTTATACTCGGTCTAGTGTTAGTACTTGGTCGTGAGTTATTATATGTGGGCCTTGTATTATTGTTTCTAATTACGGGTCTTGTATTATTTCTAGGCCTTGTGTTGTTATTTCTAATTAAAGGTCTTGTGTTGTTTTTAATAACTGGCTTATCTTTAACAATTCTAGGCCTAGTATTATTAATGTTGGTTTCTTTTACAATTATAGTATTTCTAGGTCTTGTGTTAGTTCTAATTCTACTAGATCCTTGCACTCTTCTATTAATTTGCCTTCCAGATAAATTACTACCCCTTCTTCCATAAATATATGAAGTATTACCTCTTCTCCAACTTTGGCCATAGTAGTTATTCCAGCCATAATAGTTATTCCAACCATTTCCGTAATAAACATTGCCCATCCAGTTGTTATATCCCCAGCCATGGTTATTCCAACCATAGTGGATTCCATAACCCCATCTATCATATCCAAAAGGTGACCATCTATGAGGAGAACCCCAAGAATTCCAGCCTGTATAACCCCAAGCCCAGTCATTCCACATCTGATCTCTATTCCAATAATAAGGGTTCCATCTAGAATCGTATTGTCTTCCTAGTAATCTGTTATTCCAATCAAATGATCTCGGTTGACTTAGTGCGTATTGTGCAAAGTCTAATCTAAAGCCTATATCTGTTCTTAGTTTATTTCTAAATTGAAATTCATTTAAAACCTGAACGTTAATATCATCTGATACTACTACATAATTTTCATCTTCATATATTGGGTCATATCCAACTTGGACATTTAGCGATTTACAACTGGTTGCTATAAAAATTAAAGTTAAGTATACTATTGCAATTTTAAGGAATGTGTTTACTGAGTTCTTCATATAGTTTATATGTTTTTATTTGGCTTTGTTCCACTTGGTAATGATTTTTCTATATCTAGCCTCCAAAGCATATTATTAGGAACTATAAACTTTCGTTCGTGGTCATATAGATAAAAAGTAGTCTTCCAAATATTCTGTCTAACTATTCTTGCTTTTTTTGCACCTTTTATCCAAACAACATCATCTACATTAAAATCATTACCCCATAAAAATTGTGCACCTATTACTAGGTTTGATACTGTGTCCTTAAACGCAAAAGTTACAATTGCGACTATTGTTAGCCAACCCCACTCTGCGATGAATGTTTGAATTATTTCTTTCATTGATTAATGTTACTAGCCAACCATATTGCAATTTGATTACCATAAGCAACATCACTTGGAAAGTGATGCCCCCCTATCATTCTAGACAAAGAGATAGCATCTGAAACTGCCTCGAATTGATCTTGAAATTCTGGATATAATTTACTTAGGTATAATGCTAATACTTTACCTTGCGTAGTATGTCCTGATGGATAACTAGGCGTCTTTGCTGTTTCTGAGTTATGTTTAACTAGATCTGGACAGTGAACATTAGCTAATTGAAATGGCCTTGGCCTATTAAACTTATATTTTAATTTGATAATAATATGTCCAGCTTCTTTAATCATAGCTTTCATAAATTTCTTATCAAATTCTAAATTATTGTCTTTACATATCTTTTTAAATGCCCACAAAAAGTCGTCATCATAAGCTTCCTCTAATTTCGTGGGATTTGGATGTTGGATTTGTAAATTCTTCAGCTCTAGCATTTCTAATCTAGTTTCTTCTGAAGAATTATTAGGAGGTAATCTTAATGGTGCATCCTCTACTTTACATCTAAAGATCACAAGCTGTTTTTCTGAAGCCAATCTTTTAAGATGTTTTTCAGAAGGTACTAAAGTGTACACTTGTTGATCTATTACGTAATTATTAAACGTTTGCATTATTAATTTATATCATTATCCTCAAATCTTTTAAGTTCCTCTTGTATTTCAAAGATTCTCCATTCAAAATCAAAAAGCTCTTGCCTTGATATTTTATTATGCTTAAAAGATCTTCTAGCCTGTTTATATTCTTTTGTTAATCTATTTAAAGTTTTTTTAAGATCAGCTACAGATCTATTTACACTTAGATTAGTTTTAGATTCAGGTTTCTTTTTTATTTGTTTATTTCTAGGTTCAATTACTAAATTAAACTCTGAAAATAGATCTAGAAATTTATCTATATTTTCCATTATAAATTAGTTTGGTTTTTGTTATATTAAAACGCCACTTGCTTTATATATCAAGATTATACTTAGCCTTAACTCTTTGGCTAATAGGTATTGCGTCTCCTTGTTCGTCTACTCTAACAAATTTAATATTAGTTGCTAAAATAATAGCTTGCCTTCCATCATATACATTATGTGATCTCGCTTCAATAGAAAGTGTTACTGAAGTGGTACCGATACTCTTTACATCTCCATATATTTTAAGTAAGTGTCCTTCTTTCGCTGGCTTTTTAAAAACACATTCATCTATAAGTACTGTTACCATTCTTGGTGAATCACATACTTGAGATGCATAAGAAGCTCCAGCTGCATCTACCCATGCCAATAGCTTACCTCCAAAAAGATTGCCATGAAACCCTAAATCTGATTTTTTAACCGGATGTGTACTAATTAATTCCATGTTAATCTATTTTAAATTGCCAAAATGATTTTCCAGTTGTATCTTCGTTTGGAAACTCAAAAGATATTGTTCTTTCTTTTTTATTTTCTATCCATGTAATTGATTTTACAAAACTAGATGGAATTCTAGCAGGATCAGAGTTAGTTGTCCATCTATTAGAAAAGAAGATTGTAATATCTACATGAACTTCGTCATATAATCCTGCTAAGTTTCTTTCAAATCTTTCTAATGTGGCCCAAGCGCCTCTATTTAAACCTTGGTGTTGTAGTGCACAATTTACATAACTAAAAGTTTCATTCAACCATTCTTCAGTACATGCAAATGTATTTGCTGGTGCCATGTGACCTTTGTCCCATACATTACCATCATAATCTGAGGAAGAAGATGTTTTAATACCTTCTACTGATTTAAATGCAATTCCGCGCCTATCATAAGCCGGTGAGTCTGGTTTACAAAAAACAGTATATTTTACTATTAATGGCTGTTGATATGCTTGTGAATATGTAATTTCATAGATGTCTGTTTTTACATCTACTATTTCCTGTGCACTTATTAATGTACTAAAAAAAATACAAAATGCTGTAATAATAGTTTTATAATTCATCATTTATCTCTATTTCTAAGGTTAAACCAATTAGTAACAGTTATAGTCATAAATGTATATAAAATTAATGTTCCAATTAGATAAAAACCTGCATATTTATGATCTGAATTGTAATATATCATAGATGAAGAAAATGCAAGTCCTAAAAACCACGCAAATGCCCATCCAGTTTCCGGGATCTTTCTTATTACCTTGGTCTCAATCTTTTTTACTGTTTCATCATGTACAACTCTTTGTAAAGCATCCTGTAAATCTTTACCATAAGCTGGCACTGTTTCTACACTACCATCTTCATTTTTAACTTCAACTTCATATTTAAGCCAACCATCAAATGTTTTACTCTCTTTTCTTAGTGTAGCATTAGTAGCTACTCTTCTCTTCTTGTTTTTCATTTTTTTGTGTATATTATTTTGCCATTTAAAATTATAGTATTTATACTATGGCCGTATGTTTGCATTGCATGATTAACTTCTTTATCTGGATCTTCTGTAAATATTGTATGATTTTCAGTGTCCGTTTGTATTAATAATAATTGCCTCTTCATTCTATTTTTGGGTGCTAAGCCAATCTAATACATCAGTACCTGGGCTCCATCCCAACTCAGCTTTAATAGAGCTTATATCGGAAAGACTGCGTTTTGGTTCATCTCTAGCCGCAATAAATTTAATCTCACCACCAAGACATTCTGCCAGATCATATATTTTACGCTCAACTCCAGTGCCTACATTATAGACTGGTAAATCTACTTGCCAGCTCTGCTCTAGTGCTTTATTGATTGCATTACAAATATCACCAACATAGATAAAATCTCTGGTTTGTTGGCCATCGCCTGTGACAGTTATTGGCTGATAACTATTATATTGTTTTAAGAAGATTGGTACTGCGCTAACATAACCACCAGTGGCTCTTTGGCCCTCTCCGAATACATTAAAGAATCTTAGTGCTACACAATTAAGATCTACAGTATTATACTCTGAAAGCAGTTCTTCCATTTTTAATTTATATTCTGCATAGGGTGACATTGGATCTAATTTACTATCTTCTGCAAGTGGAAATTCTACTGTATTACCATAGACTGCCGCAGTGCTAGCTGCAACAATACTAGTTGCTCCAGATTCTTTAGCCCATTCAAAACATCTTTTACTACCTACTAAAATACCCGACCTATATTTTTCAGGATTCTCTAAACTTTCTGGCACAGATACTGGTGCTGCTAGATGTACCATAGCATCAAATTGTAATTTTGGAAATACAGAATGAACAATATCACATTCATATACTGTTAATCCCTTTGGTAAATCACCATTACGTAGAAGTGTCTGTAAATCTCCGGTGCTAAAGTTATCTATAACATAGATTTCATGTCCCTCGTCCAATAGTCTCCATACTAAATTGTGACCAATAAAACCTGCACCACCTGTTATTGCTATTCTCATATTATTTTTCTATTATCCATGTACCTAACCATTCTTTAGTTAAGACCACTGTTAAATTATTTTTATCTGCAAATTCATCTACTGCCGGATTAACTCCAAATAGACCTGCGTATATTGGTTTTTGATCAGATTCTGGACCCTGCATCCAAATATGTTTATCTTTACCATTTTCAGCAAAATGATCACCATTCCATGGCATATTTAAATAGTCATGTCCTGCAAGAACTCCATTCTTTTTAAGTTTAGGCCACCATAATTCTATATCCTCTTTAACCCAATCATAGGCGTGATTTCCATCAATATAGACAAGGTCTAAAGAATCATCTTTAAAACGACTAGCCATATCAGAAGAGAGTCCTCGTAACATAAATGCTCTAGATTCATAGCCTTCAATATTCTGCATAGACTCAAGGTATGCAGTCTGATGTTCTTTATGATTAGAAGCATCTACATAGCCCTCGCCCTCTTCAAAGGCTCTCCATGGATCTACCATCCAGAGTGTACCTTGCCAATTCTCAAGTAAATGTTTACTAAATTGTGCCTTAAAGACTCCAACTTCAACAGCCTCTTTAGCCTCTAATGTATTTAAGATCCTAGGAATTGCTTCTTCTCTAGACTCTTCTATTCTAAGTTTATTTGCCATTTTCTATCTTTTTTATTACATCTTTTGCTGTAATGGTTTTTGTACATTCAAATTGTCTTCCAGTACCTTTCCATACTGGACACCAATTCCAATCACCTTTATCAAAGGTATGATTACCCCAACAACCATGGCATACTTGATGGTTATTAACATAGATTGCATCTCTAAATTCTACATAAGGGTCTGTAAACCCACTAATAATAACCACCTTGGCTTCAAGTGCCCAGGCAAACCAAGAGAGGCCAGAACTAATTCCAATAAAGAGCTCTGCTCTTCTAATTGCTTTAGCAACTTCTTCTAATGCTTCTGGTAACTGTTCAACTCCTTCTAGATTAGAACCCTCTTTGCTGGCATGTTCTACTACATAGCCTCTTTGATTCCAATGATTAACTAGATCTTGCCAACCAGTTGGGTGGTTCCAATATTTTGCCTGTGCAGTACTCTGTGTTGCAATAACTATTCTAAAATCCTTATCCACTTCCGGTTCTAGAAATTCCGGCGCTAGTCTAGGCCTCTGTTCTGAATAGTCTATTCCAAGTCTGTCGGTGGCGATTTTTGCAAGTGTTACGTGTCTCCAGTCATACTTATGTTCATTACGCTTCCAGGGCTCTTCTTCTGTATAATAGACTCCAATATGCATCTCTACTTCCGCCTGCTCCTGCCAGTTGCCAGTTAAATGGATCCCGCGCTGCTGGTACCAGTCCTGGTCAAAGAGCCAGTTCTTATGAGTTCTTACAAGGAGCTTTTTAATTCCATGCCACTTCATGAATTGCTCCATTTGTCCCATCCAGGCCAGTGTGTCTCCAAGGCTTGAAGAATCAAATTGCACTAGGCACTCCTTGCCACTAAGAGTCCATCTGAGCTCCTCGTACAAATTACTATTATGGTAAAGCTTTACGTGCCAATCAGTGTGCCACTTGCGGCTTGGTGCATACCAGTGGCCTGCCTCGAGGCCCTTTGCAGTGTAGACCAGATCTTGGCCGTCCCAGAATTCCGCGTGCCACTCCCCAGGGCCTAATTGATCTATATGTAATTGTAGTTGCCCTTTGTATTCAAGTCTTGGTTGACAGTGTGGTTTGCCAGAATAGCCTCGAGTGCCGTTGGTATTTAATATATGTTCATAGGCTGTTATATGTTCTTGTGTGAATCTCTCTATTTCTCCTTGCGGTTGGATAAAATCTCCTATAATTTTTTCCTGTGCTGTGAGACTCTCAAGTAATATCGTTGCATTCTCTTCAAGACTATCAGTAAATGGAATAATGTAAGGAGTAAACATATCCAAATATTGTTCTAAGTTTCTAGAGAAGGTGACGAGGCCATAACTAATAGCTTCGCGAAGTGCTAAGGGATTACATTCCCAAGTAGAATTAAACATAAAAGCATCTGCTGCCATCATGTAATCTGAGACATTACTACGCTCATGCCAAATCGTAACATTGTCTGGCAGATCTAGAGTTGCTGGTTCCCAATAGTCTTTAAAGTTAGGGGCCTGGTTCCCAACAAAATGAAAATGAAATTTACCAGGCATAATTTTTTCAACTATTCTTGCAATATCCACACCTTCGGTTTGATTTTTACCAGGAGTCCAAAGGCCTACATTTAATACATGTACTTTATCTGGGTCTAGGCCGAGTTCATCCTTAGCATTCCACTTCTCATCTTCACTAGGCCTTAAATCCTCTATTGGATATGTTGTTAACCATTTACTAGATGCAGGCGCATCTTTAAAGTTAGCCTGATTATGATATGGCGTACAGAACATATATGAGTCTGGGTTGTAGATTTTATTCTCACCCTCAAACCATATATTATGACACGTCTCAATTATCTTCCATGGCTGATCTTCTTTATATAGATATTCAAGAGCAACACTATGTAGTTTGTTAAAACTATCAAATGATTCTGGGCATTCTTCAATATGGATTAGATCTGGATTTATTTCATTAATAATCTCAGTCATTCTAATAGCTCGATGTTTATCATCTATTGAGCGTACGCCGGCGATTGTGTGAAAGTTATCTCCTAATAAATTCTCAATCTGATTTCTCTGAACCATGAATTCATCACTATATTGACTATACTCTAACACATGTACATTATACTTATTAGCATCAACCATAGCTTTAACTCTAGCTAATAAAAATTGAGGCATGCCACCAGTAGATAAATGTGGTGCTAAATATAATAAAGTCTTTTTGTTTAAATTCATTTTATATTTTTCTGTTTCTTTTATTATAATATTTGCCTGTTCTTCTCGCTTTTCACCGTGAAAAACTTTAATCATTTCTTTTTCTTTTGGTAATTTATAAAATCTAGATAAAAGTTTATCTTCATTAGTATTTGTATTAAAGAAGTGCTCAACTGTTTCAGGCCCTTCAATATTAATATAGACCATTGGCATTCCTTTATCATCTTTTTGCCATACTAAAACATTATAGATAGTTTCTTCATGGAATGGCATAAATTTTACAGGGTCTACTTTTTTAGGCAAAGTTTCTTTATGCATCCTCCAAGTATTTAAGAACGCTTTATTTCTACTATTACCTGCTAATATATTTGTAGTTCTATATTGATTAGATCTTTTACTAACATCCATCCCAAAATATTCCATCAAAGGCCATTCAAGACATTTCTTATTATCCTTAGTAAGCTCATTTCCAGTCTCGTCAATAAATGGGTTTCCTATTAGTTCTCCATTTTTAATTAACATTACATATTGTTGAGGGCCTTTAGTTGCTAGCGGATAATCTTTAGATTCTTTACACCAATTAAATAGATCGTCTACATTAGAATTAGCTAAACAATCACCATCTAAATAAACCCATTCATTAATAAATCCACATGCATCCAACATAGAATCAATCTTTGCAGAAAGTGTTTTATAAGTTCTATATGTAGATCTATTTACATATTTAATTTCACCATCATGAAAGTCTTTATCTGTTAAGTTTGGTAAATCTAAATCTAATCTAACACATGTTGCAATTGATTGAAGCCTATCTGTTGCAGTATAATCTATTGTGTATACAACAATTGGTTTATCTGAGAACGTGCGGATACTATTAACTAAATTGATTGTAACCTGCTCATAATTATCTGTTGTATGTGTAATATAAGCTTGTTCTATTCTATCTGGTCTTACCATCTTTCCTGTTGTTGCTAAATTGCTTTCATGTTTTTTATAGAATTCATCTATTGCAGAAATACCATCTACTTGAACGGCATACGCTTTTTCAAAGATAGCCATATCAAATTTACCAACTATAATATTGTTAAAAAATATATCTGCAGTTTCCCATGTATGATTATGGAATCTATCTTTAATAAATCTAGCCATTTTACTTGTAAACATTACCATCTGTGCTCCAAGTATTTTATTTACAATATGAATATCTCCTATGGTATTAATTATTTTAGATTGAATTGTTCCATCTTCTAAATGAAACCTATCACCAAATGAAAGGTATGCAATATCATTGTTAATCATAGAGTTATAACCTCTATTAATTGCATCTACTGTCTCTTCAATAGACTCTGTAAGAATAGCATCTCCTTCACAATAAATAAAGCCATCTAAATCATCTGTAAAATATTGATGTGCTGCATCGGCAAATGCTCTAAAATTACCATAGTGTCCTGGTGTAATTGGAATTGTATCAAATTCACTAGGTCTTGAAAAAGTCTCTCTAGGAGGCTCATCTTTCCATCTTTCATTCCATACTTGAATATATTCAACGCCTCGTTCTGCTAATTTAGAAATAGATTCAATAGATTTTTCTTGTCTCTCTGGTGATAAATCATCAGACAACAATAAATGTACAATTCTAATTTTAGGTTGTACATCATATAACTTTATAGTTGCTTTAAATACTTGGTCTACTGTTGGGTGACATTCAAAAGTTGGCTTATCTTCTAAACATCTAACTTGAGGTGGCACACCATGTATAGAACCATGTGCTTGAATATTATATTTTTGATTTGAAGAACAAAAGATTTCACAGCCACCAGCTATAAAGTCATATTTATAATCTTGGCTACCATTTCTATATGGAGCTCTTAGCTTATTATCAATTGAAGATCCAAGTTGTATAATATTGACATCAGTAGTTCCGGCTATATGTAAAATACCAGAATCCATTGTAACTACAGCCTTAGCTCTATGATTCATCATCCACCTTAATTCAGCTGGATCGTTATTGGGATCATTTAATAAGTTGACTCCTAGTTTAATATCAATAGGCATCACCGGCTTATCTGTATTAAAATGGCCAACTTCAGAAGAATCTCTACCAATCGCTACGACTGGAATTCCTCTTTCATTTAATCTATTTACAAACTCTTGCCATTTTTCTTGTTCCCAAGTTCTAGTAGGCCAAGTATGTGTTGGATGGATAATTACATAATCTTTAACTGGAAGTTCACGAGGGCTTTCTATATAGAGATCCATTTCCATATCAGATTCTTTAAGTGTAAAACCAAGCGATACTGCATGGAATTGTCGAAGATCCATATTAGAATAACGAAACTCTATTGCTTCACCATTAATATCGTGTGTTTTGCCAACAAGTGGCATAAAAGTTCTATGTATAAAATACTCTTCTTTATTAATTTGATCTAGAGGCAAAGCAAAATCCACAAGCGGATGCCCTTCAAACAAGAAGGGTTTGCTTGTGAATACTGTAATCTTTTTATTATCATGTGCCTCAGAGATCTTACGTAGCGTTGGAATAGCAGCAATAGTATCTCCTAATGCTGGCGTATCAATAGCTAATGCAACCTTTAAGCCCTTTTCAGTTGCGTGTTCCATTTTGCTATTTATAATCCTCGTAAGACTTCTCTTCTACCAGTAAAGAACCGGTTAATGTATTAATTGATTTTTTAGCGTCTGCTCTATCATCATTAGTATAATATACAGATCTTGCAAGTTCTATAAAGTCTTCTCCAAAGATTTCATCTCGTTCACACTCTCTAATTAAATCTTCAATATTCCAAAGTGTTTTATTGATATTTAATAAATCTGTATAGAACGATTCTAACTCTGTTAAAGTTCCAGCTACATCTGCGTCGGCAAATATGGCGGTTACATTTGGTGTTAGTTCTGTATATTCTTTAAGGATATTTGTACGCTTTTCCTCATCAGCAATTTTTTCTAGTTTAATTTCTAGAATTGAATACTTATCTAGGATTTCTCCATTAGATACTTCTATTTTCATCTCTTATTTGTTTTAAAATGTTACAATATTTATACAGCTCATCTTTCTCAAAGTTTTTAATAGCCCAATCTAAATCTTCTACAGTCCCTAGCCTAGCCCATTCTTTAAATTCTTCATCATCTTTAAATGTTTGAATAAAGTTAGTAGGTCTAATTAGGTCAATATATTTTTGTTGAAGTTCAGCAACTGAAATTTCTTTAAGCTTTTTCATCTTCTTTAATAGTTTTAGTTAAAAACTCGGCAGCTCCGGCTAATAACACAGAGTCTCTTACTGAGAGTACTCCAGCTCCTTGTGCTGCATTTGAGGCTTGAATTAAAATATTTACCGCTGATGTATAATTCATACCTTTTACTTCTTCAAAGGGTGAAATAGTTTCTTTTGGTGCTTCTTGATTTACTGGATCTGCTTCTGGTGCTTCTTCTATGTGCATGTTTACTTATTTTAGTATTATTAATTTAGTATTATATAGAAATTATTTAAAAAGTTTACTAAAGACTTTCTAACATTTTAATTAAACTTGGTTGTGGAAATAAATCTAACTTAGATTCAACTAGATTACCATGAGTAAGAATCCCCGACTTAGTATTTAAAAATATTTTATTATAATTAAATATGTCCTTTGTATTAGACTTAACTTTTCTTAACAAGCCATTCTTTAAATCAATATCGTGTCTATTTCTAAGTAATAGTAATAATGCCTTTAAAGAATCTATCTGAGCTTCACTGTATTTATGAAAATGTCTATGTCCTTTAAATGGCAATTCTAATGATTCTACTTGACTCTTATCTACTTCTAAACCAAACCAATTATAATACTTATCGTCTTTATACTTTAAAGGACCAAATGAACACAATTCAATAGAAATTGAATTCTTTTGAAGTTTAGTATTTTTAACAGGACCTAAGTGATATCCCCAATTATGGTCTTTAATTGCCTGCAATATAAGCCCATCATTTTCAGAATTAGGGCCTCCAATAACATAGTGGCTTCCTACTCTACCTCTCTGATCATTTGCCCATAAGTCTATTTGTTTATATGGATCTAAAGTACCATGGTTAGCATGCAAAATAATATAATCCTTGTGTGTTTCTTCTTCTACAAACTCACCACTTGGTAGTTTATATTGAGTAATCCATGTTGCTGAAGTGTTGGCATCAGTATCTGCATAGAGTTCATCAGGACTTAAATCTAAATACTTCCATGTTAAATATCCTACAATACCATCTTGTTTAAGATTATGCTTTTTTTGAAATTGCAAAATACTCTTTTTTAAATCAGCATCAAAAAGTCCTGTTCTCTTTAAATCGAACTTTTCCTGTAATGATTCTACTAATTCTCCAGTAAACCCTAATTTAATTACTTGATTCATATAAAATTATTTATTTTATTTTCTAGAGTAGCTATTAAATTATAGATTTCTTGTTTATTAGTACTAGTATGTTTAAATTTAAAAACTTCTACCATATTTACTTTTTCATAAATAAAAAAGCTAATTGTATATTCTGGTCTTACAGTAAGCCTAGACTTCATTATTTTTAAAGTACTTGCTTGTTCTTTAGCCTCAGAAGCATATCCGTGTTTAATATTAATGTTTGCAGAGATTGTATATTTTTCGTTCTCAATTTCTAGAAATGGTTGGCGATCCTTTAGGCCATTAGTTACTAAATATAATCTATGTAATACATGGTGGCTTTTTTCTTTTAATGTGGCTACTAATGTATCAGCATGTAATGGTTTAGTAATATAAGTATTCTCTATGTTAATTGGAATTCTTGTCGTCATTTTTCTGATTTTTAATGAATGCTTTCTTTTCTTCATTTGCCTTTTTTCTTAAAGCCTCTTTATATAATGTGTCTTCATCTTGTGGTAAATGTGAACTATCTAGTTTTTGTACCATAAACCCAACTGAAGTTGGATTAGGCTCTTCTATAAATTCTTCAGAACCAGATTCAGATGCTTTATCAAGTTCTTCTTGATGGCCAACTTCTTCAAAATCCTCAAGATCCATATCTTTTACCATATCATTCATTACTAAATCAAGAGCATGATCTTCGTCCCATTCTTCCACAGATTCTTTTATTCTAGATGAATTTGGTTCTTCATGTAAGTGATCGCTGTGAGATTCTCCAGCGTCTTCCGGCGGATTCTTTAACCAACTACCTGGCTCGTGGCGATCAACATAAGCGTCATACTCTTCTTCATTATAATCTAAATCTGCCCAGCTGGTTTCATCTTCTAGTCCATCATTTATAGTAGAAGCCCATTCATCTTCTTCATCGCTATCTAAATCTCCTAAAATACCTTCTGATATAATCTCATCCTCATCTTCTGGTTTTATATAGTCTACTAAAGATTTAATAAATCCTAACGCAATAAGTGGTAAAATAGCACCTGATACAAATGCTAAAATTCTTTTTTGGTCAATAAGATCTTCTTCTATTAAATCAAATAATTCTGACCATGCTGTAAAATCTTCTAGATTAATAAATGCATAATACATATTTCCTTGCATTTGCATAAGAGTAATTGCTATAAATAAAGACCATACAATAGTTTTATTCATTTTCTTTAAAATAACCAAAGACGCAAGAGATGCTGCTGCACCTATTTCAAAACCAATAGCTAAAGTAACTGCTAACCAATATGGATTTGATAATTCAAAGAAATCTATTACGTGTATCGTTGATATAATAGAAACTAGAGCATATAAACTTACAAAGGTTCCTATTACAAATCTTTTTACTAATTTATCTTTCATAATATTTAATTATTTTTACCACTTAGCAAGTGGGCAATGTGATGTTGGTGAAAGTGTTTTAGCCGCTAATCCACAGCCACAACCTTTTGTAATTTCACCAGTTTCTACATGTTTGCCTGTTTTCTTTGGGCTACATGTTCCACCAATTCTTAATGTACAATCATCACAAATTTTCATTCTAGCTTCTGCTAAAGCCTTTGTTTTATCATCTAAGATATTGAATCTATCCTTGACAACATTAGCCCAGCCTGTAAATATCTGCTCTATTTGAGAGGAATTAGTTTTAACTGGTTTTGTTAAACCTAACTCTTCGGCAGCCCTTCTTACAGCTTCTGAATAATTATTTGTTCTTTTTTCGATTGGCATTAGTCCTCCTTTTCTTCAAGTGCATTAATTGAAATACGCTCTTTGTCAGATATTTCTTCGATTCTTAATGTTTTCCAAGCTGGGACTGTTTTAATAAGGTCTATCATTCTTTCTTCTGTAATGATTCTATTATTAAACGTAGTTGTTAAAGTATCGATCTCAGCCTCTACTTGTCTTAACTCTTTTTTAGTTTTTCCTAGTTCTGAATCAATACCACATGATTTAAAATAGGTTAAGATTAGTAAGATAATGATAACCTTGCTACCATGTTTTGTTAAAAATTGATCTAATTTATTCATAATTTTCGTTTGTTTTTGTATTATTATATATCGAATTTTTCTTTAAATAGCTTTCTGCGGCGAATAAACTCTTGAGAATAGAACTCTAAATCTTGCTGTGTAAGCGTAAAAGTTTGTGGAATATTGTCTATTTCATTCGCAATCCAAATCTCTGCACCATCTGCTTTTATGCCAGTTCTATCCCAATATGCAACAAAATAAGCTGCAGTTTGCATAAAGTAATCTTGAACCCATTCTTCTCTTTTTGGCTTACGGCTATTCTTATAATCAATAATAAGAATTTTACCATCGACCATTTTTGAGATGTTATCTACAGTTCCGGCCCATCCGCCACCCTTTGAAGTCCACAAGAATACCTCGGCATCTAGGACCTCATCAACTCTATCAAAATAATCTGAACTATTAAAATAGAATTTATAGAAGAATTTCCAGGCTTCTGTTAAGAATAACTCACCAAGCTCTTCATCTTTAAACTGATTAGTCTCTTCGTCTTCTTTAGCAACTTCTTTAAGTTTTACTAATCGTTCAGCAGCAGTACCATCAGTGGCTTTATAGAGTTCAATAAGCCTGTGCATAACTGTACCACGATTCATGGATAATGTTGAGATTCTATTAGCTTCAGCTTCACCAACTCTTTTGCGCCATTTATCTAGACCAGACTGGTCTTTTGTATTACCTAAAACTGTAGTAACGGAAGGAAGATCTGCGACTAGATTGCCATCATCTTTAACTTGATAGAAACGCATACCGTTTCTCTGTACTCTTTCTATTGTATAATTTTCCAATTTAAGTATATTAGAAGAGAGCAACTAACCAATTCCATGCTTGAGTTATAGCATTAGAATTTTTAGTTGCTAATCTTATTAGTAGATAAATAAGTCCTATAAAAATAGTGTTCTTAAAAAGACCTTTAATAATTCCAATTAATTGTAAAGTATCAAATACTGGCCATAGTATTACTAAATAACCTGCGCTACCCTTAATTTTTTGAATCTCAGGATAGACAACATCTGCCAAACCTATCTTAAGCATTTTATCACCATACTTAGAAATTTGTTGTAGAACATAAGCTTGTTGAATTTCACTAGATGCCCCTTGGACTTCTTCTGGTAAATTAACTACACCATAAATTCTACCAAGCCAATCTACTCTAAGATTATGCTCTTTATTTAGACTCTCTTGATATTCATTGGCAGTTTTCTTAAAAATCCACCACACTCTAAATTCTTTCCATAATTCTGGCCAAAACTTAATTGTACTTTTAAACCACATATCTATAAATTTGTAAATTCTTTAATTTCATCTAATTTTTTAAGACCTGTTGTCTTGTTAATAATCTTACCATCTTCCATATAGACTAACATTGGTATTGATCTAACACCAAACTCTTGTGACATTTCTGGTTCTTCTTCTATATTAACTTTTATTACTTTAACATCACTAACCTCAGCCTCATATTTTTCAAGCTGTTTCATTAGCATTTTACAAGGCCCACACCAATTGGCATAAAAATCTACCAATACTTTGCCTGAATTTATTTGTTCTTTTAGCATTTTTTTAATGTATTTGAGTCTGTTAGTCTTACAAAGATATCATATTGAATATGAACGCAATGTTGTGTTTTAGAATTTCGTTCAACTGTGTATTCTACAGTTGAAGATTCTTCCGGAAATGTTGTATGTAACCTTTTAAGACTTTCTAAATCTTCAAGCTTAACCCATATTTCAATTGTCATAACTAAGTATTTTCTTATTATATTATATATCGAATTTAGCTATTGTTTCAAACTAAAAAGCCACCCGAAGGTGGCTTATTTATAAAAAAGGAAGGATCGTGTACTAGAGTATACTAGCTCTAGAAGATCGACTTATTGTGTTGATTACTGCATACCAATCAACTTTACTATTATTTCAAGTTCTACTCAAGATGGTTAATCTCGTTGTAGTGCCACAACGGCTTTGATTGTACCTTATCCCCTAATAAGACAGGATGTTCGGTCACTTGGGCAAGATTTCCTCTCGGCTGCTTGCAATGCTCTTAGAAAGATTAGTTTAGATATCTTTCCCGATCTACCACCTTCTACTCTGTCAAGTCTTAGCCACGCACTTTTGCAACTAAGCCGGAACTTGTCCGATGTCTGGTGTGCCTTAACCCCTCTTTCCGTCAGGGTTTTTTCGGCAATACACTCACATTATCAATGATCAGTATCAAATGTGCCTTCCAATATGTTAAAGAACTTCTCTTGTGGAGAGTGCGAGAGTCGAACTCGCGACCTCCTGCGTGCAAGGCAGGCGCTCTAGCCATCTGAGCTAACCCCCCGTACCAATAATGTTATAGTCTCTATTGGTTGACTTTACGTTTAATTAAGCCGTCGCTTTGTTTGCCGCGCTTACAGCGACTCTTACATCTTGAGCTAAACCCTTAATGTTTTGCATTGCTTTACGAACTCTTGTTCCGGCAGCTTTATTTCCTTTTTCATTAAATTTTACAGCATCCTCTTGGATTGCTACTAATTCTTCTTGGATTTGATCTAATAATTCTTGCATAATTTTCTTTTTTTTAATTATAGTTATTATATACGTTAGTTAATGTTTGTTTCAATTTTTTTTACTTTCGCCAATTACTGTCACTGATTTTACACTTTTATCATTTGCCAATATATGTTTAGCGTATGCTTCTGTGTTTTTAATGTTAGAATAAATTCTTTTTTCGAAAGTTGAATATTCAACTTCAACATCCCATCCTCCTGGAACAAGACTTTTTGAATTAGTTCTATACTCGTCGCTTATGTAATATCCAGGTAATTTATTCATATTATTGTTTTTTTAATAAGATCCATAAAAATAAATATACTAGTGAGCTTGATGGAACTAATAAGAATATGATTCTCCATGCAAGTGCTGATGTATCTGACCATCTTGCAATTCCTCCACAAACTCCTCCTAAATACCTATTGTTTTTATTTCTTTTTAATGTTGTCATCTTCTTCTATTATGTTACCGTAATTATCCATAAGTGGAGCATTAATAATCTCATTAATTATCCAAGCCCATAATACTACAAATATAACTATTATAGCAATCATTATCTAAATAGTTTATTACCTAATTTATAAAAAATACCTTTAATTCCAGTTTCTGTTGCTCCGCCCCATAAAATTCTTTCATCTTCATTTCTACACCAATTATAAAAGGGAGTGCTTAAAAAGAAGAAATCCCAGTTAGTAACTTGAAGTATTTTTCTATCTGCTCCGTTTGGTAACCTAACCTCAAATGATAATAATGAGTAAGGCACATAGTTATTTGATACTTCTAATAGAGTAAAACCCCAACATGCATCACCATCGTGTAAATAAATATCTAGTAGATTAATTTTAAGATTCCATCTACGAGTCTTCCACTCAATTTTTTGTAAAATTCTTTTTATCATTTTTTATTGTGCTTAATTCGTATGTTGAATTCTTTGTCTTAAATTTAATATAGCCTATTTCCTCATCTATAATTTCAGTTAATTGTGTTGTTTGCCATGTAAAAAATTTATTAAAAGGTGACATAATAAGAGATCTTCCAACCATAGGCTTATGATGTGTACTTTTAACTCTATCATTATCACCCCATTCTAGCCACATAATAGCAGAAGATTTCTTTATTAATCCATCTTCTAATCTTAATAACTTCCATTCCGGATCCACACTAATGCCTAGGCCCTGCATATATGTAGTGAAGATCCCTGGATCTTTAATTTTATGAGAATAATTTTCTTTTTCGCTATGCATTCTTTTATTTTTCTGTAAATGCGATATTAGTTATAGCGGTTAACTAATTTTTGTTTCATTAATAATGGTTAATAGAAGGGATTCCATCTTCAATAGTAAGATACTCATACGGGAGTGCGTCAACAAAATAGTGGTTATCATCATAGTCGATCACTCTCATGTGGGTATGTCCAACAACCTGTACGATATTCTCATCAAGCATTGAACTCCTTAAAGCTCTAGGGCGAATCCACATCGGGCCTTCTCCTGGGTCATCGCCATACATCTCCATGCCAGTATGATTAAACGATCTCTTATCCCATTTCCATAAATCATTAATTTGTTCTGGGATATTACCACCTTCTGGGAAATTGGTGTCATACCACTCTTTCGAAACGCCAGCATGTGTAAATAAAAACTTATCTACCTGATATGCTACTTGTAAATGTTCTTT
>Ga0228674_1000422_pt1 | contig 30182 bp, 36 predicted proteins | sample 1D_rmetaG_FD_189054 | JGI IMG/M metagenome (GOLD analysis project Ga0228674, IMG submission 189054) | Seawater microbial communities from Monterey Bay, California, United States - 1D_r | ecosystem: Environmental > Aquatic > Marine > Coastal | place: USA: California | collected 2016-09-26
CCATCCCGAACTCAGAAGTGAAACGACTTAGCGCCGATGATAGTGTGGGAGTTCCCATGTGAAAGTAGGTCACTGCCAGGCTTTTATTTAGAGAGACCCAGTTCAAATTAGGACTGGGTTTTTTTATGTCTTTTGATTTACCATCGTGTTAATAACCACCTCTCTTCTGATGCAAAAAAACCATTGCTAAAATTAATAATGTCGAACTGTAATTGGTCGTCTATGAACCTGATTTTATAGATTGTTTCAATAAGTGTTGCACCTTGTGAAAATTGAAGTTGCCGATAATTTTTTTCAGTTACTATGGCGATATCAGGCCCGTTGGCAACAAGGTCATTGATATAACGGCGTTCAAATATTTTTCTGTTGTAGAGCACTTTTTTGTTTTGTTGCACAAAATCTAAATCAGCATGTAGTTTCAATCGTTTTGTATTGTGTGCTTTGATATTCAATTTTGCCGTCGAGCTATCATGAAGTCTATAAGGTGATTTGAGTGTCCCTTTACACTCGGTGAGATCAACCTTACCCTGCCACTGACCATCAAGCCTTTCGATGATGCTGTCTAATTGTGTTTGTTGAGTTCGAGTAAGTTCATAAGAAGTTTTATCAATATCATAATACTGTTGTCCAATAATTTGTTCATCGCAGGGCGGGTAGGCGAATAATGGGTAGCTATACGAGATAAATAGTGTGGCTAAAACAATAAAGAGGGCAGATTTCGACATTATTTAACCTTATGGGTAAGTTGTCTTATGACTTATATGACCGCTATTAAGCAGGTTTTGTTTTATCTCAAAAATATTAATGTTAAACAGTTAGCGAATATTTCGAGTTTAGTGTAGATTTCAATTTATTTTATTGTTATAGTGTCTCACATTCTGAAAACCCCTCCATTTAGTTAATTGCACCTTTTGCGTGCCCAATATATCTCTGATAAAAATCCCATTTTAGGTAATACATGAATCTAACAGATCTAAAGAAGCAGTCTGCTGCTGAATTGATGGAACTTGCCATCTCCATGAAAATCGAAGGCCTTGCACGTAATCGTAAACAAGATTTGATTTTTGCCATTGTTAAAGAACACGCCAAAAATGGTGATGATGTCTATACAGAAGGGGCTTTGGAGTTATTACCTGATGGTTTTGGTTTCTTAAGATCACCTGAAGATTCATATGTGGCCGGGCCAGATGATATCTATGTTTCGCCAAGTCAAATTCGTCGCTTCCATTTAAGAACAGGTGATACTTTACGGGGTAAAATTCGGGCCCCCAAAGATAGTGAACGTTATTTTGCTTTAGTCAAAGTTGATGAAATCAATTTTGAAAAGCCAGAAAACTCAAAAAGTAAGGTACCATTTGAAAATCTAACGCCGTTATTTCCAAATGAACGTTATTCATTAGAACGTGGTAACGGAAGTACAGAAGATCTGACACCAAGAATAGTTGACTTAGCAGCGCCGATAGGTAAAGGGCAACGTGCTTTAATCGTAGCACCCCCTAAATCAGGTAAAACAATGATTTTGCAATCTATTGCACAATCTATTGCAGCGAATCATCCAGACAGTTATTTAATTGTATTGTTGATCGATGAACGTCCGGAAGAAGTCACGGAAATGCAACGTTCAGTACAAGGTGAAGTGGTATCGAGTACATTTGATGAACCAGCATCACGTCACGTGCAAGTGGCTGAAATGGTGATTGAGAAGGCTAAACGTCTTGTAGAACATAAACATGATGTTGTGATTTTGCTAGACTCAATCACGCGTTTAGCACGTGCTTATAATACAGTTGCACCATCATCAGGTAAGGTTTTAACGGGTGGTGTAGATGCTAATGCTTTACAACGTCCAAAACGTTTCTTTGGTGCTGCACGTAATGTCGAGGAAGGCGGTAGTTTAAGTATTATTGCAACGGCATTGGTAGAAACAGGGTCGCGAATGGATGAAGTTATCTTTGAAGAATTCAAAGGTACTGGTAACCAAGAATTACAGCTAGAACGTAAATTAGCCGATCGCCGTATGTATCCTGCTATCAATGTGACTCGTTCTGGAACACGCCGTGAAGAGTTGTTAACCAACGAAGGTGATTTACATAAACTTTGGGTATTGCGTAAGATTTTGGCACCAATGGAGCCAATCGAAGCGATGGAATTCTTGTTAGATCGTTTGAAGGCGACGAAAACGAATGCTGAATTCTTTGATTCGATGAAGCAGGGTTGATCGAACCAGACCAAAAGAATTTACCGCCGGCCCTGTTTATCATGGGGCCAACTGCTGCCGGAAAAACGGATCTTGCTTTAACGATAGCGGCATCACATCCCGTTGAAATTATCAGCGTTGATTCGGCGTTAGTCTACCGCGGAATGGATATTGGAACTGCAAAACCTGAACCTGAAATACTGGCGCAATATCCACATCATTTAGTTAATATTATAGAGCCATCAGCACATTATTCTGTAGGGGATTTTAGGCGAGATGCGTTGGCGTTAATGGCCGATATTACGGAACGAGGAAAGATACCGCTTCTCGTCGGTGGCACAATGCTTTATTTCAAAGCATTGCAAGAGGGGTTAGCTGTTTTACCGGAAGCAGATAAAGCGATTCGTCAGCGTTTAGATGATGAAGCAGAACAGTTCGGTTTAAAATACTTGCACGATCGTTTGATTCAAATTGACCCTGTCTCAGCCAAGCGTATTCATCCAAATGATCCGCAACGTCTTCAACGTGCATTAGAGGTTTACGAAATTACAGGTAAGTCTTTGACGGAATTAATAGATAAGAGCCAACCGGAAATACCCTACCGCCTTACTAAGGTTATATTGAGCCCCTTTGATAGAAGTATACTCCACCGTCGTATCAAGGAACGCTATCAAAATATGATGGAAATGGGCTTTCTGGATGAAGTGAAATCCCTCTATGCACGTGATGATTGCCATGCAGGTTTACCTGCTATCAGAGCTGTTGGCTATCGCCAAGTATGGCAACACTTAGCAGGGGATTATGACTTAGATACCTCTATTGAAAAGGCGGTTATAGCGACGAGGCAAATGGCTAAAAGGCAATTGACTTGGCTAAGGGCGCAGGACAATACTACTTGGTTTGATACCGGTCAAGGGCTACCAATATCGCAAATTATGTCCTTTTTATTAGACCGAATTCCTGAATTCAGGAATTAAAGCTTGACGATTTATTTTGTCTACCTAGAATGAGTGATAGGCCCTACCTTTTATATGGGTTAATAAGAACAACAGCTTGGAGAAAGAGATGACAAAAGCACAATCATTACAAGATCCTTTTCTAAATGCATTGAGAAGAGATAATACGGCAGTGTCGATTTATTTAGTCAATGGCATTAAACTACAAGGACAAATTGATTCGTTTGACCAATTCGTTATTTTATTAAAAAACTCGGTTAATCAAATGGTATATAAGCATGCCATTTCAACGATAGTGCCAGCGCATAATGTTGTGATCGAATAAATTCTGAGGAGAGTACCTGTTTGTTTGATCGTCATGATAGTAACGCGGCATTTGATACATCAAAAACGAAAGAAGCTGTTGTTTTAGTCCACCTCAATTTTAATGACCGAAATTTTGACGAATCAGAGCAAGAGTTTATTGAACTTGTTAATTCGACAGGCGCTAGTATAGCGACGATTGTGCATGGCAAACGCCGCTCGCCAGATAGTAAGTTTTTTGCAGGTACCGGTAAAGTAGATGAAATTAGGGAGCATGTCGTTGCAAGTGATGCTGCCGTTGTCATTTTTAATCACGAATTATCACCAAGCCAAGAGCGAAACTTAGAGGCAAAACTACAGTGTCGCGTTATCGCTAGGACAGGACTTATTCTCGATATCTTTGCCAGACGGGCAAGATCTCATGAAGGTAAGTTACAAGTAGAACTTGCTCAACTTAAACACCTTTCTACACGATTGGTTCGAGGCTGGACCCATTTAGAAAGACAAAAAGGCGGTATTGGCTTACGTGGCCCTGGTGAAACGCAACTTGAGACTGATAGACGATTATTAGGTCAAAGAATCAAGTCACTCAAAAAGCAATTAACCAAAGTACGATCGCAACGTGAACAAGGCCGCCGCTCGCGGCAACGAGCTGACATTCCGGTTGTATCACTGGTCGGTTATACCAATATGGGTAAGTCAACCTTATTTAATAGAATGACTACATCAGAAGTGTATGCCGATGACCGATTATTTGCGACTCTAGACCCAACTTTGCGCCGTTTGAAATTAATGAAGACTGAAGCGCTGATTATGGCTGATACCGTAGGGTTTATCAGAAAATTACCGCATGACTTGGTTGAATCATTCAGCTCAACACTGGAAGAGACACGCAGTGCAGCCTTGTTATTACATGTTGTCGAAGCAGGTGCTTCGGACAGAGAAGAACTGATGTCACATGTTAATGAAGTCTTACATGAAATAGATGCCGATGAAGTCCCTCAGGTGATAGTCTGTAATAAGATAGATAAGTTAGAAGATCATCAGGCTAGGATTGATAGAGATGAGAATGGCCGAATTTGGCGTGTTTGGTTATCAGCTCATACAGGTGAAGGCATCGAGCTATTAAGGCAAGTATTACAAGAATATTTTCCAGAGCAAGAACAATTCACAATAGAAAATTAACGCATTTCACACAATAGACCTTGTTAATTTGAACTTTTACCCCCAATTTATAGACATAGTTTGTGTAATAAGCGGGTAGACGCTGAATTAATGGTTCCCTATTGGGACTTATGCCCGTAAAATAAGCACGTTTGTGTTTATTAAATCTAAAATTTCTCAGCTTGGAGTGCTAAATGGCTTGGAACGAACCTGGCAAAGGCGACAAAGACCCATGGGGTAACCGTGATGACAAAGGCCCACCGGATATTGATGAGGTGGTGCGTAAGATGCAGCGCAAGTTAGGCGGCATTTTTGGCGGCGGTGGCTCAACCAGTGATACTGGTGGAGACAGTGGCGGTTCAATGGGCTTTGGTCTTATTTTATTAGTCGCTTTTATTGTCTGGATATTATCTGGTATCTATATCATCGATCCAGCTGAAAGAGGGGTTGTTGTCCGCTTTGGCCAATTCCAAGAAGTGACAGAACCTGGTCCGCATTGGCATTTACCAATACCGATCGAGCGTGTTGAGATAGTTAACGTCGCACAAAGTAGAAATGCTGAGATAGGTTATCGTTCGACGACAGGCCGAGTAGGCAGCACAATTCATTCTGAATCACTCATGCTGACAAAAGATGAAAATATTGTTGACCTTAAAATTGAGGTTCAATATAACGTCAAAGATGCAGCTTATTATCTTTTCAATGTCAGAAATCCAGACTTAACGTTACGCCAGATGACAGAGAGTGCGGTTAGAGAAACCGTTGGTCAGTCTGAGATGGACTTTGTTTTGACAGAAGGCCGAAGTGAGGTGGCCAGCAAAACAGGTAGCAAGCTACAAACAATGCTTGATGACTTACAGACAGGTTTAGAAGTGACAAGTGTCAATATGATTGATGTACAGCCACCTGAACAAGTCCAATCAGCTTTTGCTGATGTTGTAAAAGCGCGTGAAGATGAGGTCCGTCAGAAAAATGAAGCGGAAGCTTATGCTAATGACATCGTACCAAAAGCACGTGGTGGTGCATTCCGTTTAATTCAAGAAGCGGAAGCTTATAAAAGCCAAATCATAGCGCAAGCAGAAGGTGACACCAGTCGCTTTCTACAAATCATGAGCGAATATGAAAAGGCACCACAAATCACCACTGAAAGATTGTATTTAGATGCAATGGAATCAGTGTATACCCGAAGTCAAAAAGTGATGATTGATGTCGATGAAGGCAGCAACAATATGTTATATCTGCCGCTTGATAAAATGCGCGGTATGGCGCCAATCATTCAAAATAGCAGTAATAGTAATAGTAATATGAAAAATTATCCGTCATCATCCAGTTTACCGCCGATGGGTCAACGACCAGCTGATGCCCGTAGTAGAGGAGGTCGCTAACATGGCACGTATTAACACGATTATTTTTCTAGCGATTGCCGCATTTATTGTTGTTAGTTCATCTATTTTCTTTGTCGAAGAACGTGAAAAAGCGATTCTGTTGCGACTAGGTCAAATTGAACGCGCTGACTATGAGCCAGGCATTCATTTTAAAATTCCATTTGTAAATAATGTGAAGTTCTTTGATGGCCGTATTTTGACGCTAGATGCGACACCATCTCGTTACTTGACGGGTGAAAAGAAAAACGTCTCTGTAGATTCGTTCGTACTTTGGCGTATCGCCGATGTTGCGACATACTTTGAATCAATGGGTGGTAACGAAGCGAGAGCGCAATCTCGTATTGCTCAAATTGTCAAAGATGGCTTACGAGGAGAATTTGGTAAAAGAACAATTCAACAAGTTGTGTCAGGTGACAGAACGACTTTAGTATCAGATATGATGCAATCAGCGAATGTGATTGCAAAAGATTTTGGTATTGAAATTGTCAATGTGCGGATTAAGCGAATTGACTTACCAAGTGAAGTCAGTTCATCTGTTTATACGCGTATGGAAGCTGAGCGAGAGCGTGTAGCCAGTGAATTACGTTCACAAGGTGCGGAAGAATCTGAAAAAATCCGCTCTGATGCAGATCGCCAACGTACGATTATTCTTGCTGATGCTAAGCGGACAGCCGAGATGCTTCGAGGTGAAGGTGACGCAACATCAACAGAGATATATGCTAAGGCGTATGACCAGAACAGCGAGTTTTACTCCTTATATCGTCGATTAAATGCTTATAAGAACGTATTCAATAGTAACGATATGCTCGTCATCGAACCTAAGGGCGACTTCTTTAATCAATTTGATGGCGCGGCAAAGCAATAGGCAGTGAATGAAACATTGCTAGAAAGCCTGTTCATTGCAACAGCGCTGATGTTGGTAATTGAAGGTATAATGCCCTTTATCAATCCCGCCATGTTTCGGCGATCACTACTACAAATGATAGGAATGAGTGACCAAACCTTAAGAATCATAGGCTTATTAAGCATGTGTTTCGGTTTAGGCTTACTATATTGGGTACATTAACAAAATGACTTTGACACAACGTTGGTTATTGCCAGAAGGCATAGATGAAGTCGCGCCTGAAGATGCTGCTCGCTTAGAGCAACTTCGTCGAGAATTGATCGATAGGCTACAAGTGTGGGGCTATCAATTAGTCACGCCTCCTTTAGTAGAGTACCTAGATGCCTTGTTAACAGGCCCAGCAAAAATGTTGGAGCTACAGACATTTAAACTCATTGATGAAATGTCAGGCCGTTTACTGGGTATCCGTGCCGATATGACGCCACAGGTAGCACGTATAGCAGCACATAAGTTACGTAATAAACAAGAAGTTTTGCGCTTGTGTTATATCGGTAATGTCTTGAAAACATTGCCTGTCTGTCAAGGTACATCACGTAACCCAACCCAGCTTGGTGCAGAGATATACGGTCACACCGGTGCGGAAAGCGATATCGAAATATTACAGCTCATGGTTGAAGCCTTAACCATCATTGGTCTTGATAGTAAAATAGTGCTTGATATTGGTCATGTTGGTATTTTCCGTGGTTTAGCGCAGCAGGCTGATTTAAGCTCGGAACAAGAGCAAGCCCTGTTTCAAGCCCTGCAAAGAAAAGCATTGCCCGAGATAGAACAGTTGTTAGCGCAGTATGAGTTAAACGCTGATAGCCATGCCATGTTGCTTGCACTAGCTGAGTTAAACGGTGCAAAAGAGGTATTGGCAAAAGCACAGCAAGTGCTAGCCAAAGCGCCTGCTTCTGTTTTAACAGCATTAGAGACATTACAAACCGTCGCCATTATGTCAGAGCAACGGTTACCTAAAGTAGCAATCAACTTCGATTTGGCTGAATTGAGAGGTTATGACTACCACACGGGAATGGTCTTTGCTGCCTATCAGGCTGGTTCAGCACAAGCACTGGCAATGGGCGGACGTTATGACGGTATCGGAGAAGATTTTGGCCATGCGCAACCTGCGACAGGGTTTAGTTTAGATTTAAAAGAAATGGTGGCGAATAGCCGTGCTGCTTCCGAAGAGAAGGAGGCTATTTCTGTTGTCTGGCAAGATGATATAGAACAGCATCAAATGGTAGAACAATTACGTTCACAGGGTGAAGTCGTTGCCTACCAACTTTCAGATACGCAAGTGACGGCAAGTAAGGCACTAGTAAAACAAGATAACCGCTGGACAGTGGTAGAAGCAGGAACAAAGTGACGTGGCAAAAAATATTGTAGTAATTGGGTCTCAATGGGGTGACGAAGGTAAAGGTAAACTCGTTGATTTACTGACAGATAATGTTTCAGCTGTTGTCCGCTTTCAAGGAGGGCATAATGCCGGTCATACCTTGGTTATTGATGGCAAAAAAACAGTCTTACACCTTATTCCATCAGGCATTTTACGTGAACATGTTCAGTGCTTAATTGGTAATGGGGTTGTACTTTGCCCTGAAGCTTTGCTCAAAGAAATGGGCGAATTAGAAAATAATGGTATTCCTGTTCGTGAGCGCTTAAAAATCAGTGCTGCTTGCCCTTTAATTCTGCCATATCATGTTGCATTAGATCAGGCGCGTGAAAGACGTAGAGGCAAATCAGCAATTGGTACAACAGGGCGCGGTATTGGCCCGGCTTATGAAGATAAAGTCGCACGCCGTGGTTTACGTTTAGGTGATTTAATCGGCGAAGACAGCTTCGTAACAAAATTGGAAGAAGTGATGGCGTTCCATAACTTCTCATTGATTAATTATTATCAATCAGCACCGGTTAGCTTTGAACAAGTCCGTGATGAAACATTAGCCATGCGAGATGTCTTATTGCCGTTGATTGCTGATATTCCTCACCTGTTAGAGCAATATTCGAAAGCAGGTGATAATGTGATGTTTGAAGGCGCGCAAGGTGCGTTATTAGATATCGACCACGGTACATACCCTTATGTCACCTCATCAAATACAACAGCAGGCGGTTGTGCAGCGGGTTCAGGTGTAGGTCCTCGGCATATCGATTATGTTTTAGGGATTACGAAAGCGTATGCAACCCGTGTTGGAGCAGGGCCATTTCCATCTGAACTGTTAGATGCAGATGGTTCTGTTAATGAGAGCGGTCAATACTTGGCAGATAAAGGCCATGAGGTAGGTGCTACAACGGGCCGTGGACGTCGATGTGGCTGGTTAGATATGGTCGCTTTGAATCGTGCTTGTTGGGTCAGTAGTGTTACGGGATTATGTTTAACAAAGCTCGATGTCTTAGATGGCTTAGAAACTATCCGTTTATGTGTGTCATATCAGCGCGATGGACAGGCTGTTGATATTTTACCGTTAAGTGCAGATGAGTTTGAAGGTTGCGAGCCAGTTTACATTGATATGCCAGGTTGGAGTGAGTCAACCGTGGGCGTAACAGGTTTTGATGATTTGCCTGTTAACGCACAGGCGTACATTAAAAAAGTCGAAAGCCTTGCGGGCGTGCCCATTGATATCATCTCAACGGGCCCTGATCGCAATGAAACGATTATTCAAAGAGATTTATTTAGTCTCTAGATCGTCTAAATGCACACCGGCATACAAAGCAGAATAATCGGTATCGGCTAAACCTTTGGCTAAGGTATGTTCTAGTAAATCAGAAATACCTTCTAAAGCAGCCGTGTTGAGTGATAGCTGTCCTGCTACATTTAGAAATAGCGTGGTATCTTTGGCCAAATGTTTTGTTGGGAAATTAGGGTTGGCAAAATCTCTTGTTAACATCCGTTCTAATTTCTTATCGAAAGTGGGGGCATATAGGGCACTATCACGAACAACAGCCATAAACTCGTCGGAATCAACACCTTCTTTTTCGATCAAAGCAAAACTTAAAGCAAAACTTGAAGTTAATCCAGCAATTAATTGATTCATAGCAAGTTTTACTGTTGAACCTCTGCCAGTGGTACCAAAATATTTGGGCTGATTTCCAATTTGGTTAAGCAGTGGAAGAACAGCATCAAAAACAGCACGGTCTCCCGCGGCCATCAAGATAAGTGAGCCAGATCGCGCTTCAGGTAGACTGCCTAAAACAGGGCATTCTAAATAGCCGCAATCCTGTTGATTAAGTCGTTGTTCAATAAGACGCGATTCATTAGGTGCAATGGTACCCATCTGAATAATGGTTTTGTCTGCTAAATGCTCAGGCTCAATGGTATCAAGTACGGTATTAATGGCATTTGCATCACTCAAAAACAATAAGCAGATATCACTTAGACACACTGCTAGTTGCGCAGAATTGACTGCTGTAGCGCCTTGTTGTGCCAGTTTAACCGTTTTATCAGGACTACGATTATAGATAACAAGCGTTTGCTGTTGTTCCAATAACCGCTCCCCTAATGCTTGCCCCATAAGGCCTATCCCAATAATTGATACAGTCATCGTTAAATTTTTCCATTTTTGAGCTGATAAAACAGTTAGTGTGCCATAGTTAACACTAAACAGATAAGTTAGAATATCGGATCATTTTACTGTAGAAGCAGGGGAAGTCTGTGTACAAGAAAAACATGACCATCGCTGGTTTTGATGATGAACTATTTGCTGCGATTGAGTCTGAAAATCAACGCCAAGAAGATCATATTGAATTAATTGCATCAGAAAATTACACCAGTCCGCGTGTAATGGAAGCACAAGGCTCGTTATTAACCAATAAATACGCAGAAGGTTACCCAGGCAAACGCTACTACGGCGGCTGTGAATACGTTGATTCAGCAGAACAACTTGCGATTGATCGTGCAAAGACATTATTTGGCGCAGACTATGCGAATGTACAACCACATTCGGGTTCTCAAGCAAATGCTGCCGTTTATCTCGCTTTATTACAACCAGGCGACACGATTCTGGGTATGAGTTTGGCACATGGTGGGCATTTAACCCATGGTTCAAAAGTCAGTGCATCAGGTAAAATTTATAACTCTGTTTCATACGGTATCAATTCTGAAAGTGGTGAAATAGATTACGATGAAGTAGCGGCGCTAGCGAAAGAGCATCAACCTAAAATTGTGGTAGCGGGTTTTTCGGCTTATTCACGTGTCATTGATTGGCAACGTTTTCGAGATATCGCTGATTCAGTAGGCGCTTACCTACTGGTTGATCTGGCACATGTTGCAGGTTTAGTGGCAACAGGTCTTTATCCTAACCCAGTACAAATTGCTGATGTGACAACAACAACAACGCATAAAACACTACGTGGACCACGTGGTGGTTTAATTTTGGCCAAAGCGAATCCTGAGATTGAGAAAAAACTTAATTCAGCCGTATTCCCGGGTTTCCAAGGTGGACCATTGATGCACGTCATTGCTGCGAAGGCTGTTGCTTTCAAAGAAGCGATGCTACCTGAGTTTAAGTCGTATCAACAACAAGTCATTAAAAATGCACAAGCGATGGCTAAGGTTTTTATGGCACGTGGCTATGATGTGGTCTCAAAGGGAACAGATGATCATTTGTTTTTAGTCAGCTTTATCGATGCTGGTCTAACGGGTAAAGATGTAGATGCATGGTTGGGTGATGCTTTTATTACGGTCAATAAAAATGCCGTACCGAATGACCCTCAATCACCGTTTGTCACATCAGGTATTCGTGTTGGTACGCCGGCAGTAACAACACGTGGTTTTAACGAACAAGACTGTGAAGCTCTAGCAACATGGATGTGTGATGTTATCGGCAGTGGTGGCGATGAAACAGTAATTGAAACAGTGAGAGATAAAGTTAAGGCTATTTGCCAAACTTACCCTGTTTACTCATAATTCAGAACTTGAAGATAAAGCTAGAGTCTATTGCAATACATAGGGCAAAAGGCGTTATAGCATGATCAAAATGGTCGAATATGACAACTGTGCAATGCCGCACAGTCAGAATCAAGGATTGTAGTGTATGCGTTGTCCCTTTTGTGGTGCTGATGATTCAAAAGTCATTGACTCACGCTTATCGGCAGAAGCGGATTCTATCCGTCGTCGTCGAACTTGCACAGAATGTAATGAACGATTTACGACTTATGAAACGGCCGAGTTAACATTACCACGCTTAATTAAGCGTGATGAGTCACGTGCATTATTTGATGAAGATAAACTCAGGGCAGGTTTCCTTAGGGCATTAGAAAAAAGACCTGTGAGTATTGATGCGGTCGATAGTGCGGTCAAAGGTATTATTCATCGTTTAAGAGCGACGGGTGAACGTGAAGTGGCGAGCCGTTTAGTCGGCGATTGGGTGATGGATGCATTACGCGATCTAGATGAAGTAGCTTACGTTCGTTTTGCATCAGTTTACCGAAGCTTCCAAGATGTAAATGCATTTCGTGAAGAAATTGAACGAATGGAAAGTAGCTCAGAACCGACGAAGAAGGATTAGACGATATGCTAAGAGTAATTGTTTTCTGTGATATTTGTAACCCACAAGGGATTCGCTATATTGAGCAACAACGCAATTCTGAACGTGGTGATGAAGGTGGACGGAGAATTACTGATGGCCGTGCATGGTACGAAGGGTCTTTAACTGAAGCAGAACAAATTGGTTGGGTGATCAACGACGACAAGCATATCTGTCCAAAATGTGAAACGCGCCGAAACGAAAGCTAATGTCTCATGAATCGATGATGGCTCGTGCGCTGACATTAGCGGAACACGGGCTTTACACAACAGCACCCAATCCGCGAGTCGGGTGTGTCATCGCTAAAGGAGACAAGGTGCTTGCTGAAGGCTGGCATCAAAAAGCAGGTGAGGCGCATGCTGAAATTAATGCACTCAATCAGCTTAGTGGCGAAGCAACAAAAGGTTCAGACTGTTACATCACCCTAGAACCTTGTAGCCATACGGGGCGAACACCGCCTTGTGCCGATGCCTTAATTCGAGCGGGTATTAAACGGGCTTTTATCGCTATGGCAGATCCAAACCCATTGGTCGCAGGTCAGGGCATAAAAAAACTAGAACAAGCTGGCATAGAAGTTGTCACTGGTTTATTAGAGCAGCAAGCTGAAGCTTTAAACCAAGGGTTTTGTCAGCGAATGAGACAAAACCGCCCCTATATCAGAAGTAAAATAGCGATGAGCCTTGATGGCCGTACTGCAATGGCCTCCGGTGAAAGTCAGTGGATAACAAGCCCTGATGCACGTCAAGATGTGCAAAAGTTACGTGCCCGAAGCGGGGCGATTGTGACAGGAATTGGTACTGTTTTAGCGGATGACCCATTGATGACAGTGCGGCCTACACAATGGTATCCAGAAAACCAATCGATCAGACAGCCATTAAAAGTAGTTGTTGATAGCCAGTTTAAAATACCTAAGGGGGCTAAGATACTGAGTGCTGAAGGGGAAACCTATATTGCAACGTGTAGTGATCAAAGTAGAGATAATATTGCGACCATTAAATGTCGGCATTTAGACAATCAGGTCAATTTAACCGAATTAATGAGCGAATTAGCAAAACGTGAAATCAATGATGTGCTGATTGAAGCGGGGCATCAATTAAATGGTGGACTATTGAATGCGGGCTTGATCGACGAGTTAGTCATTTATATGGCGCCCAAATTAATGGGAAATGATGCGAAAGGCTTATTTCACCTTCCCGCATTACAAAAAATGTCAGAATGTATCGATTTGACGATAAGCGATATCAGGGCAGTTGGAAGCGATTGGCGCATCACAGCTAAGCCCCATTATTCTGCGACAGTCTAAAAATAACGAGGACAACATCATGTTTACCGGCATTATTGCAGCATTAGGTAAAGTACAAGCTATTGACGCAAAGGGCGGTGATGTCAGACTGGATGTAGCCATGCCAACATTAGATCTCTCTGATGTCATATTGGGCGATAGTATTGCAATTAATGGCGTTTGTTTAACCGTTGTGGAAATCAGCGGTGAACGGCTGGGTTTTGATGTGTCACGTGAGACATTGGAACGAAGTAGTTTAGGCGCCTTAAAAACAGGTTCAGAAGTGAACTTAGAAAAAGCGCTAGCGGTAGGTGATCGTTTAGGCGGTCATTTCGTTAGTGGTCATGTAGATGGTTTAGGGGAATGCGTTCAGCGTGAAGCATCGGCTCGGTCGATTAAATTCAGATTCATTGTACCTGCAGGTTTGGAACGTTATATTGCTGAGAAAGGGGCTATCTGTATTGATGGCACGAGTCTGACAGTCAATAATGCCGCTGAAAATTGGTTTGAAGTGAACATCATTCCACATACACTACAAGAGACCATTATTAAAGCGTATCAAGTCGGTACAAAAGTAAATTTAGAAGTGGATTTGATCGCCCGTTATTTGGAACGTTTATTACCAGGGAAAGAAACGGGCATTACACACGAAACACTGTTAAAACATGGGTTTGTAAAATAATGAAATTAAACACGACGGCTGAAATTATCGATGATTTCAAGCAAGGAAAAATGGTCATTATCATAGATGATGAAGATCGCGAAAATGAAGGCGATCTGGTCATGGCAGCAGAATGTGTTACACCAGAGGCGATTAATTTCATGGCACGATTTGGCCGTGGTTTAATTTGTTTAACCTTAACAGAACAACGTTGTAAGCAATTGAGGTTGCCTCTGATGGTATCTGACAATCAAGCGGCTTATTCCACTAATTTCACGGTGTCTATAGAAGCAGCAGAAGGTGTTACAACGGGGATATCAGCAGCAGACAGGGCTTTAACTGTCCAAGCAGCTGTCAGCGCAGAGGCCAAGCCAGAAGATGTAGTTCAACCGGGTCATATTTTCCCATTGAAAGCACAGCTCGGCGGCGTATTAACACGTGCAGGGCATACTGAAGCAGGTTGTGACTTGGCACAACTAGCAGGTAAAACACCTGCCTCTGTTATCGTTGAAATCTTAAATGAAGATGGCAGCATGGCGCGAAGGCCAGACCTAGAAAAATTTGCCCAAACACATCAGTTGAAGATCGGCACAATAGCTGATTTGATCAGTTATCGTCTTGAAAATGAAATGACAGTACAGCGGCTTTCACAGTGTCAAATGCCAACAGCACAAGGCGAATTTGAGCTTGTTAGCTTTCAAGATACGGTTAATGGGCAAGTCCATATAGCCCTTGTTGCAGGTGATATCAAACCTGATGAAGAAACCCTGGTGCGTGTTCATATGGCAGATCCACTCAATGATCTCTTAGGTGCAACCAGAGAAACGATTCACTGGCCTTTAGAGAAAGTGATGACTGAGATCCAACAGGCGGAAAAAGGAGTATTAGTCGTGCTACGTCAGCCTGAACAAAACAAACGGTTGGCAGAAAAAGTTGAACTTTACCAACAGCAAGATCGCGGTGATGCGATCACACAGACCAAAATGGGCTGGGATATGCGAACCTTTGGCGTCGGCGCACAGATTCTAGCTGATTTAGGGGTTAAAAAAATGCGTGTGATGGGCACACCAACGAAATTAACTGGGCTGTCAGGCTTTGGCCTAGAATTAGTTGGCTATGCTGAAGGCAAGTAAGTTTGAAAGCTAACGTCATGGTGGTAGTCGGCGAAGCCTCTGGTGACGCGCATGCCGCCAGAGTCATAACGTCACTGAAACAACGTGCCCCAGATATTAAAGTAAGTGGCATTGGTGGTGAAAAATTGCGAGCCGCTGGCATGGAAATCACCATTGATTTTTCTGAGCTGGCGGTAATGGGGCTAGTCGAAGTCCTAAAACGTTACAAGCATTTGAAAAATGTATTTAATCAAATGGTGGAGAATCTTAAAACCCATCGTCCGGATTTACTGGTTTTAGTCGATTACCCAGGCTTCAATTTAAAATTAGCGAAAGAAGCCAAAAAATTGGGCATTCCCGTTGCCTATTATATTAGCCCCAAAGTGTGGGCGTGGCGAAAAGGCCGAGTGAAAACGATTCAGCGCGTTGTCGATAAAATGCTGGTGTTATTTCCATTCGAAGTCCCTATTTATGAACAAGCGGGTGTTGCTGTTAATTGTGTTGGCCATCCACTAGCCGATGCCGTAAAAAGAACGTTAACAACGGTTCAGGCTAAGGAAAAACTAGGCATAGAGAAAGGCAATAAAGTCATTGGCCTATTTCCAGGTAGCAGGCGTAGCGAAGTAGAAATGCTATTACCGTTAATGATTCAAGCTGCTGAACGAATCAAACAACAACAGCCAGATATCCAAGTTGTTATACCCTTAGCACCCGGATTAAGCAAAGAAACATTAGTGCCGATATTATCGTCATCTAGATTGCCGATTCAAGTCGTTGATGGTGAGTTTTACGAGCTAACTTCTGCCTGTGATGCAATTGTTGCGGCCTCAGGTACAGTGACCTTAGAAATTGCCTTATTAGGGGTGCCGCACTTTATCTGTTATCGCGTCTCACCTGTGACCTATAAGATCTTACGGCGCCTTGTTAGAATCCCTTATGTTGGTCTATGTAATATTGTGACCAATAAAGCTTTGATAACAGAAATTTTACAAGACGATGTAACAGTACAACGTTTAGAAGAAGAGTTGCATGATCGTTTGACTCGAGTTGATCAGCAAGCCGTAGCAGAAGATATACGTCAACAAGTATTGGCAGCATTGGGTCCATCTGGCGGTGCTGATAATGCTGCCGATCAGTTATTGGCGATGTTATCTGAACAACAGGTCGCGTAATGACCGACTATATTGTTGGTGTTGATGAAGTAGGGCGAGGCCCTTTAGCCGGCGCCGTTGTGACAGCAGCTGTTATTTTAGATCCCAAGAATCCTATAGCAGGTTTAGCCGATTCTAAAAAGCTAACGGAAAAACAACGTGAAAAATTAGAGCCTATAATCAAACAGCATGCACTTGCTTGGGCATTAGGCCGGTCAGAGCCGGAAGAAATTGATGATATCAATATTCTCCAGGCGACATTAGTGGCTATGAAGCGAGCAGTAGAAAATTTGAGTATCAAACCGACACATGCATTAGTTGATGGTAATCAAGCACCGGCATTGGCTTGTACTGTCAAGACCGTGATAAAAGGAGATCAATCTGAACTGGCTATTGCTGCCGCATCAATATTGGCTAAAGTAGCAAGAGACAGAGAAATGGTTGAAATGGATACGCTCTACCCAGGTTATGGTTTTGCTAAACACAAAGGCTATCCTACACAACAACACCAGCAAGCCTTATTGGACTTAGGGGTGACGCCGATTCATAGGCGTTCATTTAAACCTGTCCAACGTGCATTAAAATAAAGCTAAAACACAGTGACATCAATGCTTTCAATGAGAACTCGGACGGTGAAAAGTAGCAAGCGTGGTATGATAGCTGGCAATGTTATCCATAAATAAAATTTTTAACCGAAAGCAAAACCGATCTGAAGATGAAGCTGACAGTCTGGGCCAGCCGGCAGTGCCTTTAATTGTATCGCGTGATGAGCATAATTTATCTCGATCTCAAGTAACCCCCCAAGCGTTAAAAGTACTATACGGTTTAAAAGATGCCGGTTTTGAAGCTTATTTAGTCGGTGGATGTGTTCGTGACTTACTATTGGGTTACGAGCCCAAAGACTTTGACGTTGCCACCAATGCTTCACCAGAAGAAGTGCATAAACTATTTAAACGAAGCCGTTTAATTGGCCGTCGTTTTAAATTGGTTCATGTCGGCTTTGGTCGTGATGTGATTGAAGTGGCCACCTTTAGAGCGCCGCCCGAAGCAGAGCAACACATTGATGAGCAGGGCAGGATAGTACAAGACAATGTCTTTGGTACATTAGAACAAGATGCCTGGCGTCGTGATTTTACGATCAACGCGCTGTATTACAATATTCGTGATTTTTCGATTGTCGACTACACGGGTGGTATTAATGATCTGAAAGCAGGAAAAATCAGGTTAATCGGAGATGTTGAAACTCGCTATAGAGAAGATCCTGTACGAATCTTACGTGCCTTGCGTTTCGTGGGTAAATTAGGCCTTACATTAGAGAGTGGTACCGAAAAACACATTAAAGATCTGGCAAAATTACTACAAGATATTCCACCGGCACGTTTATTTGATGAAACATTAAAGCTTTACCTGAGTGGTAAAGCAGTAGAGACGCATCAATTACTAGTGAAATATGGCATATTTGATCACTTATTCCCTGATAGCGCAGATTTATTAGCAGCAGAGCCCGATAACACAGCAGCAAAATTATTGACGAGAGCATTAGAGAATACTGATAAGCGTATAGAAGAAGGCAAGCCAGTCACACCAGCATTTTTATTTGCTGCCATTCTTTGGGGACCGACATCTGCTCGCTGGCAATATTACCAAAACAAAAAAATACCACCGGTACCGGCCTTACAAAAAGCTGCTAATGAACTGATTTCAAGTCAAGTGCAACGCGTTGCCTTCCCAAAACGGTTTACATTAGTAACACGTGATATTTGGTCACTACAAATTCGTTTGACAATGCGTCAGGGAAAAAGAGCTTTTCGTTTACTAACCCATCCAAAATTCAGAGCGGCTTATGACTTTTTGTTATTGCGTTCTGATGCGGGTGAGCCGTTTGAAGCGTTAGCGCAGTGGTGGACGGACTTTCAGTTTGCTGAAGAGCCAGATCAACAGAAGATGGTTGGTGAATTAGCCCCAGCACCTAAACGCAAACGGCGACGTAGACGCCGGGCTACAACGAAAAAATCAGCTGTTGTCTCAACGAATCAAGAATCATAATGCAGGTCTTTATCGGTTTAGGCAGTAATCTTGCCGACCCACAACAACAGGTACTTTTAGCACAACGCGACCTTTCCGCTTTACCGGAGACGACCTGCATCGCTCATTCATCACTGTATAAAAGCCCACCAATGGGCCCACAAGACCAACCAGATTTTATTAATGCGGTCTCCGCTATCGAGACGACATTATCACCTGATACGCTATTAGATTACTTACAACAAATAGAGCGGCAACATGGTCGTGTTAAACAGCGCCATTGGGGTGAACGTACGCTGGACTTAGATATTTTAGTTTATGGTGATAGGCAAATTGAAGATGCCCATTTACATGTGCCGCACAAAGGAATAGCAGAACGTGCATTTGTGCTTTATCCTTTAGCTGAAATAGCCCCTAATTTAGACATCCCTGGCTTAGGACCGATAAAGCAATTGTTAGCGTTATGTCCTAAGAGCGGTTTAGAACGACTAGAAGCAAAAAAAACATGAATACATCTCTACCACAACGTTATATTGTAGTTGAAGGCCCAATTGGTGTAGGTAAAACCCATTTGGTAAACCGTTTAACGGAGAGTTTTTCTGGTACGGCTTTATTTGAGCAGCCTGAACATAACCCGTTCTTAGAAAAGTTTTATACCCATCCCCAACAATCGGCATTGCCAACGCAGCTGAGTTTTTTAATGCAAAGAATAAAGCTGAGCAAAAACCTGCAACAAGATGATTTTTTCCACGATCTACAAATTGCTGATTTTATGATTGATAAAGATCGTTTATTTGCTCAGATTACACTGGATGATGATGAACTGGCACTTTACAACATGGTGTATGACAACCTCACCATGCATCATCGTCAGCCTGACCTAGTGATTTATTTGCAAGCGCCGCTCTCTGTACTGAAAAACAGAATATCGCAAAGGGGTATTAGCTATGAGCAACGGATTGAAGATGCTTATCTGCAGCGTTTAACAGAAAGCTATGCCGATTTTTTTCATTATTATGAAGCTTCTCCTTTATTAATTGTGAATGCTGAGCAAATTAATTTAGTCGATAGTGAGCAAGATTATGAAAACTTGATCGACCAAGTCGCGCGCATTCAAAGTGGGCGCCATTACTACAACCCTTTGCCAAACAAAGAGAAATAGCATGAGCCGCTTAACCCTGACCCAATGTCGCAAGATGAAAAAAGACGGAGAGAAAATCGCTGTTCTAACAGCTTACGACGCAAGTTTTACACATGTTTTAGAACAAGCTGGAATCGATGTGATTTTAGTTGGCGATTCATTAGGCATGGTGATCCAAGGGCAAGAAAGCACGCTGCCTGTGACTGTTGAGGATATGGTCTACCACACCCAAAATGTAGTGCGCGGTAGTCAGCAGGCTTTTGTCATCGCTGATCTGCCTTTTATGAGTTATGCAAATCCTGAACAAGCGATTACAAACGCTGCTCGCCTAATGGCCGAGGGTGGCGCTCAGATGGTGAAATTGGAAGGTGGTCCGATTGTCATCGATATCGTTAAACAGCTGGTGGATAGAGGTATTCCAGTATGTGGACATTTGGGGTTATTACCACAATCTGTTCACCGCTTGGGGGGCTACCGTGTTCAAGGGCGTGAGCCAGAGCAAGCGCAAGCTGTAATCGATGGCGCTCAGCAACTAGAACAAGCGGGTGCAGATATACTCGTATTAGAATGTGTGCCAGCAAGTTTAGGCAAAGCAGTGACTGAAGCCGTCGATATTCCTGTGATTGGTATTGGTGCTGGGGCAAATTGTGACGGCCAAGTCTTAGTTTTATATGACATGTTGGGTATTACACCTGAACCAACCCCTAAATTTAATCATGATTTTTTAAAAGGAACTGACAGCGTATTAGCTGCTGTTACAAATTATGTCACAGCAGTTAAATCAGGGGAGTTCCCAGCAGTTGAGCAGCAATATTAATGCAACAAGTATCATCGCTTGAACAGCTTCGTCAGCAAGCCAAACAATGGCGTCAACAAGGTTTAATGATCGGGTTTGTACCGACAATGGGCAACCTTCATGCTGGCCATTTATCTTTAGTTGAAAAAGCCAAGCAGCATGCCGACAAGGTGATTGTTAGTATCTTTGTTAATCCTCTACAATTTAATGAGCAGAGTGATCTTGATGCCTACTCAAGGACACAAGATAAAGACGCAGCCAAACTTGTAGAAACAGCATGCGATATTGTTTTTATGCCAGAAGTAAAAACAGTTTATCCAGAAGGTATGGCAAAACAGAGCAAAGTCATCGTGCCTGAAATAGGGGATAGGCTTTGTGGTGCTCATCGTCCTGGCCATTTTGATGGCGTGGCTACGGTTGTCACCAAGTTATTTAATATGGTTATGCCCGATATTGCTGTATTTGGTGAAAAGGATTACCAACAGTTATTGCTAATTAAAAAACTAGTTCATGATCTGAATATGCCGATTAAAATTATTGGCGCACCAACGCATAGAGAACAGAGTGGTTTGGCAATGAGCTCTCGAAATCAATATTTATCTGAAGCAGAGCAAATAGTCGCAAGCGAAATTTATCAAACACTATTGGATATTAAGCAAAGTTTAGAAAACGGACGGAATGATTTCACCACATTGTGTGAACAAGCGAAACAAGCCATTGAGCAAAAAGGCTTTGAGGTAGACTATATCGAGATTTGCCGCGAAACAGATTTGATGCCCGCCCAGTCAAGTGATAAAGGACTTAGAATACTTGTGGCAGCGCAGTTAGGCCTAGCTAGGTTAATCGATAATCTGCCTTGTAATCTTGCTTGATATCGCTGAAAAAGCGATAATAGTGAGCTGATTTTCAATAAAAACCGCTATTTATGCAACTGACGCTATTAAAAACGAAACTACATCGCGCTTGTGTGACACATTCAGAACTCGAGTATGAAGGCTCGTGTGCGATTGATGGCCAGTTATTGGAAGCAGCAGGCATTCATGAATACGAACAAATCCAAATCTACAACGTCACCAATGGCGAGCGTTTTACCACTTACGCGATTCGTGCAGAAGCGGGTTCTCAGATCATCTCTGTGAACGGTGCAGCAGCACATAAGGCATCACCAGGCGATCGTATTATTATTTGTGCTTATGCGACATTGCAGGAAAATGAAGTAGCGAATTTCAAACCGACTTTGGTTTATCTAGACGAAAATAATCACATTACTAACAGACGTCACGCGATCCCTGTTCAAGCGGCTTAAACCATTACTTTCCTACACGTCGTCATAAAACGGTCATTAAACTGTTATTAAATCGTCATTCGTTTTATTTATGCTAAATCAGCTAAATAAGAAACGAGGCGATGAATGCTCAATATTGAACAGGCGATCCAAGAAAAATTCCCCAATTTTGAACACCGTAATCCTTGGGTAAAAAGACCAACAATAGGTCTATTACGAAAACTGACTCATGAGCAAGAAATTAATCAGTTTTTAGAAACGCACCAAGATCTACAAGGCTTCGATTTTATTGATCAAGTGCTCGACTATTTTAATTTTAGCTATGCTGTATCACACCGAGATAGGGCGAATATTCCAGCCACAGGCCGAGTTGTGATTGTCGCTAACCACCCTTTAGGTGCCTTAGATGGTCTATCACTATTAAAATTAGTAGGTGAAATACGTCGTGATGTCAAAATTGTGGCCAATGATATGCTCTTGCGGTTCGATGCCTTAGCATCGTTATTCCATCCTGTTGATAACCTGTCTAAATCAACTCATAAACGTCATATTACAGCCATAGTAGACAGCCTTAAAAATGAAGAAGCGATCATTGTATTTCCTGCAGGTGAAGTTTCTCGAATAAGGCCTAATGGTGTAAGGGATGGTAAGTGGAATAAAGGCTTTCTGAACTTCGCACAAAAGTCAGGAGCGCCAATATTACCTATCCATATTTCAGCACGTAACTCGTCATTATTTTACGGTTGTTCTATGGTATATAAACCGTTGGCTGGCATGATGTTAGCGCATGAAATTTTCAATAAACATGAAAAAACGATACGACTAAAAGTAGGTATGTTATTACCCTACCAGCAGCTTGACCAATTACCGTTGATTAAGTCGGAAAAAGTAAAATTACTCCGGCGTCACCTATACGGCATAGCCAAAGGTAAACGTTCACCATTTGTAACAGAAAAAACCATCGTGCATCCACAGGAACATCGCACAGTGAAAAAAGAGTTAGAGCAAGGTGAACTGCTCGGCGAAACTCAGGATGGCAAAAAGATTATTTTATTTGATTTTAAAGCCGATTCTGCTGTCATGCATGAAATTGGACGTTTACGCGAAATCAGTTTCAGGCAAGTGGGAGAAGGGACAGGACAGGGGCGTGATTTAGACCGATATGATCGAGATTGTCGCCATCTTATTTTGTGGGATGAAGATGAATTAGAAATAGCTGGGGCTTATCGCCTGGCAGAAGTGAGCCGGTTGTTAAAACAGCATGATACGCGAGGCATATACAGCCAGACACTATTCGATTATGACAATGAAAAAATGCAACCTTATTTCGAACAAGGAATCGAATTAGGCCGTAGTTTCGTTAATCCTAAATATTGGGGCAAACGCAGTCTAGATTACTTGTGGTATGGCATTGGTGCATATTTAAAGCGTTATCCAGAAATCCGTTATTTATTTGGACCTGTTAGCCTCAGTAATACATACCCAAAGCTTGCAAAAGCCTTAATTACACAATTCTACCAACACTATTTTCCAGATACACAGAAGTTAGCTAAAGCCCATTTCCCATATCAGCCCACCGAAGATGAGCAGCGTAATGTTAATACTGTATTGAAAGGACAAGATTACAAGACGGATTTTATTGCTTTACGTCAGCAATTGAGCAATATGAATGTCACTATTCCTACGCTTTATAAGCAATATTCAGAAGTGTGCGACGCAAAGGGAGTGCGTTTTATTGACTTTAATATCGATGCAGACTTTGCCTATTGTATTGATGGGTTGGTAATGGTGGATCTACATCAATTGAAACCAGTTAAACGGAAACGTTATCTAGGCACATAAACACATATTCAAGGCTAGACACTTTAGCTGATATTCCAGAGCTTAAGAATCAGCTTCTCAGACAGTTCATTCATCTCCAAACATCTTTAAATTCCCATAATGCAATTCATTATGCGAATTTTTTTCATATGAACAATAAGGCTTAAGGCCGAATAGATACAAAAATAATATAAGCTATTGTTTTTAAATATAAAAAATGAATGGCCCTGATGGTGCAAGACATTAAGCAATGAAAGAGCTTAATAAATGTATTCTAAAGGGGCGACGAAATGGAAGCATGTAAATTAAAACTATTAATAGGTTTTTTGGGACTTTTCGTTATATCAAATATCTCTGCAGCGACACTAACAGCGGAGACGGTTAATACTTTTGGGGATAGCCATATTGTTTTTGGCGGAACTGTAAAACAACCTGAAACTCAGTTTATGAACTGGAATGATCAAGGTCCAGGTTGGAAACAAGATTTGAGAAAGGTCTCCTTTAAAACGGCTAAATTAAATATCAGTAGCTTACTTGATGAGTACATAAAAGAGGGTAGTATTAATGAGGGTTTTAAATTGCAAAAGGATATTGTAATTAAGCGTAAATATTGGCTCTTTATTTTAACGAAATCATCATTATCTATTGGTAAAGAGTTCTTACCCGCATCAATACTCACAGCAATGGCATTACCTGTTAAAGATGTTGTGAGGTTATGTTCGAGAGGGTTAACTATTTCTACTTTATCGAGTTATCAAAAAATAGTAAGCAATCGGCTATTAAATCGCCATTCGCGGTTTTTATGTAGATAAAGTGTATCGAATGTTAAATATTTCATGGGTGCAGGTGAAACACTAAGTCATGAACAATCTAGTTGTTTAGTGAAATATGCATAGATAAAAAATAACAGATGAGTCACAAGTCGATGGCTTAGATCCCACCTATTTGGAGTCTTGGGCTAGAGTTAATATTGAATCCCGACGATTGCCGCCCATATTTATTAGTTGCCTTAGATGATTTATCGCTTTTAAGAATGATTGAAACTATACAGAGAATTAAAGTACCAAGGCGACTTAAACAAATAAACTGATTATATTTAAGATCATTCGCCTAAGCTCTAGCATGCCAAAGGCTAAACAGAATATACGGTGTTATGGTTTCATTCATTAACTCCATTTAAAAGCATAATGAATTGCATTATGCGAAAAGCCTTGCATATTGAAAATTTCTCTCAGAGTTTAAAATAGCAGTTTCAATGTAAGTATATGATTTAAAATATAAAATATAGTTGGCCCCAATGATGCAGGATACCAAGTAACGAACAAGCTTAATAAACTGTTTTATTAAGATGAATCGTTCCAGATATTCAACCAATATGGAATGGGAAATATTTTCAGGACATATAAATGTATTCTCAGGGGATGATAAAATGAAAACACATAAATTAAAATTATTAATAGGTATTTTAGGGGTTTTCGCAGCTCAGAGTACTTTTGCCGCGACAATGAAGATAACTGATACTATCGATGCTAATAGTTCTTTTGAAAATAACTACTTTGTACCTGATGATAGCTTAAAATATACTCAACCATATTACCGAGGCTGGAATAAAGATTGGGGCTGGCAACATAACCCCATAGAGGGCAATTTTACATCAGCTAATTTAAATATCAGTGCCTTTGATGTTGACTTTTCAAAAGGTGAAGTTGATGAAATTTATGCTTGGAATAATCAATCTTCAGACTGGGAGTTACTAGGTTCTTTGGCCGGTGCAGATGATATTTTTTCATTTACAAATTTTTCTTTAGGATCAAGTTGGTTTGATGAAATAAAAGAAGGTCTAAAAGTCACAATGGATATTGCAACACAGAGCAAATACTGGGTTGTGACTCTAGCGAAATCATCATTGTCTATTGATGGTGGTGAATTGCCGCCTCCGATACCAGAGGTAGAGATGTCAGAGATACCAATTCCAGCAGCGATATGGTTATTTGCACCAGTATTGGCTGGGTTCATGGGCTTACGTAGACAAGCTAAACAATAAATTGTGATTAAAGGGGATAAATACAAAAAAACCGTGGAAGCTAAATTTTCACGGTTTTTTTGTATTATGCGGTCTCATATACTGAGGGAATAGCAATTACATTGCTTCTAATTTACCTGGCAAGGTCTCATGACATTTCTTATATTTCTTCCCACTGCCACAAAAACAAGGGTCATTACGTTCTAACTTGATAGGGGGTAATTCTTCACCGTCAAAGTAATACCATTTGTCGTTAACGAAAACAAACTTCGAACGTTCATGTTGCTGTGCGATTAAACCATCCTTAATATGAAACGCCACAAAGTCAACGTATGACACCACATCATCTTCTTTCTCAGAGCCAAGAATTTTAAGCCCCACCCAACGTGTTTTCTTAATTTGCCGAGACAGTGAGAAGGACAGGCCAAACCGACGTTTCCGAGGATGAAGCGTATCGAGTAAATGACCAATATCACCATAGCAAAAAGCAGTGTAACGCGCTCGCATAACGCGTTCTACATCAAGGTTTTCAACTTTACCTTTATGGACTAACTCACAGCATTCCGTATAAAGTTTTCCACTAAAGCAGGGGCAAGGGTATGTATTTTCAGCCATCGAGGTTAACCCATTTCATTAAAAGGTATTTGCATTACATCTGGGTATTTAAAATGATAACCCAACCGTTGTTTGATTTTAGCATTACTTACCGTTTTCGTCTGGCCATGTGTCTGATCAGAAAAAATAGGCGGGGACTGATTTAGCAAATGTCGTGCGTGACTATAAAATTCGCGCTTCGTAGGATGCGTGTCAGCACAGCCATTAAAAACATCACCCCAAGCCGACTGTTCAATGATTTGGCTAATAAGTCCAATACAATCATCACGATGAATTAAATTAACAGGTGCATCAGGGAGTGGGACAACTTTACCGTTAGCGAAGAAACGTCCAGGATGGCGCTGATTACCGATAAGACCACTTAACCTTAGGATGGTGGTTTCAAAGTGTGAACAGGCCTGAAAAGCCTGCTCAATTTGAAATAATTTGCTATCTGGATTCTCCGCTCCTTCATCTTCAGTAACGATGGTGTTGGTATTGAGGTAAACCGAGGATGAACTAATAAATAAAATGTGTTGAATAGGAGAGTGCGCTATTTGATCGATGAGATTGGTGAACCCGCTTTGGTTTTTTGATGTGATATTACAAATCAGACTATCCGAGTCAAAAAAACCTTCTGGGAATAATGCCTTATCGATATCGACAAGATAAGGTGTAGCACCCAACTGTTCGAATGATGTGAGTTTCTCAGTTTGCCGCGTTGATAAGCGAACGGGGTAGCCTTGTTGAATCAAATCTGTAGCCAGCGGTAAACCAAGCCAGCCGCTACCAAGAATACTGATGCTATTCTTTTTCATACAGCTGTTTAAAAGTACGAACGCTAAACCCTGTCATTTGCTCATTATCAATTAAAATAAGCGGTACACCACGGCCATTAAGCGCATCATATTCCTGTTTTGCTTGAGCACTTTTTTCGATATCGAGTTCTTTAAAAGGAATCCCTTGACGGGTAAATAATTCCCGTGCTTTACGACAATAACCACACCAGCTAGTGGAATACATCGTGACTTGTTTATCGTTGGGTGCAATAGTGGGTTCTAACCAGCCAAAAGGATCGGCTAAGAAAAAAAGAAACAGTGCACCCAGTGCAATTCTAAGCGGCATAATAAAAACCTAAATTAAAGTCCATAAGCTTGTCTAACACGCGACATAGCATACCATCGTGCGGCACGGGCTTTTTTATATTTATCTTCATCTTGTGGCTGACCACCCGATTTCTTAAGCCAATTTTGTTTATCGAGATATTGTTGGTACATCGACTCTTGATAGACAGACAAAGTAGGATATTTATCCATCAAGACAAGCGAAATGGATTCAGCATTGGCACCGCTTGGGTGAGGAGGGCTGATAACACGACCATCAAAGCGCGGTAAATGATGGGGAAGGTGGTTGTCGTGATCTAACTGATTTAAAACATCTGCCACCATTTCACCTAACGGCACAATATGGGCGTTAGGGTGAATCGACTGTATGTCTTTAACGAACTGTTCAAAGAGTAAGTCCTCCAATTGCGGCACTTTAAATAGATTGGGCTGCCCACAGTAATCTTTACCATCAACAAAAATCGGATATTTCAATACCGAACAAAAATGAACAAGGTCATTATGTTCAGCCCACAAAGTGCTACAACAAGTGATACCAAGTTTGTCGGCATAGCCCAATCGGTTCAGCATCTCAACTAACCGCGGTCGCATCGTGCCACTCAAACTCGCTGTTTGTTTAACCGACCTAAGCGCCTGCTCCATCGGTTCATCTGATGCTAACGCTAATTTAAGACTATTAATAGAACGGTTCATTTGTGTTCTACCGGGCGTAATACCCACGATAATTAATTTAGCGTTCGTATTCACATATTCAAAAGGTGCGTAGAAACAGGTGAGCTTTTTATCAGGCAAATGCCATAACTGAAGAGATGATTCAGGCGGGCTTCTATCTTGCCGAGACGATAAAGCGCTGATATCAGCTAAATAAGGAAGCAGTTGTGTTGCGTTGGCATTCATGGTGAATTCATTTAACCGATGCTTTATGATGGGGACAGCTAAAATAGTGATAAAACCGTTTTACGATACTGAGATAAGTCATGGATTACAACACACTAGGCCAAACCGATATTAAAGTCAGTCAGATTTGCTTGGGCACAATGACTTATGGCGAACAAAATACCGAAGCAGAAGGGCATCAACAGCTAGATTATGCTCTTGATAATGGCGTTAACTTTATCGATACGGCAGAACTCTATGCTATTCCGCCTAAAGCCGAGACCTATGGTAAGACAGAGACTATTATAGGAACATGGTTAGCCAAAAGAGGCCGACGAGACGACATTATCCTCGCCAGTAAAATAGCAGGCCCTGGCTTAGATTTTGTGGGCTACATTCGTAATGGGAAAACCAAGTTCGATAGCGAACACATTTCACACGCCTTAAACGCCAGCTTAACAAGGTTAAAAACAGATTATATTGACCTGTACCAGCTACATTGGCCCGAACGGCAGACCAATTATTTCGGCCAATTAGGTTATAAAACGGCTGAATATGAAGAACATTTAACCCCGATTGAACAAACATTACGCGTGTTAAAAAAACACGTAGATGAAGGTAAAATTCGCCATATCGGTTTATCCAATGAAACGCCCTGGGGCATTATGCAGTTTTTAACGATCGCAAAACAATTTGACTTACCCGTCGTTGTTTCAGTACAAAACCCTTATAGTTTATTGAATAGAACCTTTGAAATTGGCAATGCAGAGATCAGTCATCGTGAACAAGTGGGGTTGTTAGCCTATTCACCACTGGGCTTTGGCGTGCTAACAGGGAAATACCTGAATGGTCAACAACCCGCAGGGGCACGTATGACATTATGGCCACATTATGCTCGCTATAGCAGTCCACAAGGTGTCGCCGCCACACAAGCGTATGTTGACTTAGCCAAACAGCACAGTTTAGATCCCGCTCAAATGGCATTGGCTTTTGTGAATGCTCAACCTTTTGTGGCCAGCAATATTATTGGTGCGACAACAATGGCACAATTGGAAAGTAATATACAAAGTGTTCATATTACATTGTCTGAAGACGTCTTAACAGGTATTACTGCAATACATCAACAACATCCGAATCCAGCGCCTTAATTATTAACTTAAGGAATGGTGTATCCGACGATATAAATTTACTACTACAAATTTAAAGTAATGATTACACCTAATAAACCTAAAACGGCAATTACAGCACCTTTCATCGACTTATCGTAGGATTTTTGCCCTTCTATAGTATAAGAACTCCTTAAAAAACCAACGAAAGGAAAAAATGTAATCATCTTTCGTCTTTTGGGTGTTCCATATTGTGGAGCATTGAAAAAATTGGAAATAGGAACAATCCTGTACCTATTAGACAAATTAAAAAACTGAGGATATGTACGACAGCTAATATTTTCCCTTCCATTTTTGTCTTTCTCAGTAATACTTATTCTACGTATGGTGCTGTTATTGTAACCACTACATTGTATGAGTCAATGAGGTCAGGAGCTCGATAGGGTTAGGGTAATTGATCCTGCTTAAACAATATCGCTTGAATGAAAATCAAGATTTGCTCTGCACTTAATGCCCAGCTTTATTGATTGGTATCTCACCAACCGGCGTCATCATATAACCATTAAATTCATATTCAGCTATACCTGTAAGCATAATGTTATTAGCTGATTCAACAGTGGCATCAGTATCAACAGTGATCGGTACAGGTGAATTCATATTCCAAGTGCAACAGCTAGGTAACAAGCAGACATCGTAAGAACCTGATAGATTTAAATCACCACAATAAAAATCTTAGGAGCCTACGATGTCTTATACCCATTTAACCCGACAT
>Ga0228674_1000426_pt1 | contig 30028 bp, 29 predicted proteins | sample 1D_rmetaG_FD_189054 | JGI IMG/M metagenome (GOLD analysis project Ga0228674, IMG submission 189054) | Seawater microbial communities from Monterey Bay, California, United States - 1D_r | ecosystem: Environmental > Aquatic > Marine > Coastal | place: USA: California | collected 2016-09-26
CCCCCTTTGCGGCGGAGATAGTCGGCACGGATGCAGGCGACACCCAGCACCACGAGTACGCCACCGGCCATAGCAACAAGCAGATCTTCCATGCTGCACCCCTACCCCAAGCCCCAAGAGAACCCGCCAGCGGCCTTGGGGTGCCGGTGACGGGGTGTCTAGGCAAGCTAAGACACGGCGCATGTATAGTTGCCCTAATACAAGCCTGTCAAGGGAACCTAAGACATGACCGCCGTTCAGGAAATGCTTGATGCCGCCAAAAAGGGCGCAGGTATCCCGTCAGACAACGTTTTGAGCCAAAAGCTAGGGATCACCCGAGCAGTGATCAGCGCATGGCGAAATGGCCTCTACCCGGTGCCGGATGAGCGAATTGCGCAGATTTGCGAGCTAGCAAAGCTCGATGGGGCCATGTGGATCGCCAAGCTACACGCCGAACGCGCCACCTCCCCGGTCGAACGCAAGGTGTGGCGCTCGGTCCTGGACAGGCTCAGCGCGGCGGCGGCAGTGTTGATGCTGGTAGTCGTCGCAGCACCAAGCGTCGCTCGCGCAAATCCCGTTAAGATTCAGGGACTTAACGGCTCTGGCGACGGCAGTATGTATATTATGTTATGGAGCTTAAGAGCCCACACGACCCCTGGCCAGCCCCAAGCTCCTGCTCTGACCTGGAGCCTGATTGGGCGTCATCGGAACCTGGCCAACCCTCGTGATCAATGCCGCCACACTACTGGCCCTCTCACCGGCGCCGTTTCACTGCCACCTACCAGGAACCGCTTTAGCCGTCGCTACCGTACGCACGATCAACGCCGCCAGCAACGGGATGGCGATTCCATACACATACTGGGTCAGCGTCACGCCAATCCCGAACGGGAACCACATCGTTGGAACCCCTAACGAACCGAGTTCGCTCGTGTACTGCGATACGGTAATCACAAGAAGCACGGTCAGTGCCATGCCGCGCATTGGCCCATTGCGGGCTATCCGCGCGGCGACAAGCACGAGCAGCGCGAGTGTGCCGAGGCGGAAGACCTGTGTGCCCCAAGCCGCCCCCATAACGCCTCCGGCAATCCCGAGAGCCGCCAGAACAAGGGCGCCAGCATCGATCCCCCGCGAAGGTGGAAGCGCCCAGCGATTCCACGACAGCGCCCATGCCGCCAGGCTGAGCGGCATCCACAGCACATTGTTCAACCATGTGTAGGCAGGAAGGCTGAGCAGATCCGTCCAGGAGACGATCGCGTTGTCGAGCCGCTTCACGGCAGAGAGCAGAAGCGCGACACAAACGAAGGCGATGAACGACTGATGGCTGCTGAGCGGCCTTAGCGACAGCGCCAACACGATCACCATCGCCATCGCAAGCGGCTCGACCACTTCAACAATGTAGCCCGCGACGGTACGCCACCATTGCACGCGATACAGCTCACGGCTTTCTGGTTGCGGGGCAAGGGTTGGGGCTACGTGGATGCCGCCGCTCGCAGGGCCGGCAACGCTGCCGGGCTGCATGAATGTTCTTATGGCAATCACGCCCTGCGTGCCTGCGGCATCGGCGGGCAGCGAAAAGATCATCGGCCGCGTACCCACGACACGAGGCGACTGCCCTAGCCTGCCTGAGCCCCCCAGGCGCTTGCCGTTCCAGTACAGCTCGTAGCCATCCTCCACGGCGGTGGGCCCGAGGATGTCCCACACGCGGTCGCCCTCTGGAATTACAAGCGAGCGCCGGTACCAGGCATATCCCTGATACCCGGAATGACCGTGTGCCATCCATCCGCCGACATAGTTGGGCAGCCCCACGTCGCCGTCGATGCTGCTGGCCGGTGCGCTCAGGTCGAGCGTTTTCCAGGACGAATCATCCGCCGCGATACCCGCCCAGCGCGGATCGTCACCGACATGAAATTTCCATGGCCCGTCAATCAGAGGTGCCACAGCGCGGAGCCTGGGTGGATCAGGCCGACCGCCGATGGCAAGGACGGCGGTAGTACACACCCAGGCCACCAAGGTGAGCGCCAGGATGCCTGTCACGAGCGTGCGTTGCGCCGATGGTGCGAGGAACTGGAATCTGGTCGCCGCAGTCATTACGGGTCCTCTGTGAGGTCGAACGCCTGCCGCCAACTGAGAGCAGGTTTGCGCTCCAGAGGATGGACCGACAGCGTCACCAGCACAATCGGGGGCCGGACCGCTCACCGCCCCTGCCCCGCCTCCCCCTGATCACCACAGCGCCGATAGTCGAACGGAATCCGCAGAATCTTCCCATCCTCCCCCGTCCCGGAAATGCTGGCTTTCAAGTCGGCGCCATCGCGCCGGTACTCGATGCGATTCGGGAAATCATGCTGCGGATTCTCAAACACCACCCAGTTCTCGCCATGCTCGGCAATGACGAACGTGGTCGGCGCCACGCCATTGGGCTGCACATGAAAGCCAGCCGCTTTGCCTGCCGGCACGAGCCGCATGTACTCGTATGACTCCATGCTGCCGCGCCTCAGCGTACGGGACATCCCAAGCAACGCGCCGCCAGCCTCCGGCAGCCAGACCTCGTCCAGCCGGCGTTCCTCGGTGCCACCGCACCAATGCCCGGCCAACCAGTCGAACTCGGCCGGCGCCGCCGTAGCCGCGCCGCTCGCCAACGCCAGTCCTGCGCCCAGCAACACCATCTTCGACCTCAACATGCCCTGACCTCCTGGTTGGGTTCGCCGCAGGTTAGCGGCACGACGCCCGGTCCGCTTGTAAAAACGCGCAAGATGGCGTCCGATGCCGCATGGACTACTTCGAGCACCCTGCCCCCGACGAGCTGCGCCGGCATGTCCAGTGCCTGTGGTGGCTGCGGGACGAGGCGCCCGGGAATGACGTGCAGGTCATCTACCCGGATGGCCGTTGCGAGCTGATTGCCGAGCTTGGCGTGCCGCTGCATCTGCATGGTGCCGATGGCCAGATCCGTTCCGATCTGCCGTTCTGTTTCGCGGCTCAGCAATGTGGTCCGATCCGTCTGCAGGCCGTCGGCGCGGTGTTCTGCATCGGGGTGCGGCTGCAGCCGGCAGCGAGCGCTCTGGTTGCTGGCCCTCGGTTGCCCGGGCTTCGCGACCAGGCGCCGGACCTCTACACACTGGATGCTGCCTTTGCCGAAGTGTTCAGCACGGCCGCCCGCGCCAGTGCGGCAAGCGGTTCGCCCGAGCCGCTCTGGCAGATCCTGCGGGAGCGCTGCGCCGGCTTCTCACTGGATGAGCGCGTCGAGCAGGCGGTTGCGGCGTTGGATGCCATCGAGGGCGACCTGCGTATCGCCGAACTGGCACGCCGGGTTGGCATCTCGTTGCGCGCCCTGCAGACGCGTTTTCTGGCCGCTGTGGGCATGACGCCCAAAGAATACGCCCGTGTCCGCCGACTGCAGGCGCTGTTGCGCACGTTGGATGGCGAAGCGGCCAGCATCGCCTCGGCCGCCGCGCGTCACGGTTACAGCGACCAGGCCCATGCCACGCATGAGCTGCTGCACTGGACCGGCGTCACGCCCGGCCGACTGGCCCATGCACTGCGCAGCGATCGCGGCAGCAGCGATGCGTTGCAGTTGGCAGCGGCGTTTGTACGCGGAACCAGTGCCGGTCGCATGCCGTGAGCCCCCTGCTCTACCAAGCCCTCCAGCCAGGACAGCGGACGGCCCATTACGATCCGTTCGGGCCCCGATTGAAATCTGGCCGCGCTGTCACCTTCTGCAACTCGATGCAGCGCAGAGCGAGTGCGCTGCCGCCATCTTCACCTGCCTTGATCGAACCGTCCCGGGACAGCAGCAAGGCTTCACGCCTCACCCGATACGCCAAATCCGAAGATGCCCGCGTTGGTTCATCCACGCCCCCTTGAAGCGGGGCTCCTGGCAAGGCGGATTCGGGAATCGATCCAAGCACCACGAGCTGAGCGCACAAGCCCGCGTAGTAGGCATAGTACTCATCCTGCCCACGGGCATCCCCGGCAATTCGACCGAGTATATGAAAGGTCTCATGCGCCACCAGATCAACAAGATTTCCCTCTCGTCTCTCTTGGTTACCGAATGCCGCCACAGCCAACGCAAGGTGCGCCGATCGATATCCGAAACTCCACCTGCTCACGGAAATGGATTGCCCTTCGGGCACGATGATGACCGAATAGCGGGTACCGTGCTTGGGGAACCATCGCTCCGCCTCGGTGGCGGAGGCGTCTATGTTCCGGCAGGTTCTTTCAACATCTGGCTCGATGCCCGGGTAGATCTCGAGTTGGATCCTGTGTGTGACCGACTCGCATGTCTTGATCTCAGGGGGGCCGGACGCAAGGTTCGATCCAGGTAGATAGCTCTCACTGCGCAGATAGATCCAGCCTGCCAGAAGGGTCGAGCTGACCGATGTGTAACCTGCGGATGAGACCTGCGGCGGGATGCTCTTTGGCTGCAAGGCGCAGGCACCCATGAAAGAGCAGAATACAAGGACGCAGGATGTTCGCCAGATCATGCTCGCTCTACTCCAGGCCGCTACAGAAACCGGTGCATCACAAACACGTCCACCAGCCCCAGCGTTCGATGCCGGAATGCCTCCGGTAGCGTTCCGACCACCGCAAACCCCAGCTTCCGGTACAGCGCGACGGCCGGCGCGTTGGTACTGACCACGTAGTTGAACTGCATGGCCAGGAAGCCTTCCGCCCTCGCCCGGTCCAGGCTGTGCTCCACCAGCGCTCGCCCAATGCCGCGCCCCTGAGCCGACGGATCGACCACGTAGGTGGCGCTGGCCACGTGTGCGCCCAGATCGGGGAAGTTGGCGCCCATCTTGTACATTCCGACTACGCGGTCTTCCAGAACTGCCACATAAGCCGGCTGCAGCCCGAACCAGTAGCTCTGGAAGGTGCTGGCCTCGAAGGTGCCGGCGAACGGCAGCGCATCCTCGGTCGCAATGGCAGCGCTGAAGATCCCCCACATGGCGTCGAAGTCACCTGCGGTGGCAGCCCGGATTTCCATGCGAGTCCTCGCGGATCGGCGTAGTGGCCAAGGCGGACACTAGCAGAAACAAACCACACGGCCGTAGCTGCTTCACGTACCGCCGCCATCGGTTCCGCAATAGTTGAGGCAATTCCGGCTTGCAGAGCAGTACATGCCCCCTACTTCCGCGCGCATCCCGCACCGTTTTCGCCGATGGCGCGTCGTGGGCTATGTCCTGTTGGGCATCTACGCGCTCTACCTGCTGGCCGGCAACATCTTCCTCAACACCCCGCTGTTCGACCAGGTCACCAACCGCAAGCCGCACAAGTTCGTGATGACCACCGGCCCGGCCATCACGCTGCTGCCGGGCCACGTCATTGCCTGGAACGTGCACATGCGCGGCCACGTGAACCACACCGTCTACGTGCTGCACGCCGAGCGCGCCAGCGCCCGGTTGGCGGTATTTCCCCTGTTCAAGCGGGAGGTGCGGGTGCCCCGGCTGCAGGCCACAGGGGTCTCCGCCGAAATCAGCCGCGTCGAGGATGCCATCCCGCCCCCTCCCCGTAGCGACCAGGGCTGGACCCTGCGTTTCGACGCGATCCACAGCGACAGCATCCGCAGCGCTCGGTTCGGCAAGCTGTTGATCATCGGCAAGGGCCAGGGCACGGTCGGCTTCCTCAAGCAGCTGCGCGGCGGCCCGTCCGAGCTGTTCGATTCCGAGGTCTCATTCAGCGATGCGGACACCAGCTTTGACGGCGTGCAGCTGCTGGGCGACATGAATCTGACCGCGCGCTTCAGCTATCCACGTCACTACCGCGACCAGGCGCCGGGGCTGGCCAAGCTGAAGATCCTGCACGCGCAACTTGAGGTGGATGCACGCAGCCAGGGCCTGCGCATGGATACCGATGCGCAGCAGCCGCGCATTTCCAGCGCGCCGGTGCTTGGCCGCCTGCAGCTGGCCGCCCACCTGATCGACGGCCAGCTGCAACCCGGCGACCGTGCGCTCTGGCAGGTTCCGCTCTATCTGGGCGATGGCGCGCCTGATCGTGGCCTGCTCGCGCTGCAGCTCAACGTGGCCAACGACCTGCGCCTGCAGGCGCGCCTGCCGCCCAAGCCGGGCTCGGGCAGCGAAGTTGATGCGGACATCCACATCACCGGGCGCGACATCCCGTTCCAGGCGCCGGTCCAGCTGCTGGAGCGCAGTTCCGGCACCGTGCGCGGCGAATGGACCTTTACGTCGCTCAACTGGATCCCTGCCCTGTTCGTGCGCAAGCCGTGGCTGCAGCTGGATGGCGGCGGCACGCTGAAGGCCGACCTGCGCCTGCGCCATGGCGAGCTGATCGAAGGCAGCACCGTGGACATTCCTTCGGCGGCCGCCGTGGCCGAAGTTGCCGGCGTGCGCCTGGCCGGCACCGCCAGTGCGCATGGCGAATTGAAGGCCGGCACGCCCAATCAGGCACAGCTGGCGATCCGGCTGCCAAGCTTCAGTGCACGCCCCAGCGATGCCAAGGACGTGCGCCTGTTCGACGGTCGCGACCTGGCCGTGGACCTGACCGGCGACGGCCGCCTGCAGGAACTGCGCAAGGGTGTACGCGCCCGGCTGCGTTTCAGCGAAGCCACCATTCCGGACCTGGCCGCCTACAACCGCTACCTGGGCTCGTCGCAGCTACGACTGTTGCGTGGCACCGGCAGCCTCAGTGGCGATGCCACGCTCGACACCGATGGCCGCGTTGGCCATGGCACGGCGCGCCTGCTGGGTCGCAACGCCAGCGCCAAGGTGGCAGGCCTGGACATGGGCGGCGATGTCGACGTGAACGCAACCCTGCGCCGCGGCGATTTCAACCAGCGCCACTTCGACCTGTCCGGCACCACCGTCGAACTGCGCAATGTGCAGGTGGCTGGCACCGCGTCCAGCACGGCATGGAAAGGCCGTGCTGCGTTCAAGCAAGGCCGCATCGACGCGCAATCCCCATTCCAGATGGACGCCACCACCGACTTGACCCTGAGCGATGCCCGCCCCCTGCTGGCGGTATTCGCCACGCGCACCGACTACCCGCGCTGGACCCTGTCGCTGCTGGATTCCGGGCAGGTCGATGCACAGGCCAGGCTGCGTTGGCGGCCGGGTCACCTGATCATCGACGGTCTGCAAGCCGAGAATGATCGCCTCTCGGTGCGCGCACGCCTGGATCTGCTGGAACAGCGCAAGCGTGGCGATCTATATCTGCGCTGGGGGCTGCTGGGTGCTGGCATCGAGCTCGATGGTGACCAGCGCCAGTGGCATCTGGCCAAGGCGCGCGAGTGGTTCGAGCAGCGCCCTTCCCTGCTGCCTTCAGGCCAGGACGGGAACGCCACGGGCACTTCAGACTGATCGCCGCCGGCCTGCATCCATTTGCCGCCTTCGTTCGTATGAGGGGGCATAGGTATCATGGAGTTGTACGCAATGAAGCGGAGTTCGCAGGCGCTGGGTCTTCTGGGATGGTTCGCGGTCACCTTTGCGGCGGCCGCATTGGGCGCGTGGGCGTCCACTTCCGCTGCCAGCTTCTACGCCAGCCTCACCCTGCCGGCCTGGGCACCGCCTGCCAGTGTATTTGGGCCGGTCTGGACCCTGCTCTACGCGATGATGGCCGTTGCCGCCTGGCTGGTCTGGCGGGAGCGCGGTTGGCGCGGTGCGCGACCAGCGCTGACACTCTATCTAGTGCAGCTCGCGGTCAACGCCTTGTGGAGCTGGCTGTTCTTCGGCTGGAAACTGGGCGCACTCGCCTTTGCTGACATTCTTGTGCTGATCGTGCTGGTGTGCGCGACGATCCTCGGCTTCCTGCGCATCCAGCGTGGCGCCGCAAAGCTATTGCTGCCCTACCTTGCCTGGATCTCGTTCGCCTCGGCGCTCAATTTCGCCGTGTGGCGTGCCAACCCTGGGGTGCTGTGAGCACCCATCAGCGCCCTCACGCCTGCGCGGCCACCTGCGGCTGCCAAGCACGCAACAGTGACGGCTTGAATGCCTGTTGGCCGCAGCCGGCAGGGCAACGCACCACCCGCGATGCGGAGTGGCTGACCAGTCCCTGCCCTTCCTCGGCCTTGAACACCGTTTCGCACGACAGGCAGCGGGCGACCAGCGAGTACAGGTGCAGCAGGCGGCCACTGGCCGGGTCCTGCAGCGCATCCACATCCAGCAGTTCGAACTGGCAGCTGTCGGGCAGCATGCGGTACGGCATGGGAGGCAGGGTCTGCAGGTTCACGGTCGTGGTGGCTCAAGGAGGTTGGCCTACGGTAGGCAACCCGCTGTGCAGCGAGCGTGCAGCGCACATGTACCTTCTGCGAAACACGCAAGCGGTCGCCAACCGGCGAAAGTGAAGAGTTCAGTTTTCAATGAAACGCCCTTCACACTCACGAAGGGTATGCGAATGCACGCTTTTGCTTCACCATCACGGAATAGCGGATGCAGTGCTGGGATGTCCCCGTCCGGGATGTTCCCGTCATCCATGAATCATGAGTGCCGCCTTTGATGCCTTCCGTTGAGTCCAAGCACGACGCTGCGCTGTCCCGTTGTGCACGCGAACCGATTCATACGCCGGGCGCAATCCAGCCGTACGGTGTGCTTCTGGTACTGGAGCCGCACTCACTGCGGGTGCGTGAGCGCGCCATCAGCCAGCCCAGGCTGCTGCAGCAGTTCGGCGAGCCGCTGATGCAGCACGTCAGCGAAGTGCTGGGCGGCGTGCTGGCGCCGTTCGAGGCGCTCTTCCAGCAGGCCGCGGTCGGCAGCAGCGCCCACGTCGGCGCCGTGCACCTGGATGGCCACGGCCGGCATCAATTGCTGGTGCACCGCTCTGCCACCGACCTGCTGGTCGAGCTGGAGTCACCCGTTCCCGGCCAGCCGGGCTCGCTGGAGGAGCTCTACCCGGCCATCCGCGAGCTGATGACCGCCATCGAGTCGGCCTCGACGGTGGAGGACCTGTGCCAGCTGGCCGCCGAGCACATGCGCCGGCTCACCGGCTTTGATCGCACCCTGGTCTACCAGTTCGATGCGGGCTGGAACGGCATCGTGGTGGCCGAGGATGGCAACGGCCTGTTGCCGTCCTACCTGGACCTGCGTTTTCCCGAGTCGGACATTCCGGCCCAGGCCCGCGAACTGTATCGGCGCAACCGTGTACGGCTGATCGCAGACAACAACTACACCGCGGCGCCCCTGATGCGCGCCGAGGACCATCGCGACGCGCCGCCCACCGACCTCAGCCTGGCGGTACTGCGCAGCGTATCGCCGGTCCACATGCAGTACATGCGCAACATGGGCACCGGGGCATCGATGTCGGTGTCGCTGGTGCATGAGGGCCAGCTGTGGGGCCTGGTGTCGTGCCACACGGTGGACCCACGTCGCCTGCCCTACCACGTGCGCACTGCGTGCGAGTTCATGGGCCAGATCCTGTCACTGCAGATTGCCCTGAAGGAACGTGCGCGTGCCATTGAAGAGCGCGTGGCGCGGCGCTCGGTGCTGGTCAAGCTGCTGGCCCGCATGGCCGGCGACGAGGACTTCATGGCCGCGCTGCGCCACGACGAAACCAGCCTGCTGTCGCTGACCGGCGCGGCCGGCGCGGCCATCGTGCACAAGGGCGACTGCATGCGCGTGGGCCTGTGCCCGCCCGCGACCGACGTGCTGGCCCTGGCCGACTGGCTGGCCGCACAGCAGGCCGGGCAGGAAACGTACTGCACCGACCATCTGGCCGGTGACTGGTCGCCCGGCGTGCGCCTGGCCGACGTGGCCAGTGGCGTGCTGGCGGTGTCCATCTCGCAGCTGCACGACAGCTACCTGATGTGGTTCCGCCCCGAGGTGGTGCGCACCGTGCGCTGGGGCGGCGACCCACGCAAGACCGCCGCGCCGGACGTGGTGCTGTCGCCGCGCAGCTCCTTCGAGGCGTGGAAGGAAACCGTGCAGCATCGCAGCCTGCCGTGGAATGACGCCGACCGCGATGCCGCGCACGAGATGCGCACCGCCATCGTCGACATCGTGCTGCGCAAGGCCGAGGAAATGGCCGAGCTGAACGAACAGCTGATGCGCAGCAACAAGGAGCTGGAAGCCTTCTCGTACTCGGTCAGCCATGACCTGCGCGCGCCCTTCCGCCACATCGTCGGCTATTCGGAGCTGCTGGGCAGCTCGGCCGGTGAACGCCTCAACGATACCGAACGCCGCTTCCTCGACACCATCGTGGAATCGGCCAAATCGGCCGGTACGCTGGTGGACGATCTGCTGAGCTTCTCGCAGATGGGGCGCTCCACGCTTGGCCGGGCGCGGTTGGACATGGCGGTGCTTGCCGAGGACGTGCGCAGGAGCCTGGCGCTGGACTACGCCGGCCGCGACGTACAGTGGACGCTGGCGCCGCTGCCGGGGGTGCACGCCGATCCGACGATGATGCGCCTGGTCTGGCAGAACCTGCTCTCCAACGCGGTCAAGTTCACCCGCGAGCGCGAGCATGCGGTGATCGAGGTCGGCCATGAGCGCAGCGAGGAGGAGGACCACTTCTTCGTACGCGACAACGGCTGCGGCTTCGACATGCGCTATGTCGACAAGCTGTTCGGCGTGTTCCAGCGCCTGCATCACGTCGAGGAATTCGAAGGCACAGGCATCGGCCTGGCCAATGTACGCCGTATCGTCAGCCGCCACGGCGGCAGGACCTGGGCCGAGGGTGAGCCTGGCAAGGGCGCCACGATCCACTTCACCATACCCCGTTCCACAGGAGATCACCCATGAGGGACCTGCGGCCGATCCTCCTCGTCGAGGACAGCCCCAAGGATGCCGAGCTGACACTGGCCGCGCTGTCGCGCTGCCAGCTGCTGAACGATGTCATCCATGTACGCGACGGGGCCGAAGCGCTGGACTACCTGCGCTGCGAAGGCAAGTTCGCCGGCGCCAACCACGGTTGCCCGGTGGTGGTGCTGCTGGACCTGAAGCTGCCCAAGGTGAACGGCCTGGAGGTGCTGGAGCAGGTGCGCGGTGACGCGCAACTGAGCAGTACGCCGGTGGTGATGCTGACCTCCTCGCGCGAGGAACAGGACCTGGTGCGCAGCTACGAACTGGGCGTGAATGCTTTCGTGGTCAAGCCGGTCGATTTCAAGGAATTCTTCGATGCCATCCAGGGGCTGGGCATGTTCTGGGGCATCACCAATCAGCCGCCGCCCCATCGCCCCAATGGATCGGGGCAGCACAATGCATGATGGATCGCGCCGCAGCGAGCGCCTGCGCATCCTCATGCTGGAGGACAGTGCGCTTGATGCGGAGTTGATCACCGCACAACTGCAACGCGCCGGCCTGGATTTCGAGGTCGAGCGGGTGTGGTCCCGCAACACCTTCATCGAGGCAATCGACCACCATCCGTTCGACGTGATCCTCGCCGACCACGTGCTGCCGGGCTTCGACGGCGATGCGGCGCTCGCGCTTGCACGCGAGCGGATTCCGCACACCCCCTTCATCTTCGTCTCCGGCACGCTTACCGAAGAACTGGCAGTTCAGGCGCTGACCCGCGGCGCACGTGACTACGTGGTCAAGCAGCGGCTGCAGCGCTTGCCGGATGCCATCCGGCGGGCACAGCAGGAAGCCCGCGAACGCACCCAGCTGGCCGATGCACAGGCCGCACTGAACGACAGCCAGGCCCAGTTGCAGCAGGTGACCGATGCCGTGCCGGCGCTGATCGCCCAGCTCGACAAGGAGCACCGCTATCGCTTTGCCAACAAGGCATTCCTGGACTGGCACGGCATCAGCCTGGCTGAACTGCTGGGCCGTAGTGCGCGTGATGTCAGCGGCATTTCCGCGTTCGAGCATGCCCTGCCCAGCCTGCAGCAGGTGCTGCGGGGCGAGCGCAGCAGCTTCCAGGTGGAGCTGGCGCACCGCAGTGGCGAGTCACGATTTGTGCAGATGGACTGCGTGCCCGAACGCGGCGCCGATGGCGAGGTGGTGGGTTACATCTGCCTGGGCAGCGACGTCTCCGGGTTGAAGCAGGCCGAACTGGCGCTGCGCGAGGACAACCAGCTGCTTGAACGGCAGGTGCAGGCGCGCACCACCGAACTGCGGGCCAGCAAGCGACGCCTGCAGGCGATCTTCGAATCCAGTTTCCAGCACCAGGTGTTGTTGGACCTCGCGGGCCAGGTGGTGGATGCCAACATCGCCTCGCTGGCCGCGGTGCTGGCCGACAAGCCCGAGGTGATGGGCCTGCGTTTCGGGCAGTCGCCCTGGTTCGCTGGCACCGATGACATCGGCGCGACCGTTGACCGGGCCATTGCCGATGCCGCCATGGGGCACAGTTCGCTGCATGCGCTTGATCTGGAATTGCCGACCGGCCGACGCAGCTTCGATTTCTCGTTCCGCCCACTGCTGGATGCCGAGGGCGCGGTCACCGCCGTGGTTTCGGAGGCGGTGGAAACCACCGCCCGGCTGCAGGCCGAGCACGCGCTGCGGCAGGCGCAGAAGATCGAGGCGGTGGGCCAGCTCACCGGCGGCATCGCCCACGATTTCAACAACATCCTCACCGTGATCTCCGGCAACGTCGAGCACGCCATGCTGCTCAGCGAGCGTGCCGGCGAGCCCGGAGCGATGGTCGGCCGTGCGCTGGACAATGCCCTCAAGGGCGTCGGCCGCGCCGCCAGCCTGACCCAGCGCCTGCTGGCGTTTGCTCGCCGCCAGCCCTTGCACAGCCAGGCCGCCAACCTCAACGACCGCCTGCTGGACATGCATGACATGCTGCAGCGTGCACTGGGCGAACTGGTGCAGCTGGACATCCGCGTCGCCGAGGACATCTGGTGCATCGAGATCGACGTCAGCCAGCTGGAGGCCTCCGTGCTCAATCTGGCCGTCAATGCCCGCGACGCCATGCCACACGGTGGTCGGCTGGCCATCGAAGTGGACAACAGCCATCTCGACCACGACTACGCGGCCCTTTTCCCTGATGCAGCACCGGGCGAGTACGTGATGCTGCGGGTCCGCGACAATGGACACGGCATGGATGCAGCCACGCTGGCGCGGGTGTTCGAGCCCTTCTTCACCACCAAGCAGGTAGGCCGGGGAACCGGCCTGGGCCTGTCGATGGTGCACGGCTTCGTCAAGCAGTCCGGCGGGCATGTGCTGATCGATTCGGTGGAAGGCGGCGGCACCAGCATCACCATGATGTTCCCGCGCTCGGCGCTGGCCCTGCCCTGTGAGGGAACGGCACCGCAGACCGGACTGGCCGGCTATTCGCCGCGCGAAGAAACCATCCTGGTGGCCGAGGACAACGACGATGTCCGTGCCCATACCGTGGACGCGCTGCGCGTGCTGGGCTATCGCGTGCTGGAGGCGCACGACGGCCCTTCGGCCCTGCGCCTGCTGGAGCGCCCTGACACCACCGTCGATCTACTGTTCTCCGACGTGGTGATGCCTGGGATGTCGGGCTGGGAGCTGGTGCGCGAAGTGCGCGAACGCTGGCCGGACGTCGCGGTGCTGTTCACCTCGGGCTACCCGCGTGACCACGATGCGGTCGGCAGCCAGGGCCGCGCGGCCGCGCTGCTGCCCAAGCCGTTCACCCGCAGTGATCTGGCGCAGGCGGTACGGACTGCGCTGGAGGGTGCCCTGCACTGAGATCAAGGGGCCGGATCGCGCACTCCCGCCGCGATCCGGTTGATGTCCGCGCACTCGACCGTGGCCGGCGGATGCTCCCGGCCGGCCAGCGCGATCATTGCCTGGCCCAGCGCCAGATTGCTGGTCACCAGCGAGGGCGCGATCGCGCCGGCCAGTTTCATCAGCGGCGCGCCACCCCAGTACAACGGCTTCAGCAGGCCGTGGCGGGTGTCGGTGCCTTCCACCGGGCGCACGCCACCCGGGCGCAACATCACCGTGCGAACCGGCAGCGCTTGCAGCGCCAGCTCGGTTTCGCCCTTGATGCGCAGCGGCATCAGCCGGCTGCCCGCATCTGCGCCTACACCGGACACATACAGGAAGCACCCCTGCGGATTGGCCGCCGCCCACGCCCGGGCAACGGCAAGCGTGGTGTCCAGCGTAACGCGACGGTACTCAGCCTCGGCGGTGCCTACCGGTGGCGCACCGGCACAGTAGAAGCAGGCATCGAACCCTGCCAGTTCATCCTGGCGCGCTTCGATGCGCAGGAACTCCGGCACGATCAGTTCGCTACCGGCACCGCGCAGGCTGCCCGGATGCCGGACCAGTGCAGTCAGCTGAGACACCTGGCGTGAGCGCTGACAGGCCAGGGCCACGCCCTGCCCCACCAACCCGGTAGCGCCGGTCAACAGAACCCGCAATGCACCGGCAGCCGCCATTGTGGTCACCCTAAAGCTTCACGAAGCGCTGGATCTTCCGCGCCAGCCAGCCACTGAACACCAGCGGCGCATCCAGCGCGGACACGCAGATGCACGGCACGCCCGGTGCGGTGACGGGCTGGTGCTCCACCTCCTCATCCAGGTCCGCCACATCGCCCGGCGCGAACAGGCCCAGCGCGTCGTTGTACGAACCGCGAAGGATCTGGGTCAGTTCACTGCGTCCGTGGCTGTGCATCGGCAGGCACTTGCCCGGCGCAATCTTCAACATGATCAGCGATGGCATCTGTTCGGCGCGGATGCAGTGCACGCCCGGTGCCATCCAGCGCCAGCGGAGGCCACTCAAGGTGCTGCCGAAATACGGATGCAACGACGCCGGGAGATGGTCCGGATTCGCCCCCGGTCGCTCCTGCAACAGCGGCCGCGCAGCGGAGGGGAGATCGGTTTCCGTCTCCGTCGCCAGCTGCATCAGCATCGCTTCGCGCAGCTGCTCGCGGCGCGCGTCGTTTGCAGCAGGCTGGGTCTGCTCCAGCAACATCGCGCCGATGGCTTCGGCCTCGCGCAGGCGCTGGCGGCATTGCGAACAGTGCTCCAGGTGGGCGCCGGCCACGATGCTCAACGGCGCGGGCAGCGCACCGGCCGCATAGCTCATCAATGTGGATTCGTGCAGATGGTGGTGCGGATTCACAGCGCACCTCCCACTTTCGACTGCAGTTGCAGGAAGGCGCGTCGCAGATGCGATTTGACCGTGCCCAGCGGCATGCCCAGCGCCTCGGCAATCTCGCTGTGGCTCTTGGCTTCGAAATAGGACATCCGCACCAATCGCGCCTGCACGGCAGGCAGCTCGTTGATGCGCTGGCGCAGCCGCGCCTGGTCGGCGAACTGTTCGGCGCTGCTGCGTTCGATCATATCCACGGTTGCCGCGTCCTCCACCGCCGCCTGCACCTGCAGCCAGCTGCGCTCGCGCCGCACCCGATCGATATGCAGGTTGCGGGCAATCCGGTACAGCCAGGTACTCAGCGCCCCCTGGGCGGCGTCGTAGTCGGCGGCGCGCAGCCACAACCGCAGCAGGCATTCCTGCGCCAGCTCTTCGGCCACCGCGTCAGATGCGCCGAGGCCGCGCAGATAGACGCACAACCGTGGCATGAAATGGTCGTAGATCCGCATGAAACAGTCGCAGTCGCGCAGGCGGGCGACCCTGTCCATGTCACCGGCCCAGTTCGTCGGCTCGCTGCTCGGCTGCTGGGAACTGGACACGATGCGTGCGGTATCGAAGGTGAGGAGAGTGCTGGCGGCGTCAGGGTACATCTGCGTTCGCGGCGGGCAGGTGAAGGTCTGTCCTCTGTACGCGCGTCGGTGGCGATTGGATGCAGGCCACGGACCGCATCCATCCGGCCGCGCCTGCCGTATGACCAGGGCCCACCCTGCGGATGACGATCATGCGGACCGCCTGGCTGCTGTTGTGCCTCCCCCACGCCGCGCTGGCAGCCCCCTGGCTGCGGACCGAAGGCCTTGCCAGCACCGGGCAAGGCGCCGCCGCCTATCGCGAAGTGCACTGGCAGCGCGACGCGAGCGAAGGCGCCGAACGCTGGGTGCTGTACCAGTGCCCGGATGGGCGCCCCTTCGCCCGCAAGCACCTGCCCGCGACCTCCCGTCCGCAGGCGCGCGGCTACTTGCTGGACGATCTGCGCAGCGGCCAGAAGGTGCAGATCGAGGTGGCCGGCGGCAGTGTCCTGATCGACTGGAAGGAGGATGCCGATGCCCCATCGCGCCAGCGCCGCCTGGAACTGCCCGCTGATGCCGTGATAGATGCCGGCTTTGACGCCGCCGTGCGCCAGCATTGGCCGGCGCTGATGCGCGGCGAGCGCATCTCGCTGCCGTTCCTGGTTCCGGGGCGGCAGCGCTATTTCCCTGTACAGGTTCGCCGCACTGGCCCGCTGCGCTGGCAGGGGGTGGCCGCGCAGCAGATCGAGGTCAGCCTCGACACCTGGTATGGCGGCATCGCGCCGCGGCTGCAGCTGGTCTATGCCGATACCGAACGACGACTGCTGGAGTTCCAGGGCACCAGCAACCTGCGCGATGCACGGGGCCACTATCCGCAGGTGGTGGTTCGATTCGCCACCGCTGCGCGCGCAAGCAGCGCCAGCGAATGGCAGCAGGCATGGGCGCAACCGCTCGTCGCCGGCTGCGGCGTGACGTCCGGGTGAAGTGAAACTAACAGCGGAAGCACGCATCCAGTGGGCATTGTGCTGCGTAGAGAGAAGACACGACCCCCTTCGAGACCCCTCATGGCCTCTGCAGCGCCCCTCCCCCGTCGCCGTTGGCGCCTGCTGCGCACAGTGCAGCGCTGGGTCGACACCGGCAGTGCTGCAGACGGCGCCGTCGACCGCCCCGGGCGTATCGACTGGCTGCGCGCGGTACCGTTCGCACTGATGCATGTGGCGTGCCTGGCGGTGATCTGGGTGGGGGTGTCATGGACCGCAGTGATCGTTGCGGCGGCACTCTATGCCGCGCGCATGTTCGCAATCACCGCGTTCTACCACCGCTATTTTTCGCATCGCACCTTCCAGTCATCGCGAGCGGTGCAGTTCGTATTCGCTGTCATCGGGGCCGCCAGCGTGCAACGCGGACCACTGTGGTGGGCCGCGCATCACCGCCATCACCACCGCCACGCCGACCAGCCGCTGGACCCGCACTCGCCGCGTGAAGGTGGCTTCTGGCGCAGCCACATGGGCTGGTTTCTGACCCGCGAGGCCTTCGCCACGGACCTGTCGCGCGTTCCGGATCTGGCGCGCTTCCCGGAACTGCGTTGGCTGGATCGCTTCGACACCGCGGTTCCCGTACTACTGGCCGCAGCGCTGTATGCGCTCGGCGCCGGCCTGGAGCGCTGGGCGCCGGGCCTGCACACCTCGGGACCGCAGCTGTTGGTGTGGGGCTTCTTCATTTCCACCATCGTGCTGTTCCACGCCACCGTGACCATCAACTCGCTGGCGCATCGATTCGGCCGCCGCCGCTTCGAGACCCGCGATGACAGCCGCAACAACCTCTGGCTGGCCCTGCTTACCTTTGGCGAAGGCTGGCACAACAACCACCACTTCTTCCCGGGAACGGTCCGGCAGGGCTTCCGCTGGTGGGAGGTGGACCTGACCTGGTACGGCCTGCGCGTGATGGCGGCCTTCGGCCTGGTAAAGGGCCTCAAGCCGATTCCCGAGTGGGTGCTGGCCAAGGCGAGGTACTGACATGCGCATCGCGATCATCGGCTCCGGCATTGCGGGCCTGGCCAGCGCCTGGTGGCTGGACGGCGAACACGAGGTCACGCTGTTCGAGGCCAACGATTATCTGGGCGGCCATACCCATACCCACGACGTGCAGGTGGATGGCTTGCAGATGGCGGTGGACACCGGCTTCATCGTCTTCAATCCGCTGCACTATCCGCTGCTGACGGCATTGTTCGACGAACTGGGCGTGGCGTCCCAGCCTACGACGATGAGCTTCTCCCTGCACAGCGAGCGTAGCGGCGTGGAGTACAACGCCACCTCGCTGGACGGGCTTTTCTGCCAGCGCCGCAACCTGTTGTCACCCCGGTTCTGGGGCATGCTGGCCGACCTGCGCCGGTTCTACCGGGACGCGCCATTGCTGCTGGCCGAAGATGAAGGCCCCACCCTGGGCCAGTACCTGCATGCCCAGCGCTACGGCGAGGCATTCGTCGAAGAGCATCTGCTGCCGATGGCATCGGCGCTGTGGTCCTCCCCCACCCGCTCGGTGATGGACTTCCCGGCCCGCTACCTGGCCCAGTTCATGGCCAACCACCAGATGCTGCAGATGAGCGGGCGCTCCCCCTGGCGGGTGGTGAGCGGCGGCTCGGCGCGCTATGTCGACGCTCTGCGCGCCCGCTGGCGCGTGCGTGAGCGGCTGCAGTGCCCGGTGCATTCGGTCGAGCGCATGCCGTGGGGCGCGCGCGTGCACAGTGCTGCCGGCGTAGAAGGTTTCGATGAGGTGATCCTGGCCTGTCACAGCGACCAGGCGCTGGCGCTGCTGGGTGACGCAGACCCTGTCGAACGCGAGGTGCTCGCTGCCATCCGCTACCAGCCCAACGAAGCGGTGCTGCACACCGACGCAACGCTGCTGCCGCGCAATCGCAAGGCATGGGCCGCATGGAACGCGCATGTGCCGCGTGACCCGTCTGCGCCCTGCACGGTCAGCTACTGCATGAACCTGCTGCAGGGCCTGCCCGGTGACACGCCGCTGGTGGTGACGCTCAACCGCAGCGAGGCGATCGACCCGACCAAGGTCCTGCGCACGCTGCGCTACACCCACCCGGTGCACGACCACGCAGCCGTCCGGGCCCAGCAGCGCTGGCCCGAGCTGCAGGGCCGTCGCCACACCTGGTTTGCGGGCGCGTACTGGGGCTGGGGCTTCCATGAGGATGGAATCCGCAGTGCGCGGCGCGTAGTCGATGCGCTGCGTGCCTGCGAGCCGCACCGGTTGTTGCCGGAGGCAAGCGAGGTTGCCGCGTGAGCACCAGCGCGCTCTATTTCGGGCAGGTGATGCATCGGCGGCATCACCCGCACCCGCACGCGTTCCGTTACCCGATCGCGCAGCTGCTGCTCGACCTGGACGAGCTCGATACGGTGTTCGCTGGCCGCTGGCTGTGGTCGATCAATCGGCGCAACCTGGCCGAATTCCGCCGCAGCGACTACTTCGGTGATTCCACGCGGCCACTGGCCGATACAGTACGCGACCACGCCGCGACCACCCTCGGCTTCCGGCCGGGTGGACCGGTGCGCCTTCTCACCCACCTGCGCTTTGCCGGGCATGTGTTCAATCCGGTCAGCTTCTATTACTGCTACCAGCCCGATGGCAGCACCCTGGACTGCATCGTGGCCGAAATCACCAACACCCCGTGGAAGGAACGGCATGCCTATGTGCTGCCGGTCTCCGCGGCCACCCATGAGGGCACCTCGCTGCGCTGGCAGTTCGACAAAGGCTTCCACGTCTCGCCCTTCATGCCGATGGACTGCCGCTATGACTGGCGCTTTAACGTGCCCGGCGGAGACCTGCGCGTGCACATGCAGGTCTGGCGCGACGGTGTCCGCCAGTTCGATGCCACCCAGGCCATGCAGCGCCGCGCACTGGATGGCCCCGGCCTGGCCCGGGTGCTTGCCTGCTATCCGCTGATGACGCTGCAGGTGGTGGGCGCGATCCATTGGCAGGCCTTGCGCCTGTGGCTGAAGCGCAACCCCGTCCACGACCACCCCAACCTTGCCGGGAAACCGCGATGAACTCGATGACTCCTTCGGTCGCGCTGCCGCGCCCGGGCGCACTGGATGCCTTCCTGCGCCGCCGCCTGCTGGCCCAGCTCGCCCCGCTGCGCGAGGGCCGGCTGTGTGTGCGCGACGCGCTCGGCGAAGTCTGGCTTGGCGATGCCCGGGGCGAACTGAATGCCACCGTCAGCATCGACGACCCGGCGTTCTACAGGAAGGTCGCCGCGCAAGGCAGCGTCGGCGCAGGTGAGAGCTACATCAACGGTGAATGGCATTGCGACGATCTGGTCGCGCTGATACGGCTGCTGGTACGCAACCGCGATCTTCTCGACAGCATGGAACACGGCCCGGCCCGCGCCGGCGGTTGGCTGCTGCGCGGCTGGAACCGCCTGCGCCGCAACAGCCGTGAAGGCAGCCGCCGCAACATCGCCGCGCACTACGATCTCGGCAACGACTTCTTCGCCCTGTTCCTGTCGCCGGACCTGATGTATTCCTCGGCGCTGTTCTCCGATGAAAGCGAATCGCTCGAATCGGCCTCGCGGCGCAAGCTGGACCGCATCTGCCAGCAACTGCGGCTCAGCCCTGGCGATCGCGTGGTGGAGATCGGCACCGGCTGGGGCGGCTTCGCCGTGCATGCCGCAACGCACTATGGCTGCCACGTCACCACCACCACCATTTCCGCCGAGCAACATGCGCTGGCTGCCGAGCGCGTGCAGGCCGCCGGCCTGCAGGACCGGGTCACCCTGCTGATGCAGGATTACCGCGACCTGCAGGGCCAGTTCGACAAGCTCGTCTCGATCGAGATGATCGAAGCCATCGGCGCCGAGTACCTGGATACCTACATGGCAACGTTGCAGCGCTTGTTGAAGCCGGACGGCGTGGCCCTGCTGCAGGCCATCACCATCGAGGATCACCGCTACGAGCAGGCCCGGCGCAGCGTCGACTACATCAAACGCTACGTCTTCCCGGGCAGCTTCATTCCTTCGATCAACGCGATCATGGCGGCCAAGACCCGATCCAGCGACCTGCAGCTGATCGCCCAGCAGGATTTCGGGCACTCCTATGCGCTGACCCTGCGCGCCTGGCGCCAGCGCTTCCTGGCGCAGTTGCCCGCCGTGCAGGCACAAGGCTTCGACGCGCGTTTCTGCCGGCTGTGGGAGTTCTACCTGGCGTACTGCGAGGGCGGCTTCCTGGAGCGCTCGATCGGTGTCTCGCACCTGCTGCTGGCGCGCCCCGGCCATCGGCCGATCACGGATGCGGACGGCGGGCACTGAGATGGGCCGCTTCTGGGCCAACCTGCTCGGTAACCAACTGGTCTGGCTGAGCGCCGTGGCCGGCGCCGGCCGCGGCTGGCAGTGGCCCGCACTGCTGGCTGCGACGCTGTACATCGGCAGCCAACTGCTCACGTCCCCGCAGCCGAGGCTGGAGCTCCGGCTGCTGGCATGGGCACTGGCCTGCGCCTGGCTGGTTGACGCCAGCGCAGCGGCCAGCGGCACGGTGCGTTATGCCGCCGCCGCGTTCGGTTGGGCGCCGCCGCCGTGGATCATGGCGCTGTGGGCGGCGTTCGCGATGACGCTGACCACCTCGATGCGCTTCCTGCAGCGGCACGCCGCGCTGCCGATGCTGTTCGGCCTGCTGTTGGCGCCGCTGGCCTACCTCTCTGCTGCGCGCGGCTTCGACGCGGTACGGTTCGCAGCGCCGGCATGGCACGGCCTGCTCGTGCTCGGCATTGGCTGGAGCATCGCGCTTTCCCTGCTGTGCAGCCGTGCCCGGCGCGGAACGCGCGGCACGCCGCAGCCACCCCTCGCTGGAGCGCCGTCATGATCGACCTGTTATGGGTGCTGTTGTACGCCGTGCTGATAATGAGCTGGGGCTGGGCCTGGCAATGTCGCCACACGAACATCGGGGTGGTTGATGTGCTGTGGGCCAAGGGCGTCGGCGCATCTGCGCTGTTGCTTGCGTTGCTCGGCGATGGCGCGCTGATGCCACGGGTGGCGGTGGGCGTGCTCGGCGGCGTGTGGGGCAGCCGCCTCGCCCTGCATCTGTGGCACCGGGTCCGTCACGAAGCGGAGGACGGGCGCTATCGCTACCTGCGCGAGCACTGGCATGGCCACCAGGGAAAGATCTTCGGTTTCTTCATGGCCCAGGCCCTGCTGATCATCCTGTTCGCCCTGCCCTTCGTCGCGGTCGTGGCCAACCCACGGCCGGGGCTGTCGATCTGGATCGTGGCCGCTGCGGGCGTCTGGCTGCTCAGCGTGGGGGGTGAGGCGCTGGCCGACCGCCAGCTGGCCCGCTTCCGCGCCAACCCGTCCAACCAGGGCCGCACCTGCCGGGATGGCCTGTGGCGCTACTCGCGGCACCCGAACTATTTCTTCGAATGGCTGCACTGGTTCACCTACGTGCTGTTGGCCGTGGGTTCGCCACTGTGGTGGATGGCCTGGCTTGGGCCGCTGCTGATGTATGTGTTCCTGCGCTACCTCAGCGGTATTCCGTTCACCGAAAAGCAGGCCCTGCGTAGTCGCGGCGATGACTACCGCGAGTATCAGCGCACGACCCCGATGTTCTTCCCCTGGTTCCCACGCGCCTCCAAGGAGCATTCCGCATGAACGCGATCCCGTCACAGAACCCCGCCGAAGCGGGTGAGAGCGGGCTGATCGCCTGGGCCGAGCGCGGCTGGGTTCCGGATGCAGCCTTGCGCGCCGGCATCCGACGCCTGTGCGCGCAGCGCCTGCACGAGGAAGCCGAGGGCGGCATCGAGGGCCAGTCGGCCCGCTTCAACCGCCGCATCGCCGAACTGGCCGACAGCCCACTGGCGCTGCATACCGATGCCGCCAACCGCCAGCACTACGAGGTGCCCGCCGCCTTCTTCCAGGCTTGCCTGGGCAGGCAGCTGAAGTACAGCAGCTGCTACTACCCGACCGGCAACGAGACGCTGGACCAGGCCGAAGACGCGATGCTGGCCCTGTACGGCGAACGTGCCGGGCTGGCCGATGGCCAGCACATCCTGGAGCTGGGTTGCGGCTGGGGCTCGCTGACCCTGTGGATGGCCGAGCGCTATCCCCTCGCCCGGATCACCGCCGTGTCCAATTCGAACAGCCAGCGCCAGCACATCCTGGCGCAATGTGCGTCGCGTGGGCTGCACAACGTCGAGGTACTCACCCGCGACGTCAACCAGCTGGAATTGCCACCTGCGCAGTTCGACCGCTGCGTCTCGGTCGAAATGTTCGAACACGTACGCAACTACCAGCGCCTGCTCGCGCGCATCGCGCAATGGCTGAAGCCGGACGGCGCGCTGTTCGTGCATATCTTCGCGCACCGCACGCTGATGTATCCGTTCGAAACCGACGGCGGCGACAACTGGATGGGCCGCCATTTCTTCACCGGCGGGCTGATGCCTGCCGCCGACACCCTGCTGCACTTCCAGCGCGACCTGCGGCTGGAGCAGCGTTGGCTGATCGATGGCACCCATTACCAGCGCACCGCCGATCATTGGCTGGCCAACCAGGATGCGGCCCGCGACCGCGTGATGCCGGTGCTGGTTGTTACCTACGGCGAAGCGGCCGCACGGATCTGGTGGCAGCGCTGGCGTATGTTCTGGATGGCCTGCGCCGAACTGTTCGGCTACGACGATGGCCAGCAGTGGCTGGTGGCCCATTACCTGTTCCGCCCCCGCTGAGGTGTCGCATGCGCATTTTTTCGTTGCTCCCGCTGCTGGCGGTCGGACTGTTCGGTACCGGTTGCAGTTCCAATGACACACGCCCCCTGCCGCGCCCGCCATCGGTGGACGTGCCGCGCTTCATGGGCGACTGGTATGTGATCGCCCACATTCCCTCGCGTCCCGAGCGCGAGGCCTTCGATGCCGTCGAGAGTTACGCACTGCGGCCCGATGGGCGCATCCAGACCACCTTCACCTATCGCAAGGGCAGCTTCGACGCGCCACAGAAGTCGATGCATCCCATCGGCCGGGTCGAAAAGGAAGGCAACGGCGCGGTGTGGGGCATGCAGTTCATCTGGCCGATCCAGGCCGAGTACATCATCGCCTGGCTGGCCGATGACTACGATCAGACCATCGTGGCGCGCAGCAAGCGCGACTATGTGTGGTTCATGGCACGCACGCCGCAGGTGTCAGACAGCGACTACCAGCAGGCAGTGCAACGCATCGCGGCAATGGGCTATGACACCCGGAAGCTGCGACGGGTACCGCAGTCGGTGCGATGACCCCTGCTACGGCCCTGCGCGGCCGCTCGGCCAGCACTTCGCACCAGGCTGACACCGCGCATCCACGGTGTTGATACGGCCGGCCGCACACTGCGGTTCCCCACGTGAAACAGGCACCACCGGCATGCATCCCGAATCCCGCCCGCACACCTGCAACCTGCTGCTGGTGGAGGACCAGTTCGACCTGGCCACATTGATGGAACAGGCATTGCAGCGCGAAGGCGACCAGGTGACGCATGCGTACAGCGTGTTCGATGCACTGGGGCTGCTCGACACCCGGCAGTTCGACGGCGCCGTGCTGGATATCGAGCTGCGCGACGGCGTGGTGTTCCCGGTCGCCGATCGCCTGGCCGAGCTCGGCGTGCCCTATCTGTTCGTGTCGGCGGTCTATGACCAGTTGGTGCCGGCAAGGCATCGCAGGGTCCCGTTCGTTGCAAAGCCGTTCCATCTCGAAAAACTGCAGCAGGCCGTGCAGCACGCCCTCAGCGGCAGCCGCGCCACTGCATCGCCGGGGCCGGACGGCGACCTTCGCAATCCAGCGTACCCACAGGAGGCAGCCGCTCCCGGCACTCAATCCAGCGCGAACCCTGCAACCCTGCCTTCTTCGTCGGGGCGGATCATGTACGGCATGAAGACGCCCGGGCCGAACGTGGCCACGTAGCGGTACATCATGCCCTTCTCGCTGGCCTGCGTGCCCTTGAAGACCAAGGCATCCGGCTTGCCATAGGGCCCGACCGCCTTCGCCAACCCAGCACCCAGCCCCGCCTCCAGCCTTGTACGCAGGTTCGCGCTGAAATCCACATAACCGTGCCCGGCCTGCAATTGTTCAAACGTCGCCCGTGCACGCGCCGTCACTGCGGCTTCTTCGCCAGGCGCAGGCCGGCTCCACGCAGCGACAATGGCGGGATGAAGCGCACTGAAGACCGCATTGGTCAGCGTGATGCCGGCCTCCGGCGTCTTGTCCCCCAGATTGGTGAAGGCAATGATGCGCAGCCCAAGCTCGGGGAAGTACTCGTCGGCGGTGGTGAATCCCTGCGAGCCACCGGTATGGCCAATCCGGGCCTGGCCGTAAACAGTGTTGACGAACAACCCGAGCCCATAGTCGGCACTGCCGCCCTCAGCGGTGTGAACCGGGGTGGTCATTTCGCGGTAGCCGGCCGGGCTGACCACCCGGCCCCCGCTCAGGCCACGATCCCAGCGTGCGAGATCGTCCAGCGTACTGACCAGGAAGCCGGCAGCCCCACTCCAGTCCGGGTGGAAATAGGGTGATCGGCGCAGGACGCCCGCCTCGTGCCGGTACCCCACCGCCATGCCCTGCAGTCGCTCCGTATCGGCCAGGGTGAAGGTGTGCCGCATGTCCAGCGGCTCCAGCAGATGCAGGCGCACGTAGTCGACGTAGCGCTCGCCCGATACCACCTCGATCAACCGGCCGAGCAGCAGGTACCCGGTATTGGAGTACGACCAGCGGCTGCCCGGCGCGAAATCGAGAGGTCGATCGCGGATGCGCGCGATCAGCCGATCAAATGCAATGGGCTGCGTCACCAGGGCATCGACCTCCTGTTCGGGCCCGTCGAAATAATCGTGCAGGCCGCTGGTGTGAGACAGCAGCTGGCGCAAGGTCACCTCGTGCGCATGCGGGGCGTCCGGCAGATACCTGGCAAGCGGATCATCCAGGCTGAGCTTGCCGGCCTCCTGCAGCTGCACGATCGCAGCGGCGGTGAACTGCTTGGTGATCGAGCGGATCTCGAAGGGCGTGTCGGTGCGCACCACCAGGCCCCGCGCCAGGTCGCGCTGGCCATAGGCCTTGGCGTGAATCAAGCGCCCGTCCTGGAGCACCATCACCGCCGCACCGGGAACGCTGAAGCGGCGCATGACCTGGCCGACGCCACGGTCGATGCCTTGGATCACGGCCGCATCCAGTGGGGCGCTCGCCCTGCTCGCGGCATCACTGTGCGGCCCTTCCGCGGCAACAGTGGGCCCGACACTGCCGATCATCACCAGCAGCAGGCCCGCCAGGGCCATCAAAAAACGTGCCGTGCGCATTCCTGCCCCGATAATTCAAATTTGAACTATAGTTTGAATTATGAAATCCGCCACTGCAAGCCACTCCCGCCCGGCCCCGCTGAAGCTGACTCCCGCCCAGCTTGCCGCGATGGCCTCGCCCGCACGGATGGCGATACTGCAGCGCCTGGACGCGGAGGGTCCGGCCAGCATCCGCGAACTCGCCGAGCGCCTGGGCCGCCCCGCCACCGCGCTCTACCACCACCTGGCGCACCTGCAGAAGCACGGCCTGGTTCGCATCACCGAACACCGTGACACCGGCCGCCGGCCCGAAGCCGTCTACGCGGCGGTCTCGGCACGGCTGTCCTCCCGCGACGCGGTGCGCACCCCGGCCGGCCGGCGGAGCCTCGTACGCGTGGCCACGCGCGTGGTCGCCGCCACCCTGCGCGCGTTCGCCTCGGCCGCCACCCGCGCCGCCGCCCGCTTTGAAGGGCCGCAGCGCAACTGCGCGGTCCGGCACCTGTCCTTCCGCGCCGATGACGAGCAACTCGCCCGCATCAACGCATTGATCGAAACGCTTGAGGCCACCGCGCTCGACGCCGGCACGCAGGGCGCCCCCCTGCTGCTGACCGTGCTGATGGCACCCGCCGCACACACGCCGCGCAGCGCATCGACCTGACCCGCCGTCCATCGCCCCCATCAATGATCATTGCCAAGTTCAATATTCATTGATGATCGATATTTAGGAATAATCGCAAAAACCCAACAAATTCGATGTGCGGCATGGCAACAGCGCCAGAATGGTCGCCACGCCCGCGGGCGCTGACCACCTCTGTGCGCATGAATGGATATCCTGCACCGCGCCGGCTGCGACTGGCACTCCTGGACGATCACGAAGTCGTCCGACGCGGGACCGCACTGCATCTGTCCCGGGACGTCCGTTTCAGGATCGTCGCCAGCCACGGGCACAGCGATGCGTTCATCCAGGATCTGCGAAGAACACCGGTGGATGTGGCCATCATCGACCTGGCGCTGGCGCGCGGGGATCGCGACTGCATGGAGCTGGTGGGGCTGTTGCGCGCGGCATTCCCAGCCGTCCCCCTGCTCGCCTTCGCCACCCTGTCACCCGGCATCCACATCGGCCCGCTGATCGACGCCGGGGTCAGGGGCGTGGTCAGCAAGGCCGAGCCGCTGCCGCTGCTTTCCGAAGCGATCGTGCGCGTGTCGCTTGGGCTGGACCGCCTACCCCCAGACTGCCGGAATCCGGCGGACAGCGAAGACCTCAGCCGCAACGAACGTGAAGTGCTTCACCTGCTGCTGGCCGGCCTCACCGTCTCGGAGATCGCCCAGCAGCGCCATCGCAGCATCAAGACGGTCAGCACGCAGAAGAAGGCCGCGCTACGCAAGCTGGGCCTGCGCAACGATGCGGAGATCTATGCCATGCGGCAGCAGCTGGAGTCACTGTGAGTCGGCGCCAACGCCTGCGCCTGCCTCCCGCCCTGCTGCTGGTCCTGTTGCTGCTGCCGATGGTGTCGGTCGGGGACCCGGTGTCGCCGCCCTGGGCGCCCGGACGCGAAGTCCGCGTGGCGACGGCGCCCTCGCTGCGCCCCTTGCCACCGGCATTGGCTGATACAGCGCCGCTGCCCACCCTCGCCCACGGCTACGCCACGCTCGTGGCACGCCACTCGCAGCTGCGCTTCACGGAGCATCCCTACCCCAGCATTGATGCTTCGGTGGCGGCGGTATGCCAGGGGCAGGCCGACCTGGTGCTGGTCATCGGTGCAGTACGGCCGCTGCACCAACCCTGCGCCGACCTGGCGGCCTCGGCTCCCTTCCGCGGCGGCAAGACTGTCCTGGCCGGCCGCGGTGGGGGGCGGCTGCCACACGATGTCGCGCAACTGGACGGGCGGACACTGGCCGTCGTCAATGGCGGGCCATATGCCGAATGGCTGCAGGTGCATCACCCCGAGCTCCATCTACTGCATCTGCCCGATCGGCACGCAACACTGGTGGCTGTCGAGACCGGCGTCGCTGATGTCGCGATTGGCCTTGAATCGACGCTGCAGCCGATGATCCGGCGCCACTTCGGCGGCACGCTGCAGCTGCAGCCCTTCGAGAGCGCATTCTCCACCGACCTGTACCTGCTGGTGCGCAGCATTGACCGCCCACTGCTGGCGCGCATCGACCAGGCACTGCACGACATCACGCTGGAAGAGCATGCAGGCCTGCTGCAACTCTGGGCCCGCCAGGCACTACCCGCCTCGATCCAGCGCATGTTCGACCACATGCGCATGCCGCCGCCGCACTGGCTCCTGGCCCTGACCGCGGTGCTGGCCGGCCTGCCGATCCTGTGGCATGTCGCGGCCCGTCGCACCAGGCGTGAGCGCCGCCGTGATGCCCGTGCGGCGGGCATGGTCAGCCATGAGATGCGCAATTCGGCACAGGCGATGCTGATGTCGATCGATCTGCTGGGCCGATCGCCCCTGGCCAACGGTCAGCGCGAACTGCTTGCGGCCGCGACGGCCGCCGGGCGCTCATTGCGCAGCCTGCTGAACCGGTCCCTGGATTTCTCGCGCCTGGCCGGTGGCGGCTTCAGGCCGCGCGCAGATGCCTGCAATGTGGCATCGCTTTGCCGGCAATCGTTGGACGCGATCCGGCCCCAGGCCCGACTGAAGGGCTTGCAGCTTCGATTCGACTGCAACCCCGATCCTGTGCCGGTTGTCGCACTGGATTCAGAGGCGCTTCGTCAGATTGTCGACAACCTGCTCGGCAACGCAGTGAAGTTCACCGATGTCGGCGGCATCGATCTGCGCGTGCAGCTTGCGCCACCGATCGAGCCCCGGACGCTGGTGCTGGATGTGATCGACAGCGGCATTGGCATTGACGCCAGGCACATCGGGCACCTGTTCCGCGCCTTCCAGCAGGGCGAAGGCGGCCAGATGCGCGGAGGCAGCGGCCTCGGCCTCTCCATCGCCCGCGAACTGGCCCGCGCCATGCGCGGCGACCTCACCGCGCACAGCGTCGTGGGGCGCGGCAGCCGCTTCACCCTGTGCCTGCCGGTACAGCCCGCCGGCAGCAATGTCGTGGCCCCGGATGAACCTGCCCCCGGCCGCCCGCTTGCCGGCCTCGACCTGCTGCTGGTGGAAGATCACCCATTGAACCGGCAGATCATCGCCGAGCAGCTGCGACGACTCGGTGCGAACGTGCATGCCGTTGCCGACGCTGCGGACGCCCTGGCCGAGCAGAGTCAGGCCCCGCACCCGGTCGTGCTGATGGATATCGGCCTGCAGGGCATGGATGGCTACACATTGGCGCGGCAACTGCGCGGCCAGGCCAGTGGGCCGCTGCGGCTGGTGGCGCTGTCCGCCCGCACCGGGCGCAGGCACGTGGCGCATTCACGCAAGGCCGGATTCGACGCGATGCTGACCAAGCCGCTGCAGGTCACGCAATTGCTGCAGGCGTTGCAGCTGACGCCCATCACTGGCGACGCACCGTCCAACCCCGTTGCGGCGCTGGGCCCCATGCATCTGGCCGACATCCACGGCGAGCTGACAGGTATCGAGCGGGCGCTCGCGGATCACGATGCAGGAACGATGCGCCATCATGCGCACCGCCTGCAGGGAACACTGCAGATCTGCGGCGCCGCCGATCAGGCCGAGATCGCGGCCGATCTGTGGGAACTCGGCCATGACTCCGCGCCCGACTGGATCGATGCGCGGCGACTGCTGCAGGTGCTGTGGCACTGGCATGGCTCCCGCGTCGCGGAAGCCATGCCTGCCGCCTGATCAGGCGGCCAGGCGCTCGACCTGGCGACGGGTCAGGTCATTGAAGCGACCCAGCGACATCAGGTGCTGGTGGATCAGCGCCAGCCAGCCGCTGCGGTGCCACTCCACCACGGTCGCTTCCGGCAGGGCAACGAACTTCTCGACGTCGACCACCTGGAAACCATTGAGGTTGAACTCGCGGCCATCCGGGGTACGCACGGTGGCGTTGCGCTCGACCAGCAGGCCGTTGTCGATCAGGGCCTTGGAGAAGGCCTGGGTCTGCTCGTGCTCACGGGTGAACTGGCCACAGAATTCCAGCGCCTGCTGCACCATGTCAGTGGCCTTGCCGTCGACGAACAGCGGCTGGCCTTCGTCACCGCCCTTGACCACGCGCGGACTCTCTTCATCGATGCCCAGCAGGAAGTCGTTGTCGGCGCCGGTGTCGATGAAGATGAAGGGGTGGCGACGCAGGTAGGCGGGGATGTAGGCCTCGTCTTCCCACAGGCCGTCCTTGATGAACAGGTTCTCTTCCGACACGCCAACGGCGGCCATCGGCACCGCGGTCGGGCCGGCGA
>Ga0228674_1000429_pt1 | contig 29954 bp, 48 predicted proteins | sample 1D_rmetaG_FD_189054 | JGI IMG/M metagenome (GOLD analysis project Ga0228674, IMG submission 189054) | Seawater microbial communities from Monterey Bay, California, United States - 1D_r | ecosystem: Environmental > Aquatic > Marine > Coastal | place: USA: California | collected 2016-09-26
TACCGTCAAGCACTAAGGGATGTCACAAGTCAGGCTGGCTTCCCGACAAACGTAACTTGGCCGACTAAACCGTAGGAGTAACACATGCTAGGTTTCAGCCCACTAGCGTCTGCCCCACTAGCGGATATTGGGGCTGTTGCAGCTGTTGCATATAACTTAACAGCGGATGCTGGAAGTTTTGCTCTTACTGGTCAAACTGTTGAGTTAAATAAAGCCGCAAAGATATCTGGCAATACAGGATCTTTTACTCTTACAGGTCAAGATGCTGGTATCCTGATTGGGGAAATATTTGAAACAGGCGCGTTTGCATTATCAGGGCAGACTGTTGGTTTAAACAAAGCTGTAAAGCTGTCGGCTGGCACTGGTTCGTTTACCCTAACAGGGAAAAATGTTTCGATTGCTGTTAACGTAAAGCTTGTTGCTGATGTCGGTTCGTTTGCTCTTACAGGCCAAGACGTATCTCTTAAAAGATCTATAACTGAAAGCTTTGGCGCGGGTTCGTTTGCTTTAACTGGTCAAAGCATTGTCTTTAGAAATGGCAAGTTAATTCTTGCAGACGCTGGTAGTTTTGCCTTAACAGGGCAGGATTCTTCTTTAGTTTATATTAAGGCTATTGTCGCCAATCCAGATATAGATGTTGCTACTGAAGCAATAATTTACAGCTCTACTTCTCAGGTTTTAATAACAACAAGTTTCAATGATGTTATCATTCACGATGATATAGTGTTTGCAAATGTAGCTTAAACTATTGTAGTTAAGGGAAAAGGACTGAGGTTATGACATTTTACATAAAGCAAAATGATACAAGACCCATCTTGTCAGCCACTCTAGTTAATAGTGATGGTAGTGTTCCAGATTTAACTGGCTCTACTGTTGTATTTAAAATGAGAAAGTTGGGTGAGTCTTCAGCTAAGGTAGATGCAGCAGCTGCTATAACTGGGGCAACAACAGGCGATGTGCAGTATACTTGGATTGGTGCTAACACAGATACTGTCGGAAGCTATGAAGGTGAGATTCAAGTTACTTTTGCTGGTGGCGGGGTGCAGACATATCCAAATAGTAAATACATAGAAATAGAAATTGTGGATGATATAGCATGACTAAGCAAACTGTTGCCTCGGCACATAATAGAATTGATGCTGTTGAGAAACAGTTAATAGCTATGAAGACTGAGATGGATATCCAATTCAAAGATTTGTTTAATCGTGTAAAGCGGCTTGAAGCTATTATGATTGCAACAAGTGCATTCATTATTGCTTTGCTTTTGCGAATGAACATGATGAGTTAAGTCATGTTAGCTGAGTTAGCCGCAGCTAATGCAGCTTATTCAACAATTAAAAAGTTTGTATCTAATGGCAAAGAGGTTAGTGATTTTCTTTCGCCTCTTAAGAATCTCGTTGGTGCAGAGGAAGACTTAAAAGCTAGAGGCAATCGTAAGAAAGATGGCTTGTTCTCTAAGGTTATGGGCAAGTCTGCTGATGACTTTGATGAGTTTATTGCACTGCAACAGATACAAGAACAACGAAAAGAATTAGAATCTCTTTGTCGTTTGTATGGCAAGCCCGGCACTTGGGATTCTTTCTTAGCTTTCGAGGCTAAGATGCGCGTTCAGCGAAAGAAGGAGGCTGAGCAAAGGCAGAAACAAATAGCTGCTACAATTAAATATATTTCTTGGGGCGTGATTGCTTCGTTAAGCCTTGGCGGCTTTGCTGTTCTGTATTTCTTAACTGAATTTCTGAAAGGAATGAGATGACAATAGCTATGGAAAAAATATTAGCGTGGAAAATAATGCCACGGATTATGATGTTAGTTATGACCATTATGTATATTCGTGTTATAGAATGGTTTATGTCTTTGCCTCAGGATGTGGTCAGCACTCAAGCTACCGCGCTTACAGCAACGGTTACAGGCGCTCTAACAGGTGCTTTCGCGGTATGGGTAGGGTCTGAGAAATGATTGGTCAGATTATAGGTGCAGTTGGTGGGTTAGCTACTAGCTATTTAGATGGTAAGGCTGCTGTTCAGAAGGCTAATGCAGAGATTAAACTCAAGCAAGCTACTGGTGAAATGGACTGGGAGCAGTCAGCAATAGAGGCATCAAAGGATTCTTGGAAAGATGAGCTATGGACTATAGTTTTTGTAGCTATTCTTTGCATGAACTTTATTCCTTCGATGCAGGATGTAATGGCTGAAGGGTTTGCTAATTTAGAAACTACACCGCTCTGGGTGCAGTGGGGAATGTATGCTTCAATAGCTGCAAGCTTTGGAATCCGTACAATGAAGGGGTTAAAGAAATGAGTTTTAAATTATCGCAGCGGAGTCTTGATCGAATGCAAGGCATAGATGAGCGCATGATTTCTGTAGTTAAGTTTGCAATTACTGCAACAAAAACAGACTTTGGTGTTATTCAAGGCATGCGTACTCTTGAAATGCAGAAGGCGTTAGTAGCTAAGGGCGCTAGTCAGACTATGAAGTCAAAGCATTTAGATGGATTAGCTGTTGATCTGATGGCTTACATTGAGGGTCGTGGTTCTTGGGAGCTTAATTTGTATGACGATTTAGCTGACGCTATGAAGGAAGGTGCTGAAGCTGCTGGTGTAGCTGTGCGCTGGGGAGCGGCTTGGCATATAGATGACATCCGCACATGGGATGGCACTATGGAAGAGGCTATGAATGCTTACGTTGATTTACGCAGAAGTCAGGGGCGAAGGCCATTCATTGACGGCCCTCACTTTGAGTTAATGCTTTAGGCTATTAATTTTATCTGCGTGACGAGATAAAGTTTTTAAAGTTAGGGTGCGAGTGTATCCCATAAAGGACATTCGTCTGCATATGGAGTCTCTGCTCTTACCTTCTAAAGCTAGTCTTATTATTTCTTTTGTTTCTGGCTTGGCATCTTTGCCGCCCATATAATAATTGGTATTGTTTTGCTTTAAGAATCTGCTTTGGCCATCTCTTTCTTTGGCTCTTTTATTAACTTGCTTTGCGTCTTCAAGCATTGCAGCTAGTAACTTCTCATTCATAATTGTTTTCTCCCTTGCTCTACGACAGGCCAGAATATGTTGTTGCGGTGAATAAAATTATTCAATCCAGTTAGCTTTACGTCAAGGATTTTTGCTGCTTGTGTTTGAGTGCAACGAGATTTTGCTAGTGCTTTTACTAGCTCTATTTTTTCACGGCGATGCCGAGTTTCTATTTGCTTCCATGTTTCCATGCTGTTTCCTTTGGGTAAAAAAAAGCCCCACTTAAGCGGTGAGTTAAGTGAGGCAGTTGTGAGGAGGGCAGGACGCCCCTCGAGTTCTGGAGAACTAATTTAGCTTAGAACGGAATGCTATCTTCTGACAAGGGGGAAGATGCAGTTTGTTGACTTTGTTGTTTGTCGCTTATTTGAAAAGACATATAAGGTTTACCATCTTTCATGCGTCTCCATCCAGCAATACGTTTCTCCTCACCAACTGGCCCAGAGTAATCGGGTGCTGCATCATTGCCTTTCTTGTCGTTGTCAAACATGACCGCCATCTTTTGATAGACCTCGACAATGCCACGCCCATCTTTGGTTTGGTCTTTGACAAGAACTACTTTTGAATCTACGCCTTCTACATTGACCTTACCTTGTAAGATCATTTGCTGTGTTGGAAATGGTGTGAAGGCTGCGCCTCTATTTGTGTCGTCGTACTGTTGATCTGCCATGCTTCTGGCTCCTGTTTTAAAGTTAGTGGGCGGTTCTTGGGAAACCTGCCGCCCTTCAGGCTCTTAAACCCACTAGGATATAGTGTGTCCCAAGAATTACCATCCGTTGCTTTTGTTACCACTGTCTTGATCATACTTGTTGCCATCCATCTTACCTAAGAAGATGTCAGCATCACAGCCAATGTGCGACAGTGCTTTGGTTAGGCCATCAGTAATAGCCATCTTCGGTGCATCTTCAGCCATACGACCCTTAGCTGCATCAAAGAACTTACGGCACCCTGTGAAGGGGCCAAATGAATTTGCTGGCGATGTATGCCAGACAGTAACATGCGCTAGCACAGCGCTGTCTCCGTTGCTTACAGGCACAATCTCTGTTGTGTTGTGCCAGCCCCAGCCATCACCGACTGCTCCAAACTGTTCGGTCATCTTTCTGACTTGGTATTGCGGGTCGATGGCGGTGAATGATCGGCTTCCGAAGCTAACCTTCTTCAGATATTTGGGGTCTGAAGAGGCTAGCTTGTTCCAGATGTCGAGGTTATTAGTCATTGTTAGGTTCTCCTTATTATGCGGAGTGATCCCCGCTTGTCTCGTTTGATTGTAAGGTGGTCGCAGTAAACTTCTCGTTCGTTACTACTGACCATGTTTTTGAGATCCTTCTTTGCGTTCTCGAACACGCGGTTATGTTCGTACCCGTTGATGTAGGTAATTGCTGCGTCGATGAATTGGTTGTCTGTGCTGGCGTCTCGCTTGACCATGTTGTCCACCTCAACCTTGTCAATGGAGATGTCTGGCGTTTGAATACCAATCGGTTCTTCGTCGCGTACAACGTAACCCCAGAAGTCTGACACCACTGCCCACATAGAATTGAAATACTTGTGGTTGTACGAGACATAGGTTGATTCCCATTTGCTGTTGCCAAAAATTACTGAGAAGTATGCACCATCTGTATCTGACAAGTAGCAGTACAATTGTATCTGCGGCATGTAGTATTCAATAATGTCATCTATATTTTTGTATGGATTTGTGTGCTTGGCTTCAACAATACGAGATCCCCAGCGAGCATCTATCATGCCTTTAGCTGGCACAGTGCCAATCATATCTTCTAGTTCTTCTTGATGCCCAGACAATACGCAATCATGCTCTTGTTCAAACCATTTAAGATTGAAGTCTTCAGTCCAGCTACCAAGCTGTACTGCAATATTGCGAGACAAGTCGTCTGACTCTACGCGACCAGTCTTGATCTGCCATAGCTCAAGCCAGTTACCTTGCATGATTTTTACGCAGTCACTGCCGCCTATGAAACCTTTGCGGTTCATTTAGTTCTCCTTTGTAACCATTTAAATGGCTTTCTATTTGTACACTCTACTGCATATGCGCAGCTTACTCAAGGTATTTTTTGAAGTCAGCGTGGTGTAAGTCAGTAAGCTCAAGAAGTTTTTTCTTTTGTTCGCCTTTAAGATATGACTCACCAACAGGCTCACCATTTTTAATGCGCTTGGCTATAATTTCATACTCATCTAGTACATAAGAATATTTCTTGTATTCTTTAGCATAGTGTGGTGAGCTTGTGGCTTTGGTAATGTGTGCATCCCACACGCTGCTAGCTACAGCAGTGCCTATTGATTTAGGTTTTTTCATGGCTTGTAATACTCCGCTACTTTTTTACCGTTTGCTAGCTCAATCATATTTTTTTCTACATGAAAGCCAGAAGTTTTTAGCTCAGATATTCTGGCTGACAATCTAAAGCAGCCATATAAATCTAATGCTCCCAACGAAGTTAAGGTATGACCTTTTTCAAGGTGAGCTTTTATCATTTTGTTTTGTGATTCCATTTGCGTTCTCCATGAATGTTAGGAATTGTTCGCCAGTCATTATGACTAACGTTTGCGGACTGCCTGTCCGTCTTTTGTAAAAAGCAATGTCTCGCTTATCTAATACTGTGTATGGACTGGGGAAGTTAGACTTGTCTCTATACTTTACTTCTCCCACCAGTTCTTGACCGAAGAGTTCGAGTTTGATGTCTCCGCTATACTCTCCTCCCAAACTGCCTGAGAGGGGTTGCCTCTTGGCTTTGATACCCGCTTTCGTAAGCCAGTCGACGAACCACTTTTCGTGGTAAGTTCCTTTGTTCTTGTTACGGTTTGCCACTTGTCCTCCTCATAGCAATGAAGGCAGACGTACCAATGTTTCTCGTATGTACCGCCGCTATTGTTTTTAAGTATTGCAACGAACCAAGTTGTTTCTGTTTCGCAAGCAATGCAGTTAATAGCTTGTGCTTTTTTCAAGCTTTAAACTTAGATCTAATTGAAATGTTCTTGCGCTTTGATGGGCCTACTTTCTTTGCGTGTTCTCTCATTTCATTAGCCTTGTGTAGATACTCAATAGCATTTGAAACTTTACTTGCTGTTTCATATCTAAGCTCAGACACTAAGTTTATTGTACGATAGTAAGTTGAGGTTGGTACATCAGCTTGCTTGAATGCTTTAAGCAAAGGGATATTGCACCCCTCTGCTTTGTCTTCTAGATATTTGAGATATGATTTCATGCTGCATTAGTGCAGCACTTCATTCATCATTGTCAAGATCTTCTGGTTCTATCTCAATCTCACAGTCACCATTGCAGTTAAAGCAAGTGTCTTTGTATTCTTCTTCGTAGCCTACATCGACATCAAAACCTTGCCTAATAAACCTAGTGTAAGTCAGAGTGCCATGACCGTAGCACTCTGGGCATTCAATAAGGGATGTAGTCATCAACATCTGGTATGTCATGGTTGTCCTCCCAAGCTTTGGTTGCACGTTGTAAAAACTTCTCACGATTAAAACGTGGGTTAGTTTTCTCTAGCTCATCAGCTATTGAGTGCAGGTGAGAGGGCCAACCTACCATTGGCCCAATTGTGTCTGCAATAAATTCATAGTGTTGTTTACTCATTCGCATTTTTGTTCTCCATTTTCCACACACGAATACCGTTATCAACTTTTCTAGTTACTGCTTTATAACCCAGTCTTTTTATAGTTAGAGAAAAGCTATTTGCTTTTTTTCTATTTTTAACAACAACGCTATCTCCAACCTCCATTTTTCTTATAATTTTTCTCAAATGACCTGACCTGTTATGTCCGTGTTCAGATATTGGAATATTCTTTTCAATTTTATAGTTCATTGTGGTTCTCCTTTGATTTACAAATAGCCATACAAGATTCATATGACCCGTTACCTTTCCATGTGTGAAGGTTATCAATACGACCTTCGTTAAGCTCCTCTTGTCCTCTAGCTAATGCTTTAGCTTTTGTTTTATGTTTGGTTGACAGCACTAATGTGCTGCCATCTGTGCGCTTGCTAAACCACCAAGCACTATTCATTCTGTATACTTCACCGTGTCTCATGCCATCTCCATCCATTGTTTTGATTTCATTGCGCTAGCAATTTGTAGTTCACGATTATACTTAGCAATCTCTGGCTTACGCAGATCTTGTGTATGCGTAGCCCAGTAAGTAAGGCAGTTGTATAGTGCCCACTTATTGGAACCGAGGCTGCTGCGCTCGTCACTCCAAATACTTAGCAAGTTTTCTAGTTGCTTTTCGTTGGTCTTGGTGACTGACTGCTGACGTGTGAATGCTTTGCAGACAGTCTTCTTAAAGAAGTCTTCGATCTGGGGTTGCTCTAGCTTGGTTTGCATCCAGCTTTGCCAGACATCTTTGCGAGACTGAAAGTGCTCAAGTCCATTGACTACCTTGGCTGCTGCGCCTTCGACGTTGATAGATGCAGTGTGCTTGTATCTACTACGCGCTACCGTGTCAGGTGTAGTGCAACCATTGAGACACCATAGCCGTAAGCCATTGGCTTGCTGAGAGAAGGACCAAGATGCATCGTAGCTATTGAAGAAGCTAACTCGGAACTTAACGTAGTCACCGACTGCTGGTTCAACAGTAAGATTATTAAATAGTATTTCACCTCTTAGTTTGCGACCGTCTTCAAGCACATCAACGCTTACTTCATAATCAGTTGATAGATCTGCTGACTTTACTCCGTCGAGAACTGAGTTAACTACATCATCGTGTGATACAATTTTGTAGCGTGATCCGTGTACGCCCAACACCTGATCGGTGTCGGTACGCACAACGGCTTGATGACCAGCAATGATATTGCCAAGCTGATCGTGGATTGGTTGCTGCTCAACTGGAAAGTTGAAGTCACTCATTGAGAAATGTTTCATGTTATACCTCCTCTAGTTTTGCATTTATGTCTGCAAAGCAAACTGCAATTTGTTCCATTGCATGTGGCGTAGCGCAATTAGCAATTGCACTTGTGTTATCTTTAAGAAACTTATGGATTGCATTGATGTCACCTTTGGTAAACATTACAGACAAAGGTAGATCTGCGTAGTCAATGTAGTTTAGTCTCATGTTAGTTCTCCGTGGGTTATGTACTGCATTATTGCAGCGACAATAGTTAAAGTCATTAGTTACGTTACGTCACTATACTATATTACTCGGACGCTTTTGGTTTTTGCTTTGGTCTTATTGCTGGCACCTCATGTTTATGAATGACGCATTGTATTTCACCATGAACAAGTGACGGATTCTTTTCTATAAACTGATTGCAATCTTCTGGCGTAGAGAATGCTACGAATGCAATCCAAACTGTTTTTAACATTTGGTTTTCCTTTTTTAAGTTTGATTTTGCTGGTGACTACATGCAGCTTACTGCTGCACACACTCACTTCCTTTGGCGCGCTCCCAGAGGAACCTGTCCAAATAAAAAAGGGGCCGAAGCCCCTTCCTGTTACGCTACCTCTTGTGTCTCTACGCCATCAGTGTTTGCAACACTGGCTGGCTTGAGATCGATGCCTTTCTCTGCCAGCTTTGCTGCCAAGGCATCTTCTTTGTCGCTTGATGCGGCTGGTGCTTCATCAATCGCTGTTGTCCATGGTTGGTATGGCTTGTGTGCCATGCCTGTTGCTACCTCCATCATGTCGGCAAACATGTGGTATTGCTCTTCGTATATTGCGAGCTTGTCTTGTAGCCTGTCCTGCCAGTCGTTGGCTTGGTCAATGGCGTTGAGGGAAATCTCTGTGCCATCGTGCTTAGCAGTGACGTTCTTCAAGTGCTGTGTCGCACGGTCTAGCTTGATAGCAACGCCTTTGACGTAGCCCTTCTTGTCCATACGGGTATCGTACATCTTAGCCCATAGGTGGTTTGCGATGTTCTGCAAAAAGAACATCTGTTCCCACTTGTGGATATTCTCTTCTGTGTACGAGCCTTTGTCGTTATCAAATACCATGCGTGGGTCATAGAACTCTGCGCATAGCCGCGCTACCGCTTGGCTTAGTGTTACGTTATCTTCACCTGTGTAAGCTGCTTTCAGGTCTGAGTTAATCATCTTAGCTAGTTTCTTATCCATGTCGTTCTCTCTTTCTCATTAAGTTGTGTTATTGTCTTTCGACACTAATCGGAAGCGCCGTCTAGTTGTCCAAGTCAAGATCGCGAAGCGCCAGCTCTGCTGGGAAGTCTTGACTTTGACGGCTAGTCGACGCCCGAAGTTCTTCTATTGCTCTGTTTACTTCTGCTAGTTTATCTTCCAATCTATCTATCCATTCATGATACTGCATTGTCTTCTCCATAAGTTAATAGGTTATTGTTCAAAAGAACGCCTGTGGTCACGGCTAATCTTAGGTGGCGGGTCAAGGCCCGAAGGCCAGCTTCGCTGGGCCAGCAATGATGCAACGTCAACTTGATTGACGTAGCGTCATTGTGCAGAGCCTTGAGTCGTCATGATCAATCACCTGTGCGGGGAATTACACCCGCTCAGAGATTGATCTATCCTTAGATTAGTCGAACCCACATAGAAAAACAGGGGGGGTAAACGGTCATCATTCCGATGATCGTTTAGTCGAAACACTTTGCGGGAGCGTGTGAGCGACCCCCTCAACTGAGTCGCAACTAAAAGACTATTCAGCCCACATCTTAGGGGCTGAATGTCTATCGGTACGCTGGGGTAGGCTAGCGGGTTGCAAGGGTGGCCTTTGAACCCTGCTTGGCGAGTCATGGCTCAATGCCATGATACGCCAATCGCGTTAGGTGCAGCAGCTTTGCCGAGTACCATGTACTCGTCGCGCTTGCGCGATGCAATGCCGACCCCGCTTGCGGGGGAACGCCCTGTCAACTGTAATAATCAAGTGTGACGTAGGGTAATTAGTATAGTTACGTAACGTCACTATTGACAACCAATGTAGGAATAGTGTCGTAATGGGGGGAGAGAGGGAGAGGGGGGCTAGCGAATGAGACATACGATAGATGTTTTAATAATGACTGAGCTTAGAAAACAGGGGTGACATGGTTCCAGCAAACAAGAAGCTGACTGATAAACAGACAGCGTTAGTAGACACGATTGTAGCAAAAGGTTGCACGATAGCACAAGCAGCAGAGTTGGCTGGATATGCTAAGGGTGAATCTGGAAGAGTGACTGCAACCAAGACAATGAAGTTGCCACATGTGCAGCAGTACCTGATGCAGCGGATGAATGATGAGTTTGGATTAAGTGCTACCTTGGCTGCTGGTACAGTGCGTAGGTTGGCTACGAGTGCTAAGTCTGAGTATGTTCAGCTTGAAGCTAGCAAGGATTTGCTGGATCGTGCTGGGTATAAACCCATTGATCGTTCTCAGGTTCAGGTGGCGGGGGACATAAAGGTTTCAATTGATCTGGGGTAGGGGGTGGGGGAAAAACTGCAAGCTCACGCTATGTTACTGATCCCCCGTTCACATTTTTCTTAAAAAAGGTTCTCAAAAAATATTTTATCTGCTAAGGGTGAGAAATGAGATATTCTAAGAAACCAGAGAAGATGCCTATTCGGAAGTCTAATTCCAAGGCGAAGCTTTTATTGAAGAGTAAGGGTTATGCGCAAAGAGCACAAAAGTAAGACTGGTGGTTTGACTGCTGCTGGTCGGCGGCATTTTAAGAAAACTGAGGGTGCTAATTTAAGGCCACCTGTTCAGGGTAAGCCTAAGAGTGATAGAGAGAAGTCGCGGAAGGTTTCTTTTGCTGCTCGGTTTGCAGGAATGAAGGGGCCGATGAAGGATGAGAAGGGTAAGCCGACTCGCAAGGCTTTAGCATTAAAGAAGTGGGGCTTTGGTTCTGTTGAGGCTGCTCGTCGGTATGTAAGAAACAATAGGAGTTCTGCGTAATGTGTTTTGGAAATAGTGGACCTAGCGCTTCAGCGCTATACGCGGCTCAGAAGCCTACGTTTGGTGCGTTACCTTCTTTGGCTATGGATAAGGTCAAGAGGGATAAGCCCAAGCTAGAAGATGTAAAGCGAAAGGGTTATCAGGCTCGTTCTTTGCTGATGCCCACTGACATAGGAGATTACTAATGCCAAAGGGTAAGGGAACTTATGGATCTAAGATTGGGCGTCCTCCCAAGCAGAAGCCAAGTGGAAAGAAGAAGTAGTGGCTGAAACTGTAGAGCAGCGTTATGACCGGCTTTCTAAGGAGATGGCTAAGTTCGAGGAGATGGTTCCTGACGTTGAGCGTGACGAACCTGATGCCTCAATGTCAGACAAGATGAAGCGTAGATATATTAATGTTACTGGCAATGCAGTTAAGTACATTAGGGATAAGCACCCTAGATATAAGAGCTTATTAAAGCAGCTTCAGTCTATTGAGGCTAAGTGGGATAAAGAAGGGAAGCATATGTAATGGCTGTTAATGCTGCTGGTAATTATACCAAGCCCAAAATGCGAAAGTCTTTGTTCAACAGAATAAAGGCTGCGAATGTTCAAGGCACTGCTGCTGGCAAGTGGTCGGCAAGGAAGGCGCAACTCTTAGCAAAGCGGTATAAGGCTGCTGGTGGAGGATATACATAATGGCCCGTAAGACAAAAGTTATTCGCAACACTAATGCAAAGAATCGTGTGACTGTTTCTAGCTTAAAAAAAGAGCGCGATAAGTTAGACGTTAATATATCGAATGAAATGATGTTTCAGGAGCTTAATCCTGAAGATCATCCTATTAGCTTTGAGCCTAGTGCATCGGAAAAGAAAGCATCAGAAAAAAAAGAAAAGAACATGCGAGTTAGGCTTAAAGCAATTAATCGTATGATTTCAAAAATGTCTGGTAAAAGCGGCGGCGCTGGTGGCAGAATGATGATGCCTCAGGAATATTCTAAGCGTTCTTTGTATAAACCTAAGGCAAACTAATTGGAGGTATAAATGAGAATTGAATTTTTAAGTGTAAGCATGATGCTTAATATTATTAATGAACTTCGAGCCCAAGACATAAAATTTATTTGCAAGGTTGATGATCTTGGCTGCGGGGATATTTGGTTAGAGCATGGAAAAGTCTCAAAAATCGCTGCTTAATTGGGGCAAGCAGAAGTGGCGCACTAAGTCTGGCAAAAAGTCTAGTGAGACTGGTGAGCGTTATCTTCCTAGTAAGGCTATTGCTGCTCTTAGTGATTCTGAATATGCAGCTACAACCAGAGCTAAACGAAAGGGTAAGGCAGCAGGTAAGCAGCATGTGGCTCAACCGAAAGCTATTGCCAAGAAAGTAAGGCAGTACAGAACATGAGTTTTACCTCTACGCTAAAGCCAGAAGAGATTAGTATGCTGCGTAAGATAGTACGCAAGGTTCACTTTGCTCATGTGGTTGATAAGTTGGGCGAATCATTTGTTGATGATTATAAGTGCGATCAGCTTATAAATAGTATTGCGCCTGAGGTTGTGGAAAACATGATTCGTTTTGGAGTCAACAAGGGGCTTAGATGACTGACTTCAAGTACAAACCAGATGGTGACGTACTCAAAGCTTTTATGAAAGACGACACTTTCTTTCGTGGCATAAGAGGCCCAGTTGGTTCTGGTAAGTCTGTTGGTTGCTGTGTTGAAGTATTTCGCCGCGCGCTTTCTCAAAAGAAATCAGAGGGCGGTATACGCAAAAGCCGTTGGGCTATTATTCGTAATACCAATCCACAGCTAAGAACTACCACTATTAAGACTTGGCTTGATTGGTTTCCCGAAAGCGACTGGGGTAGATTTACTTGGTCTGTTCCGTACACTCACCGCATTAAAAAAGGAGACATAGACCTTGAGGTTATTTTCCTTGCACTTGATAGGCCAGAAGATGTTAAAAAACTCTTATCTTTGGAACTTACCGGCATCTGGATTAACGAGGCGCGAGAGATTCCTAAAAGTATTATTGATGCCTGTACGATGCGTGTTGGGCGGTTTCCTTCTATGCGTGATGGTGGCCCTAGTTGGACTGGCGTTATTGCCGATACCAATGCCCCTGAAGAAGATCATTGGTGGCCCATTATGGCTGGAGAGGTTCCAATCCCAGATCATATACCGCGTGAGCAAGCTAAGATGCTGGTTAAACCAGACAACTGGTCTTTCTATACGCAGCCCTCTGGGATGGTGGCGCAGAAGAATGAAGAAGGTGAAGTAGAGGGTTACGTTCCAAACACTAAGGCTGAGAACACAAAGCATATGTTGAAGTCTTATTACCCTAATTTAATTCAAGGTAAGACAAAAAGTTGGATAGATGTTTATGTAATGAACCAGCTTGGAACCATTCAAGATGGCAAACCTATATACCCAATGTTCGCAGCAGACACACATGTTGCAAAAGAAGAAATCGCCATTGCCGCTTCGTTGCCCCTTTATGTAGGCTTAGACTTTGGCCTAACCCCCGCCGCCGTGCTAGGGCAAAAGGTAAGGGGAAGATGGCTAATCCAAGCTGAAGTCGTTGCATTCGATATGGGCATTGTAAGATTTGCCGAGGTGCTGCGACAAGAAATAGCCACAAGGTTTTCAGAATGTTCTGATGTATATATTTATGGCGATCCAGCGGGAGACTTTAGAGCGCAGACTGATGAATCGACTCCTTTTCATATTCTGCGCGGTGCTGGCTTGAAGGCGTTTCCAGCGCCCTCCAACTCTGTTGACCTACGTCTTGAATCAGTTAGCTCCCAGCTGAACAAGATGACCGAAGGTAAGCCAGCATTTTTAATTGATAGGCGTTGCCCACAGCTTATTAAAGGTTTTGAGGGTGGCTATCAGTATAAGCGCATGGAGGTGTCTGGTGAAAGATATGCTGACAAACCAGATAAAAACATGTATTCGCATATTCATGATGCGCTTCAATACCTCTTGCTAGGTGCTGGCGAAGGACGAGCCTTGATGAATAATCAGAAACCGTCTAAGCCTGTAGTAGCTAAAAGAAACTTTGATGTGTTTAACAAAGGCCCACGTATGCGAAGATCCGCTAGCGTTTGGTCTAGGATGTAGGAGATAGCTATGTGTTTTCCAAGTGGGCCTTCTAGTGACGAAAAGCAAGCAGCGGCAGATCAAAGAATTGCAGCAGAACAAGCTAAGCGAGAAGAAGTAGAAAAACGTGCAGGAAGCAAACGTGAAGATATTAGCGAGGCTTTATCTGCAAAAACGCAACAACGCGGTATGCGCGGCGGTCGTGGTCGTAGATCCTTGTTTCGTGCTGGCGGCGCTGGATTCTTAGGACGGTTTAACTCATGAATACATTGGCAGAGCAAAAACTAAAGAAGTACCAGAAGGCAAAAGCCTTTCGGGAAAACTGGGTTCCTCTCTTTGAGGAGTGTTATGAATACGCTCTGCCTCAACGTGAGTCGTTTTATTATGAAGAAGCTGGACAACGCAGAGATGAAAAGATCTTTGATGAAACAGCGGTAGTTGGTGTTCAAGAGTTTGCTAGCAGATTGCAGTCTGGCATTGTGCCTAACTTTGCTAGGTGGGCTGATCTTATGTCTGGCAGTGAAGTGCCAAAGGATCAGCGTGAAGCGATTGATAATGAGCTAGATGAAGTTACTGAATATGTATTCGAGGTATTACAAAACTCTAATTTTAGCCAAGAGGTTCATGAATCTTTCATGGACTTGGCTGTTGGTACTGGTGTCTTGTGCGTCGAAGAAGGGGATTCAATTAATCCAGTAAACTTTACCGCAATACCCCTTCCACATGTCGTACTTGATACTGGGCCAGACGATAAGATTGATCATGTATTTAGAGAGCGCAAAAAGATCCCTTTTGATGAACTACGGATTCTTTTCCCTAATGGTCAGTTTGACCCAAAAGTTGAGCAGCAAATGGGCAAGGATAGAGAAACTACTGTTCTTGAACTTGTATGCCGCGACTATAGTAAGCGAAACGAAGAAGCTTACTATCACTATGCATTCTGCATGAGTACCAAAACAACGCTATACGAAAAACAAATGAAGGGTGTGGGGTCTAATCCTTTTATTTGTTTTAGATGGTCTAAGTGTTCTGGTGAAGTATATGGTCGTGGGCCTATTCTTAATGCTCTATCTGCTATTAAAACTACGAACTTAACTATTGAGCTTATTCTTGAAAATGCTCAGATGTCTATATCTGGTATATATCAGATGGAAGATGATGGTGTAGTTAATGTTGATACAATTAATTTAGTACCGGGAACGATTATACCAAAGGCTATGGGGTCTGCTGGCCTTCAGCCTATACAAGCAGCGGGTCGATTTGATGTAGCGCAGCTTGTTCTTAATGATATGCGCCTTAATATTCGTAAGGCTTTGTTCATGGATATGCTTGCTGATCCTAACAAAACTCCTGCGACTGCAACTGAGGTAGCCGAAAGAATGGCTGACTTATCTAGGAGAATGGGTTCTTCATTTGGAAGGTTGCAAGCAGAACTCGTGCAGCCCGTACTTCAGCGTGTAATTTACATCCTAAAGAAGCAGGGCCGCATAGAAGTACCTACAGTAAATGGTAGGGAGGTTAAAGTGCGTTCTGTATCTCCTCTTGCTCAAGCGCAAGCAAATGAGGATATCTCAAGTGTTGCGCGTTTCTTAGAGCTTGTTGGTGGAGCCTTTGGCCCTGAGATGATGCAGATGTTAATTGATTCAGAAAAAACAGCTATATTTTTATCTAAAAAGTTTGGTGTACCAGAGAGCTTGATTCGTGATGAGGAACAGCGTAGACAAATAGCTGCGGTTGCACAGCAAATGGCTCAGCAGCAAATGGCTCAACAGCAACAAGGAATGCAAGTTGGCGACGAAGGCTAATATTGGCATAGACGGAATACAGCGTCACGTAGATAGAGACGTTGAAATAAGTAAGAATATAGCTCAAATATTTAACACGCCTACTGGAAAGGCTGTGCTTCAATATCTCAGGTCTGTAACCATTGAGATGGTTAATGGGCCTAATGTATCTACAGAAGAGCTAAGGCATATAGAGGGGCAGCGATATATTGTTGGCCTTCTTGAACAGCGCATATCACATGCACATAGGAGTAAAGACAAATGAATGATGAATCAGCAATCGAAGCAGCGGAAGCAGATGGCCGTGATTTTGTAACTCAAGAGGATGTAGATCAAGCGGCTGCACCTGAGCGCCCAGAGTGGTTGCCTGAAAAATATAAAACAGGTGAAGACCTAGCAAAAGCGTATAAGGAACTTGAATCCAAGCTTGGTGGCAAGGATGAAGAAATACGAGAGGCTTTGCTTGAGGAAATAAAAACAGAAGCTTTTGCTGATAGGCCAGAAACTGCTGGTGATTATCAGCTTCCAGATATTGTTGACGATGATCTTGCTGTTGATAATGAGCTTTTGCAGTGGTGGTCTGAACATTCTTTTGAAAACGGCTACGGTCAGGAAGAGTTTCAAAAGGGCATAGAAATGTATGCTCAGGCAATTAATGGAAGCCAGCCAGATATAGAAGCTGAGTCAGCAAAGCTTGGTGATAATGCCAGCACAAGAATTGAAGCTGCGTCTATGTTTGCTAATAAGTTTTTTCCAGAAGATGCACTGCCAGCAATTGAGCGTATGTGCGAATCTCACGAAGGCATTATAGCGCTAGAAACCATTATGGAAAAAATGAAGGATGGTAATTTTGCTGGTAATACTAGCCCATCTCCATCTCTTGATGAGACTGGATTAAAGGAATTGATGAAAGACCCAAGATATTGGGAGCCTAAAAGTAGAGATCCAAACTATATAAAGCAGATAGACGATGGCTGGCAACGACTTCACAGAAGTTAAGATTATAAAAAGGGGGAGTTATTATTTGACTCCCCTTAAATCTTTTCACATTGATGAGCTTGAAAAAGTTCTTTCAAAAGAAAATCGCAGAGAAATAAAATTACTTGGATACTGCGATGTAAGGACTGCATTAGAGGTAATGAGCAAAACATCTGAGGCTTATGTTTGTCGTAAAGATGGGGGTGAGCTTTTGTTTGTTGGCGGTCTTTGGTTCTGCGAAGATCAAGACTGGCCTCAAATGTTTGCTATGTTCTCCAATAAAATAAGGGAAAACTTTACTATGCTAGCGCGTGGATCAAAGATGTTGGTAGAGTTTTTTGATCAAAGCCAATCGCATATGTCTATGACAATTCTTGCTGATTACGAAGGCATGGTAAGCTGGGCAACGTGGCTAGGCTTTGATCCTGTTGGTGTGTCTACGCAGAACGGAAATAAGTATGTTGAATTTGTTCGTTGCAATTTAGATCAAAATTGTGTTTATGATGAACCACGACAGCCCGTAATACATTGAGAGGCCCGTAAGGATACCCTCGCTGAGATAGAAAAGCGGATACCTGTGATTAACTGAAACTTCTAATAGGACTGTAAAAATGGCTAATACTATAGACGTAGCTTTTATCAAGCAGTTTGAAACTGAAGTACATATGGCGTATCAGCGTATGGGTTCCAAGTTACGGAATACTGTTCGTACGACAAATGTCACAGGTTCAACTGCTCGTTTCCAAGTAATTGGAAAAGGCACTGCAAGTACTAAATCTCGCAACGGTAATGTAACTCCAATGGAGTTAGCGCACACCAATGTCGAAGTAACAATGGCTGACTTCTATGCCTCAGAGTACATGGACAAGCTTGATGACTTAAAGATTAACATCAACGAGCGTCAAGCTGTAGCTCAATCTGCTGCTGCTGCACTTGGTCGTAAGACTGATGAAATCTTGGTCACAGCAATGGATGCTGGTGCTAACAGCACTCAGATTGGTTCAACTGGCAGCGCAGTAAGCAAAGCTGACTTGCTGTCATTGTTTGAAACTCTTGGAAATGCTGACGTTCCAGAAGATGGGCAACGCTATTTAGCTATGTCTCCTTCTGGTTTTGCTGACTTGTTTAACATTAACGAGTTTGCTTCTTCTGATTACGTTGGCCCTCAGAATCTGCCATTTGCTGGCGGTATGACAATGAAAGAGTTCTTGGGATTCAAGATCTTTTCAACGTCTGCTGTAGCTGGTGGTAAAAACTTTTCGTACCATACATCTTCAGTAGGGCTTGGCGTAAATGCTGATGTTCAAACTGAGGTAAACTATATTGCGGAAAAAGTCTCACACCTTGCCACATCAATGATGTCTATGGGTGCTGTCGTTATTGATAGCGATGGTATCTATGAAGTCCTTGATAATAACTAAGAGGATTAATCATGGCTTATAATTCAGCAAACCTTACTCGTCTTGGTGGTGCGTCTAATGGTGATCTTTGGCTTTATAGCTCTGCCGATGCTATTGGAACTGTAAACACAAGCGGTTATTTTAACGATGCAGCAAACATGCTTTCTGTTCGTGATGTAATCATTGTTTGTGATACAAACACACCAACAACAAACTTTGTTAATGTTCTATCGAACACTGGCACTGTAGTCGATGTTTCAGATGGCACTGCCATTGCTGAAACTGATGGCGATTAATAAAGGAGTGGGGGCTTCGGCCCCCAAACCAACATGCCAAGAGTAGCTGATTCATCATTAGAAGTTGCAAGTAACGCATTATATCTTATTGGTGCTGACGGGATTACCGACTTTGCAGCTAGTACATCTGAAGCAAAAGTAGCTAATGCTTTATATGAAGACATTATTCAGACTTCATTTGCTTCTTTTCGTTGGCGCTTTGCTACAACTCAAATAAATCTTACACGTTTAGCAACTGCCCCAAAGGGTAGGTTCTCAGCGTCTTATCATATTCCAGCATCTTGCGTTACCGTAATAAGCGCAACCATTAATGATGCACTAATTAAGTACGACATCTACGGCAATAAAATATTCTGTGACGCGGATGCAAGCGATACTGTTGTCTTAGATTATGTTGAGAGAGCGCCTGAGTCTAGCTGGCCTTCTTATTTTACTACAGCAATTGAGTTTACTCTTGCTGGTTCCTTTGCAATCTCTTTGGCTAGAGATGCACAGCTTGCTCAGTTAATGGAGCAGAAAGCTGCGGCATTGTTTATGAAAGCTAGGAACATTGATTCTCAGCAGCAAACAACGCGCAAGCTAACAACATCGAGGTTTATTGCTGAAAGGCGCAGTTAATGCAGAAAGTAAGAGTTCCAATTAACAGCTTTCAGTATGGAGAAATCAGTGACTCATTAATAATGAGAACAGATTCACCTGTTTACAACCAATCGGCTCAAAGATTAGAAAACCTTCTTGTTGCACCAGAGGGCGCTGTAATAAAACGTAAAGGTTTAGAGCATCAATATACTTATTCTTTAACGTATGATTCTGCTCACGAGCAATCACATTTGTTTAAATTTGTTTTTGATTCAAATGAAGAGTATGTAATTTCAGTTGAGCATCAAAAAGTAAGATGTTTCCAGAAGAGTAATAATAACTTAACACTTTGCTCAACATTAACTCAGGATGTTGATGGAGCAGCACTTCCTTTTGATGAAGACTATTTGCAAGAATATACTGTTGCTCAGTATGGCGATGTAATGTTTATATCGCATCCTTTGTTTGCACCTAGAATGCTTATTAGAACAAGCCTTACTTCTTTTGAAATAGATACTTATTCATTTGATGCGCGCGCAGATAATAAAGTTACTTATCAGCCATATTCAAAATTTCATGCTAGTGGTGTTACGTTAGATCCTTCTGCGGTTTCTGGATCAAATGTAGATGTAGAGGTTTGTAGCAAGTCTACTGCTATTGTAAATGCAATTTGTTCTGAGCAGAGTGCTTCTGGCTCAGGCAGTATACAAATGACTTTAAATGGAACGCTTGTAAGTAATTCAAAAGTTACAATTCCTAACGCTAGAATTGTTACAATTACATCTCCAAATGCTACTTCTAATTCTAGTAAAACATTTACTATTTTTGGAAAAGACAATGAATCTAATGATATTTATGAAGCAATAACTGGCCCAACTGGCAACGCTACTGTTACTACAAGCAAATTGTTTTCAGTTGTATCCACAGTATCAGTAAGTGGGCCTATAGTTAGCATTAATATTGGCCTTGGTGAAAAGACCGCTGTAAAGTATTTTGATATTACTGGAAGTAAAACAGGTTCAGATTATTTAAACTCTACTCATGTTGGGGTAACATTAAGATACCATGAATCTGAAATGGACATAGTAAGTGTTCAGTCTTCATATCAAGCTACTGTTATTATTACAGATAGTCTTGTTGCTCGCTTATCTGTTTTAAATCCTCTTAGAACAAGAGATGGTTCAAGCACAGTTGAGGTTACTCAGATTGAGCATGGTTTTAATGTAGGAGATGAAATTACAGTACAAGATGCTTCTGCAACGGGCGGTATTAATACTGCTCAGTTAAATGTTACAGATCAAGTTAGAGAAATAATAGATGATAATACCTACACCTATCAAGCTGGTAATACTGCAAGCAGTAGTGAAGATGGTGGTGGACAAGTGTCTATATCTTGTCATGCCCCAACAACAACATGGGATGAGCAATCATTCTCTGCTGTAAGAGGATACCCTGCGGCTGTTGCTTTTCATGAAAATAGATTGTGTTTTGGTGGCACGTTATCTGAACCTGATACAATATGGATGAGCAAGATTGGTAGCTTTTTTAACTTTGATGTAGGTGAAGCTGCTGACGATGATTCAATTAACTTAGTTGCTGCTACTGGTGATTCTCACGAAATTAGATATTTAATTTCTAACCGTGACTTGCAGGTCTTTACTGCTACTGGTGAGCTATATGTTCCTACTTACTTAAACCAAGCGATTACTCCGACTAACGCTCAAATAAGAATGCAAACACCATATGGTACTAGCTTTGTTACTCCCGCTTCTATAGATGGCGCTACTGTTTTTGTTCAAAAGAATGGAAAAAATGTTAGAGAGTATTTGTATTCAGATTCAGAAGATGCATATACATCTTCTACTATATCTACATTAGCATCTCACCTTATAGATAATCCTAAGTATCTTACTGTTTCGCATGGTTTTTCTGATCTCCCTAATTCTTATGCAGCATTTACTTTAAGCAATGGTGACTTAGCTTTGTTTACATCTAATAGAGCTGAGAAAAAAGCAGCTTGGACTAGGGTAACTGTAGATGGAAGGTTTGGATCTGTTATTGCCATAGGCGATCAGCTTTATGCAAATGTTTATGATTCTGAAAACAAGTTGCAGCTTTGTAACTTTTCTATGCCTAATTTAGATTTTGCTACAGCATATGCTTTTTCTTCTGCATTAACAGTTGGCCCTCTATATACAAATGGAGATGTAGTAACAGTTAATGCTGTTGTTAGCAGCACTTTCGAAATTATAAACTTAGGTGATTTTACTGTTCAAGATATTAGTGGAGTTGCAAATAGAATTGACTTATCAGCATATTCTTCTTCTGGATATAATATTATCCATGTAGGTAAAAAGTTTACAACACAATTAATAAGCAATCCAATAGATGCAAACATGGGCAATGGGCCTTCGACTGGAACCTCAAGGGGCATTACCAACATTATTGTTGACGTTAAGTCTACAGACTCAATGAAAGTAAACTCAAACGATGTTATTGCTTCAAGCTTTACTGGCAAAAAAGAAGTAAAGACCTTGGGGTACAATAGAAATCCACAGATAACTATTGAGCAAGACAAGCCACTAGGCTTACAGATTAATGGAATAGTAGCGGAGTTAATAGTTTAATGGAACCAATGACAATGGCTATGATTGCATCAAGTGCATTAAGTGTATTTGGTCAAATCGCAGCTGGCAAAGCTGAACAAGAAGCATCTAAGTTAAATGCCTTTCAAATCAAAACAGATCAAGCCTTAAACAAAACGCAAGCTATGCAAATGTCTAGGTCAAGAAAGGAAGAGTATGACTTAGCAACATCAGCTAATATAGCTGCATTTGCTGCTGCTGGTCGTGATGTTGGCTCTGATAGAAGTGTTCAAGCATTCTTAGATAGGCAAAAAGAAATTATTGCTCAAGACACTAGTCGCATAGATCAACAAATTCAGTTTCAAAATATGAAGTCTAAATCAGGGGCTATGGCTGAAAGAAGGCGTGGAGACAATGCTTTAACTGCGTCTTTGTTTAGCGCTGTTGGCACTGCTGCTCAAGGCATTTATCAATATAAAACGGTGGCATAATGGCTGTTATTAGACAAAAGACACAGATATTTAATCAGCCCGTTGGTGTTGTTCGTGCAGATGCTGGCGGCGCGCAAGTAGGTGAAGCCATTAGCAACGCAGCCTCAAGGATTTCTCAACTTGCATATAGAGAAGCTGCTCAAAATGCAGAAGCTGCTGGTAAAAAAGCTGCTCAATCTCAACCATCTGATAAAATAATTGCTATTGATCCTACCACGAATATGCCTGTGGCTTACACGCCGCCTGCTTCATTTGGAACTATTGCTGCTAGATCATATCAAAACATGATTGATCGCAGATTTGAAGAATCTATTCTTAGTGAGTTTGCTGCTAAAGGTTCAGAGTTTGCATCTAGCTCTTCAAGTGCAGATCAATATAAATCTCGTATAAGTAATTACATACAAGAAATGTACAACTCAGAAGGTGAAGCAACTCCTTATAGTAGATACATTGAAGAAGCTGGGAAAGAATATGTAGCTAGCACATATGCGTCTTTAGCAAAAAAACAGGCTGAAGCGGCAAAGAAAGCATTAATAAATCAGCAGTTAATGGCCGGTTATCTTGATGAAAAAAAGCTGGTTAATCTTATTGGGGCTGGTGCATCTAATGAAGACATAACAAGTTTAGCTAACTCTCTTCGCGCTAGGTATTTAGATTTAAAAGACACAGACAGCATGACATTTAAACAATGGAGATCAGCTAATGATCGCATTGATGGGCTTGAAGGGTTATATGCTAACAATAATCTTATAGATATATACTCTACGCTGTCGCCTTCAGATCAATCTTTATTTAAGCTTGGCCTTACTAAGCCAAATATTATGAGTAGCTTGGCTAATAAAATAGGCAGTAATAACTTAGAGACTTTAGCTTTAGAAGCCAAGACAACAACAAGCATACCTACTTTGCTTGCTGGTTTAGATTCTTTTGCCTCTATTGCTGATGAATATGTAGAGAACCAGACTAATAGCATTCTATCTGAAGTAGGTCCAAATATAAGCGCCTCAACATCAGTAATAGATATAGTTGGCATAGGTTCAAAAATCGAAGACGAGTCTGTTCAAAAAGAAGTAATGTCAGAGTTGCTAGCAAAATGGGTAGAAAAAAACTTAGACGCAGCTGGAAAAAAAGCATCTGATATAGACATTATTTCTGAAGCTCTTTTAGATGAATCTTCACCAGATTATCAAGCAATAGCTGATTTGATTGGTGGTAATCAAGGTGAGTCTGTAGCAAAACAAATACAAGGAATGACTCAAGAGCAGAGATCTAATCTTGCAACTGAGATTAGTGAAAGACGAGCGGCTTTATTGCGGATGGAAAGTAAAGCTGACTTAGAAGAAGAAAACAGATTACGTCAAAGTCTAATTGATTTTCAAAACGCTACTGATTTAAATGCAAGCTTTCAGTCTGCCTTATCAAACATAGAAAGTTCTACTTTAGATGAAGTAAAGCAGCAAACTTTAAGAGAACTTGCTAGGCAAAACTTTGCTGAACAATCTAGAATAAGAGTAGACAGAATAAAGTTAAGCAAGACAGATATCCAAAACTTAAAAAATGCTGTAACTCAAGAAAAAACAGATTTAAAAGGCAATGTTAAAGAAGCTTACGACTTGCTTAGGGAGGCTTACAAGTTTGATGCCTCAAGCACTTCTGCTTATTTAGATAGAAAACTAAAAGCAATTACAGAGCAAAACAATAGATATATTATTGGCATGAAGATAGATGCTATTCAAAGCAATCTTCCTACTGCTAGCCCTAATGATTTAGCAGAGTATGATTCTTATTTATTTAAAGATGAGTTTATAACTGCTGGTAATATGCTTGAGTTTCCTCAAATCGTAGAAGCTTTTAATCAAGGCGTTGTACTTCCATCTGCTAAAGTAGCTATGGAATCCGCTCTTACCTCACTTAATGAAGATGTTTTAAATAATGCAATTCAAGTATTTGATAAATTCTCTAATCTTGAAGCCACTACCGAAGATGGTCGACGCACTGACTTAGATGTAATGCGTAAAAACCTTAGTCCAGAAACATATGCTTTATACTCTGCATTAAATTTTGTTGCTCGGGAACAGGGCGTAGAGCCATTGTCTATTGCGCTTGAGTTTAGAAATTACGATGGAAATGTTGATAATGACATTAAGGCAGATCTTGATTTGCCTAAAGGTGGAAATATTAATAGAGCATTAGATACTTATCCAATGAGTAGTAATTATAAAAAAGAAATATTAGCAACGCTCCGAATGCAAAAGGTAAGAGGTAATGTAATTACTGAAGATTTAATATCTTCTGTAATAAATACCTACACTTCAAGAATGAAAAAAGATCCTAGTGTTGTTGGGCCTTATATTGGTGATAGCACTGCATTTCCTAGGAATAATTATTTTTCAAATGATGAAATTATAGCAAACAGAAACCAGCTAACAAATCTTCTTGCTGATTCAGGTCAGTTTAATGATCTTTTAAAAGGAGATAATGCACTTGATGCAATGGCTTCTACTTTAGGTGGTATTCTTGGTAGCGATGTGATTCTTACTTCAAGGGCTATTGTTGAAATATTTACTACTGGAGTAGGCGCTAATGAAGAGCTATCTGATAGAAATAGAATAAGACAAGGTTTAGCTGCTTTAAATATAGATTTAAAATACAATCCTGTTGTTTCGTCTATTGAGTCAGGTGTTCCTATGTATGAGGTTGGATACCTAGATCAGTTTGATAGTTTTCAACCTATTATGATTAATGATCAAACTTGGACTTTAGAAAAAACTGAATCAACAAGAAAACAAGATCTAACTCTTCAGTCTTTTAATAATTTAACTGTAGCTAACAATGCAGATGCTCCAAAGTCTGAAAGGGCTATTGCAGAAATAAATTACTTAGCAAGTCTTCCTCACATGGATGAAGAAACATTTATTAACAATCCTTCTAATATGGCAACGTACAAAGAAATTTTTGGTGATAATGCAACAGCATTAAATATTTTTAGAAGTCGCCGCGAAGTTTATACAGGATCTAAGAATGCTAAAGATTTAAATTTGTCTTTGCAGGAAATAGAAGAGATACAAAACTTGCCTACTAATGTACCACCAAGGCCAAATCGAGATTCTAAATATACTGATACAGAAATTATGACAATGAATAGAAATCAATTGGCTTCTGCATTTTCTGATATAGAAGCATGGGATTCTAAATATGGAAATTATTATAATCTTGATGGCTCTTTAAAAGAACAATATGCAGCTGCCCATGCTGTTCCACCGCGTCCATTACGCACTGAACTTTATCCACAGTACACTGATACTGAAATAATGACCATGACTCCAGAACAGCAACATGCTGCATTTCCAGCCTTATATGCTTGGGACAGACTTTACACAAACACACATAATAATGATGGAAGCCTAAGAAAGAAGCCAATAATAACTGGTTTAAATAAATGAGAATAACTGTTCCAGAAGCAAGACCTTTTAATATTGGCAGACAGCCAATGCAGTCTACAGTTCCAACATTAGGGCAGACAGGTAATGCTCAGTATGGAAGAATATTTAATCCAATAAAAAACCAGTTAAATTTTTATTCTAGGATTTCTACTTACGATCCAGAGTCAATTAATCGTGTTGAAACAGTAATAGAAAAACAAGGGTTTAATGAAGAAGATGCCCGTTATCTTCGTTTGTTTGGGATTGGTTCTCAAGATAACTTTTTATCTGCATTAGAGTTTATTAAGAATCGTAATAATAATCAAAGCATATTAAATCGGTCTACTGGTCTTAATTTATTTCTTACTGATCCTAGTTTTCATGCGTCTATTGCTATTCCTTACGGCGGTGTTGCTGCCTCTTTGCATCTTGGCAGGGGTCTTAATGCTTTAGGCTTTCAAGGAAGCGTTAGACAAATTGCGCGCGCAAAACAATTAATGCAAGGTAAGAATCTTACTGCTCAAGACCTTGCTAAAATCGGCGCTCTGGATGCAGCGGTTGTAGATGGCAGCATTACGCTTATTGAGGCGCTTACTGAGATTAGCGAGGGTAAAGACCCGATAGCTGAAATAGGAGATGCAGCGCTTTATACAATGGGCACAACAGCTGTTGGGGGTTTACTCGGATATGGTATAGGCGCAGCGCTTAATAGACCTATTTCTGCGCAAGCTAGGCAAGCAACGTTTGGTCGTAGGTATAAAGAATACCTTAATAGTGTTTCTGATGAGCCAGCAAAAAGAGGCGAAGACTTATCATTTACAGGTGAGTGGTTTAATAATTCTTGGTTTATGAAAGCAATACCAACGCCTCTTCGTGTAACAATACAAGATAAGTTATTACCAGACTGGGCTAAGATGGATATGCTTCAGCTTGGTGGCGATAATGGAATGCCTTTTGCTATGAATCAACTTGGTAAAAGTGTAGGCAGTTCTGCATTTACTGAAACCGCAAGGCGACAAGGTGATTGGTTTAAAGCGCTTGATGTCATTAATCAAAACTATCGTGAAGTAAGCCCACGTGGTTCTGCTGAGTTTTTTAATATTCCTTTTGGAGAATATTTAGAGCGTACTCTCCGCAAGCTAGGCAAGGATAGCTTTGCACCTGATGAGTGGTACAATCACATTGGTCGTTTAATGGTTGATGAAGTGCCATATGATAAGATGACGTCACAAGAGGCTGCGTCTGTTCAAGCTGCGCGTGGATTCTTTGAACAATATGGAAAAGAGCTAGAAGAAGTTGGGCTTATTAATCCAAAAGATCTTTTTGAAGACAACTATTTAAAGAATGTTGGTCGGCAAATGGAGCTTCAAAGTGTTACCAAAAGCATTGTTGAGCAAAACAAACGTTGGATGCGCCTACAACAAGATAGACTTTCAAAAGATTTAGAAAAAATAAATAACAAGCTTAAACAACTTAGTAAAACTGCTACAACCAGAGGTCTTACTAATAAGCAAGTTAAATTTAAAACAGACTTAGAAGAAGAGTTTGTTATGAAGCAAACTTTGCTAGGTCAGTTTGATGATGCATTTGATAAAATACAAAACGCAAAATCAATTGATGAGCTAGCTTTGCTTTATAAAGAATTAGATCTTACAGCAGATATGCGTAATGCCTTGCAAGACTTAGCTAAGGCTATGGATGACACAAGAGCTAGAATTAATAACGCTATGGATATGATTGATGAAATGCCATCGGTTAAATCTCCCAGCAATTATCTTATGCGTATCTTTAATCGCCGCAAAATTGAATCAGACCGAGAAGGTTTGAAAAACATTTTGATGAACTGGTATCGCGAGAATCCTGAGATTATTGTTAAAGGAGATGACAATCTATTTAAAAGACAACAGTTAGCAACTGACCCTGCATCTGTTGAGCGTAGAGCAAACGAAACTATAGACAACATTCTTGGAGAAACAGACGAAGATGCTGTTGATGCAATTTTTACTGGATTTGGTCGCAGCGGCCCGCTTGTATCTCGTCGCCTTAATATTCCCAATCACTTAATTAAAGACTACATTGTGACTGACATTAAGGAAGTTATGATTGCTTACACTAATCGTGTTGGCCCTCGACTAGAATACCACAAACGTTTTCGTGATCCAGAAACTGGTAAACTAATGCCATTAGAGGCACGAATAGATTATTACAGATCTAGGTTAATTAAAGATGGCGTTAATGAGCAGACAATAAATAAGTTTATTAAAAACTTTGTTGCTATTTACGATCAGGTTGTTGGCACAACCCTTAAACGTCCTGATGCTATAGATACAAAGATAGCTGACTTTCTTAGAACAGCAACAAGCTGGACGTTTCTTGGCGGCTCTGGCTTAGCTGCTATCGGTGATACTGCTTCGATTTTTATGGATCATGAGCTTAAAGCTATTGGTATGTCAGTGCTTGGTTCGATGGATGATATATCTTTAAAACTTTCTAAGAGAGAACTTAATCTTGCTGGCGAAGGTTTAGAAATCACACGCGGTATAACGCATTTAAAATACATGGAGAGCCTTACTAACGATGTGTTTAGTAAAACTATTCCTGATAAATTAAACAATGCTTTTTATATTATGAATGGTTTAGCGCCTATAACTGTAGCGATTAAAACTTTTGATGGCTTAGTTAGAGGGCATACTATTATTGACTCAGCAATTAAGTTAGGTGCTGGTAAAGCTAGTAAGTTTGAACAAGAGTTTTTAGCTAGGTATAATATTACTCCTAAGCTTGCTAAACAAATAGCTGATTCACCTTATGAAAAAAGCCAAGGTGGTTTGTTTTTGCCTAACACAGAGGCTTGGACTGATGAGGCCGCTGTTAAAGCATTTAGAAATGCTTTGTCATCTGGTGTTATGAATAGAGTTATTATGGGAACGCCAGCAGATAAACCCATTGTAATGAGTGGTGTTGCTTATATTCCAGAGCATTTAGCTAGAATGTTGCCGTTTGAAACATCTGTTGATCCAAGAGTTAAAGGATATCGTAGAGTAGAAAGTGGCTTGCTTGCTTTACCGTTTACTTTTTACAGTTATACAATGGGTGCTTTAAGCAAAATTACTGCTAACCATGCCTCTGGTGCAGTCCGCAATCGTTTGTCTCATATAGCTGTTGCTATGGGTCTTGGCTATATGATTGTAAACACACGCACTCCAAACTGGGCTTGGAAGGATATGGATTTAGAAGATAAGATTATGAGATCTTTTGACTTTTCAGGTCTTGCTGCAATTTATAGTGATGCGGCTTATCGAGGTATAGCAATGGCTAGTGAAATGGGATTTGAAAACAACTTTCCTATCCAACCAAAGTTTCAAGCTCCACCAGATAAGATTGGTGCATTAGTTTCTTTAGGTGGTGCTCCTGCTGATTGGAGTTATGAAGTATTAAGCTCTGTAGGGCAGATGCTTTCTGGTGATGTGCAAGACGGAGCTAAAGGTCTTATTCGCATGACGCCTCTTATAGAAACTATGGCTACTGGTGATGTAATTAAAGATACAGCAAAAGATCTGACTGGGTATTTACCTAACAGACAGTAAAGTTTGAAATTAATTAGTAACTATGGTAACGAAAGCTAAGCCAGATAGGAGATAAACATGGCGTCCTTTGTTAAAGTAAACGACTTCGTTGCAAACGCCGTTGAGAATATGGATTTAGAAAGTGATCAACTTGTGATTGCTTTATCAGATACAGCGCCATCATCTGAAAGTTCTAACCCAACTGCTGATGGTAATGGCATTCTTGGTAATGTAACGCAAATAAGCTACAGCAATATTTCTGGATCTAATCCTCGAAATTTAACAACAACTTCATCTGGACAAACGGGTGGTGTTTACAAACTTATTCTTGCTGATTTAACGCTTACTGCATCAGGCGGTAGTGTTGCTGCGTTCCGTTACATCTACATTTATAATGACACTGTAACATCGCCAGCCGATCCGTTAATTGGTTATTATGACTATGGCTCAAGCTTAACTCTCAATGATGGTGATACGTTTACCATCGACTTTAGCCCATCAAACGGTGTTATTCAGCTTACCTAATAAGGAGTAGTTTATGGCCGTTCTTAAAAATCGGGCAAAGATGTCCACCAGTACAACGGGTACTGGAACCATTACGCTTGGCAGTGCTGAGAGTGGTTATCAGACCTTTGCCGATGCTGGCGTGGCAAACGCAGATGTGGTTCGTTATGTCATTGAGGACGGTAATAATTTTGAAATAGGCACAGGTACTTATACAAGTTCTGGCACTACGCTGTCACGCACCGTAAGCGAGAGCAGCAACTCAAACAATGCCATTAATCTTAGTGGTTCAGCTACCGTGTTTATTGGTGCTACAGCTGAGGATATTCCAGCGCTTTATGCTGAGAATACTACTCTTAGTGTAGTTGCTCCAATTGCTACAGGCAACGACTCTATATCCCTTGGTT
>Ga0228674_1000431_pt1 | contig 29755 bp, 25 predicted proteins | sample 1D_rmetaG_FD_189054 | JGI IMG/M metagenome (GOLD analysis project Ga0228674, IMG submission 189054) | Seawater microbial communities from Monterey Bay, California, United States - 1D_r | ecosystem: Environmental > Aquatic > Marine > Coastal | place: USA: California | collected 2016-09-26
AATCTGGTTGTCCTGCATTTACCCACGCGGTGAACCAAATACTACCAACCATAACAATAGCCTTTCTCATTCTTTCTTCCACCATGTCCCCCATTCTGTTTGTGTAGGCTAGCGCAAATTGCTGAGAATATTGTCTTACCGTTCTTTTTCCACGTGTTTCAAAAGCGTATTTCTGATCCGAAGGTATTTTAGCTGTTACATCTTTCTCAGTTAGTAGAACGGAATCCAAATAAGAATGGCTTTCCTCCACAACGTCCCAAATGGCATGAATTGGTTTGTCAATGTATTCTGCCCTGCCAACCAAATAATCGTATTCGTCTGCAGTGAGTTCAGGAATTCGAGATTCCCACAATCCGTGAATCCCTTTTTGGTTCGTCAGCTGTCCGTTATAATTTTCAGTCGTATGCAGCGGCACATGAGCATCGGCAATGTAGTGACCTATGTCGGCTGAAGTTGATAGAATCCGATTTACATTTCTGCTTTCAAAAGCTTTCGTTAACCAATTGGTCATTCGTGCTACGTGCCAGGGTACAATTCCGTAGGCCTGCAGGGTATCTTCGGTGAATTTTTCTACGGCGTCATACCAATATCTTGGCATCACTTCAAACGGATTTTCACCTCCTTTAGCGTAATGGTCTATATCAATATAGTGTCGTGGCGCTTCATTTTTAGAAGCGTACCTGCGTTTATCAGGATCTACCGCATGTGCTGTTACAAACTCAATATTTCTTTTGTAAAAGCCGACCATTTCAGGTGGCAACGTAAAAACGGCCATTCGATTAATTCTTCGATGACCATAGAAACCCCAAGATTGGCAAACTATCATTACTGCAATTAATACAACACTAGTCCACCCAACTCTTTTCATGATTTTATGCTTTTAATCCTACTCCATCAAAAATAGGCACTAAGTCCATCGTATCTATCTGAAGACAATATTCGATGTCCTTTTCCAAATTTAAACGTTGTAACCTTCTTCTATGGGAAGAATTCTTTAAAAAATCATTAAGGTTGCCTTTTGCCGCTTGATACATCTGTCTTGCAGCCAAGGAAGAATCAGCAATTCCTGTAAATACTTTACTTCCTTCAAAGTAGTCTACAACAGCTCCTGCAAAAAGAGAGTCTTCCAAGTTGTACCTTCCTTTCCATCCGGCGCAAAGTAAAATAACGTCTCTATTTTCGTTTTCCAAGTGTTTACAAACAGCCGTAAGATTTAAAAAAGAACCAACGATAATTTGTTCCGCTGCCTTCGCTTTTTCTATCGCTTGGGTTCCGTTTGTTGTGCTCAACACTACATCTTTTCCCTTTAATTCCGGATTCATATAACTGAAAGGAGAATTACCGATATCAAAACCCTCAACTATCTCACCGTGTCTTTCAGCCGCAGCAACGTATCCTTTCGATTGATAAGCCCTAGCCTCTTCAATTGTAGCAACCGGTATAATTTGATTCACTCCTTCTTGAAAAGCAGTACAAATGGCTGAAGTTGCTCTGAATATATCAATTACAACTACCACACACTCTTTTTTGGTAAAGTAAACCGGAAATAGGTCCGGTGTATAACAAACTTCTAGCTTTCGTTGGAATTCATTCTCGGTCGTCTCCATATTACTTTACAAAGGGAAGTTTAACAATTTCACATTTCAATTGACGGCCTCTAACTTCCACAAATATTTCAGTTCCAACCTTAGAAAGCTCTTTGGTTACATATCCCATTCCTATACCCAACTTTAAAGAAGGTGACGAGGTTCCCGAAGTAACTTCTCCAATTACATTACATTCTGCATCATTGATTTGGTATTCTTTTCTTGGAATTCCTCTATCAATCATTTTAAAAGCAACAAGCTTTCTTTTTGTTCCTTTTTCCTTCTGCTCAAGAAGTAATTTACTGTCAACAAATTTCTTTGTGAATTTAGTAATCCAACCTAAACCAGCTTCAATGGGTGAAGTGGTGTCATCAATATCATTTCCATACAGGCAAAATCCCTTTTCTAATCTTAGCGTGTCTCGCGCACCTAAACCGGCAGGCATTATTCCATTGCCTTCGCCAGCCTTCATTACTGCATCCCAAATTTTTTCAGCATGTTCATTGTCAAAGTAAATCTCAAATCCTCCAGAACCGGTGTAACCTGTAGCGGAAACTAAAACATTATCTACGCCGGCAAACTTTCCTTTTTCAAAGGTGTAATAGACCATATTTTCCAAGTCTATCTCTGTTAAAATCTTCATGGCCTCAGCTGCTTTTGGACCTTGAATTGCTAACAAGGTTGTTCGATCAGAGATGTCTTGAAGTGTAGCTTTGAAGGTATTGTTTTTTTGAATCCAGTCCCAATCCTTCTGAATGTTAGAAGCATTCACAACTAACATGTAAACTTCCTCTTCTAATTTATAAATTAACAAGTCATCAACTATTCCACCTCTGCCATTTGGCATGCAAGAATACTGCACTTTCCCAACTTCTAGCTTAGATGCATCGTTGGTGCTGATTTTTTGAATCAAATCTAATGCTTCAGTTCCCCGAATAATAAACTCTCCCATGTGAGAAACATCAAAAACTCCTACGCTATTCCTTACCGCTAAATGCTCTTGCGTTAATCCAACATACTGCAACGGCATATTATACCCCGCAAATGGGACCATTTTAGCTCCTAACTCTATGTGTACTTTATTTAGTGCAATCTCTTTCATATCAATCAATGATTTCATTCAAATATTTTAAATACAAGTCTTTTGTGGAAGAAACTGAATACTTTTTAATCACCGTATCTCTTCCTGCTTTACCGATTTGCAAACGTAATTCTTTATTCTCAATCAAGCTTGATAATTGTTCAAACCAATCTTCATCAGTAGAAGCTAAATATCCATTTTCTCCGTGATTGATTATCTGTTTATTTACACCAACGGGTGACATAATAGTGGCTGATTCCATAGCCATGTACTGAAGTCCCTTAAAACCGCACTTTCCCCTACTCCACTGATCATCCGTTAAAGGCATTACACCAATATCAATTTCTTCCAATTGTTCTATTTCCTTTTCTTTATCCCATTTTTCATTTTTTAATTCAATTCCTTCTGCCGACCAGGGTTGGTCGCAAATCACTTTGAAGTAAATCTTATCGCCATACTTCGAAGTTAGTTTTTGAAAAATAGGTTTGATCATTTCCAAATAATTACGGGTTGTTTCAGTCCCGGTCCATCCAATACAGACTCGGTTAGATGTATTTTGCTTTTCCCGTTTGTGATGCGTAGTATCAATTGTTGTAGGGATCACCTTTACATTTTCACAAAAGGCTGACGCATAATTTGCCAAATAATCATTGCCTGCAAAGACCATGTCAGCACTGCTAATAATAGCTTCCGTTTTTGAAGGATTTTTCAATAGTTGAAGTGCTTTATTGCCAGAGGAAAAATTGGGAAGCCAAATGGCGTCATCAAAATCGAAAACTACCTTTGCAGAAGATTTAGCAAACTCCTTTTCAAAATAGGTACTCGCCGTGAGTAACGCCTCTCTATGAATAAAAATAATATCAAACTTATTCATACGTTTCGCATCTTGATTCCTGATCTCTCTCGCCTTTTTAGCAATTAGTGCTTTCTTCAGGTATTTACCTTTCTGATACAAGAAATGGTCATCTTCCTCAGATAGGATGTTTGAAAAAGTTATTTTAAAATTATTCGCCTCTAAAAAATCGATGTATTGTTCGAACCTAAAACGTTGCGCCGGAGAACGGCCTTTTCTGTGATTTGTAATGATAAGAATCGTATTGCTCAAGCCTAAAGGTTTTTGTAAATGGAATCGTATTTCTCAATCCCTGATTCTAAGGTAAAATATTGCTTGGCAGCTTCACGAGTTTGTTCTTTCCCTTTCTCGAATTGTAAAATTTCTTCTGCCAACCTTTGATATTCTGATTGTGTAAAATGTTTCAAAACTACGCCACTTTTTGTTTCTCTTAAGATTGCATCTGTATCGCCTAAGCCAGAATTAGCAACTATTGGAAGTCCCAAACTTAATACTTCAGCTTGTTTTGTGGGAGAGACTGCTTTCCCTGAAAATGAGGTAACAATGAAGAAAATTGAAGCATTACCAATTGAAATGTATTGAGGAATTTCAGTGTATTCACAAGATGTAAGATAAATCGAATTAAAATCAAGTTCAAGCTCACTGCAAATTTGTTGAATTGCTGATGTATCACTTTTAGAAATAAAGAGAAACGAAGCATTTGCTTTGAGTTGCTTTAACACCTTAAAAAACGCTAACATTTCTAGTAACATGTATCTCGTACCTAAAGATCCAACATAAGTTAGCACATAGTTACCTTCCGGCATTCCAATTGTTGCTCTCAATTCGTTTACTTTTTCATTCTTGATCTTGTGGTAATCAAAATGCTCAAAATCTACACAACAAGGAACGACCAAAAAACTATTTTTTGTGATAAACTCTTTTTGGATATAGCTTTTGGCATTCTCAGTCAAGGTTACAATGCAATCTACTTGTTTAAAAAGATACTTCTCTTTGCCCTTAAAATAGTTGTAGAGAAAACCATAAACAGGATTCTTTAAGTTCCTAATTTTGCCATCTACTCGTTCATCTGCCCAAAAACCACAAATGTCGAAAATGAATTTGATGCCTAATTTTTGTTGCAAAACCTCTCCCACCATCGCCGGTATTATGGATCGGCAATGTACCACCTGAATTTTGAATTCCTTAGCAATCTTTAACGCCTCTGATTTTAATTTCTGAACTGTAAAGAATGAAGAGATAACAGGAATTGAGTTATCGTAATCAATATAGTTCCAACCAATGTTTGCCTCTTCACATTTTTGAGAAACGATGGTGTGGTTCTTTTTAAAATTCTCGGACTTTTCGCAGCTCAGTATTTGAATTTTATGACCCTTTTTAGATAGGCCAATCAAATACGGTAATATTTGCGCTTGCCCAAGTGAGTCGGTTAGACCGTCGTAACTTATGAATAAAACATTTTTTACCATTCCCTAACCTTATTATTCATTGTAGACTACATCAACTATCAATTGATCTTTATCAAGATGGAAATAGAAGTTTTTATAAATTGTACTTGGCATTAAATTCCTATTTTCTATCGATGTATCTATCATGCTTTAAGCAGCAACAAAGTAAATAAAATTCTTTCACGAAACTCATAATTAATGCCTTTGGGTCGCTTTAAAATTCAATTAGAGAATGGTTAATTTTGACCATCTAAATAAAACAACATTTCAATGAAGGAAGTATATATAGTATCAGCAGTCAGAACCCCTATGGGTAGTTTTAATGGAAGCTTATCAGGCATCTCAGCACCTAAATTAGGAGCAATTGCAATAGAAGGAGCTTTAGAAAAAATTGGGTTAGCTAAAAATGAAGTGCAGGAAGTGTATATGGGCAATGTTCTTCAAGCAAATATAGGTCAAGCACCTGCTAGACAAGCTGCTATTTTCGCTGGTTTAAGCGAAAATGTTCCTTGTACCACAATAAATAAAGTCTGTGCATCCGGGATGAAAGCAACCATGTTAGGTGCTCAATCGATTATGTTGGGTGATAATGATGTTGTTGTAACAGGTGGCATGGAAAACATGTCGCAAGCTCCTTATTATTTAGACAAAGCTAGAACAGGATACAAATACGGAAACGGTCAAGTAATTGATGGGTTAACCAAAGATGGTTTAATCGATGTGTACAACAACTACCCCATGGGCAATGCTGCAGAGTTGTGTGCAAAGGATTGTAACATCTCAAGAGAAGAGCAAGATGCATTTGCCATCGATTCTTATAAAAAGTCTGCTGCTGCTTGGGAAGCAGGCAAATTCAACGATGAAATTGTTCCTGTAATGATTCCTCAGCGAAAGGGTGATCCAATTGCTTTTGATCATGACGAAGAATACAAGAATGTTTTCTTTGATAAGATTCCTAATCTACGACCGGTTTTTGATAAGGAAGGAAGTGTAACTGCTGCCAACGCCTCTACCATTAACGACGGAGCTTCCGCTTTGGTTTTAATGAGCAAAGAGAAAATGGAAAGCTTAGGGTTAAAACCGTTGGCAAAAATTATCGCTTTTGCAGATGCTGCTCAAGCACCTGAATGGTTTACTACTGCTCCTGCAAAAGCGTTGCCGAAAGCAATTGAAAAAGCTGGTTTACAAATGAGCGATTTAGATGCGATAGAGTTGAACGAGGCATTTTCTGTAGTTGGAATAGCAAATACGCAACAAATGAACTTAGACCCTGCAAAAGTAAATATCAATGGAGGTGCAGTCTCTTTAGGACACCCACTTGGAAATTCAGGTTCTAGGATATTAGTTACCCTAATTAACGTATTGAAGCAAAATGGCGGAAAATATGGTGGTGCAGGAATTTGTAATGGCGGTGGCGGTGCTTCGGCTTTTGTAATTGAAAATATTCAATAGCCTTTTCTTTCGAAAGAAATGAAGTACGGAATAGGACATTTAAGCGTAGTGCCTTGTAGAGCTGATGCTGCGGATAGCAGTGAACAAGTGACTCAATTGCTTTTTGGGGAAACCATTAAAGTATATGAGAAAAAGCGAAGTTGGTACAGAGTTAAAACAGCTCACGATAGCTATGAATGTTGGATGGATGAAAATCAATTTAAATTCATAACACAACGGGAGTTTGAGCAGCTAAACCAGAAAAAAGCTCTCGTTGTTTCTGATTTAGTTGAGGTTTTGACAAAAAAAGATGGTACTGAATTGATGACCATTTTGATGGGTTCGAACCTTCCTAATATTGAAAACAACCTTGTTGATGTAAAAGAATCCATTTGGAAATTTGAAGGAAACAGCATTGATTCTAACACCGTGCATGAGAAGCAAAAGCTGACTGAGAATGCCTTTATGCTCTTAAATGCTCCATACCAATGGGGAGGTAGATCTCCATTTGGAATAGATTGTTCAGGTTTTGTGCAGTTAGTGTACAAATTAAACGGAATCTATTTACCGAGAGATGCTTCTCAACAAGCGGCCATGGGACAGCCTCTTTCATTTATTGAAGAAGCAGAAGAAGGTGATTTAGCCTTTTTCGATAATGATGAAGGAAACATTACGCATGTGGGAATTATTTTGTCCAACAACAGAATAATTCATGCTTCAGGCAAAGTGCGAATTGATAAATTAGATCATCAAGGTATTTATAATCAGGAAAAACGAGACTACAGCCACAGGTTGAGGTTAATTTCGAGTATTTATTAATACAATTTGGCAAACTATTTGCCTAAATTTAAACACATAAAAAAAATGAATAAGATGAAAAAACTATTAGGAGGAGTATTAGTATTGATGATAACTATTTCTTGCACAGCTCAGAGTAAACTAGCGGATGGGTTATATGCTAAGATCAACACTTCGAAAGGAAGTATTATGTTAAAACTTGAAATGGAGAAAACACCATTGACAGTTGCAAATTTTGTTGGTTTAGCTGAAGGAAAAATTAAAAACAACAAAGTTCCAATGGGTACGCCATTCTACGATGGAATTAAGTTCCACAGGGTAATGGCTAATTTCATGATTCAAGGTGGAGACCCAACAGGTACAGGTGCCGGTGAAATTGGGTACTCTTTTAAAGATGAGTTTGATCCTAGTTTAAAGCACGATCGAGCAGGTACATTATCGATGGCCAATAGAGGTCCTGCAACAAATAGCAGTCAATTCTTTATTACACACAAGGATACACCATGGTTAGACGGCAAACATACCGTATTTGGTTACGTTATGGAAGGTCAAGGCACCGTTGATTTAATTGCTCAAGGTGATGAAATTAAAAGCATCGAAATCATTAGAAAAGGAGCAAAAGCAAAAGCGTTTGATGCACCTGCTGTTTTTGAAAAACTAAGTGGTATTCCTCAAAAATAAGTTTCCACGTTATTTAAGGTTATAGGCGATTTCATTTGAAGTCGCCTTTTTTTTATACTAAGTTCAATAGAAAAAGTGCGTACCCAAATATTCTAACGAATCTAAAAAGTGCCAAGATCAAAAACGTTTTAAACGGAAAGCGAACAGCTCCTGCTACCGAACAAATAGAAGAAAATGGCAAAGGAAACAATGCCGCAAAAACAATCAACACTCCACCCCACTTCCTTATCATGATAAAGTGCTTATCAAACTTTGCCAAAATCCAAGACTCAACAATAGGTAAACCACCAATATACCTCCCAATAAAATAAGCAAGAACTCCCCCAACATAAGAAAGAATAGCCAACAGGGAGACCATAAGGTAAGGAGAATCAAATTTTTTCGACCAAATGATAAATAAATCTGGAGGAATTAAGCCCAAAATTGTTTCAGAAGCAAAAAAGATTGAAAGTGCCCACCATGTATTGATCCTGTTTAAGACACTTTCCAACTTGGCATCGTAATTTGGAACGTATTCCTTAAAAATTAAAAACGCCCCGATAACAACAGCAAAACCAATAGCAATCTTTAAACTATTTTTCCATAGAAAAGTATAAACACCCTTGCGCTTATAATAGTGATGGTAGGTATTTATCTTACTCTTTCGATTGGATTCAGCTTCTGATTTCATGGGTGGCAAAATTACGTTCTTTATTCACGTCATTTTAAAACCCTTTAAAAACTATTTATTAAACCTTTTGTTCTATACTTGAACTTTTATGAATTAAATATTAATGATAGCAGTTTTTCCTTTAAACATAACTATTTTACCTGAAGAAACAGTAGCCTTACACCTTTTTGAGCCAAGGTACAGACAGCTTTACGCAGACCATAAGAGCGGCAAAGAATTTGTCATTCTTTATCAGAATAAAGGCATTAATTCAACGCACGGAGCTTTGGTTCACATTGAAAAAGTAATTGATGAATTTCCTGATGGAACGGTAGATGTAATTGTAAAAGGAGTTCAGGTTGTTAAAATACTTTCCTTTGAGCCCATTATGCAAGGTAAATTATATTCAGGAGTTGAAATAGAGAAGTGCAAGCTTTTTACGAATGCGAGTGACCGACTTGTTACAAGCTTCACAAATTATTTAACTAGTATTCAAAAGCGTGCAAATAAACCTGCCCCTCACAGTTTGTATTATGTAGCTAATCGTCTGCAACTTTCTCACGAAACCAAAAATGAGTTAATGCGCATAACTGATGAAAAGTTGGCCAATACTTTTCTTATCAATGAGATCCGTTTCCTCCGAAAAATTAGGGAGCAAGAAGCTTCCCTAAATCATAATTTTCATTTGAATTAAGAAAGTTGTTTAGTAGGTATTGGCAGAAAGCATTACCAAGGTGCAAGCGTCAACAACTTCTATTCCCTGCTTTTCCAATTGCTCCATAAACTCATGATTGATGGTTCCAGGGTTAAAAATCACTCGTTTAGGGTTCAAATCTTTAATATAATCATAATACTGGGGTTGATTTTGTGGACCTAAGTACAAGGTTACAGTATCTACTTCATCTAGTCCACCCTCTGCTGGCATTATTTCAATCCCTTCAATTTCTCCTTTTTTTATTCCTATAGGAACTACCTCGTGGCCATAATTAAGCAATTTCTTAACCGCCATGTTAGAATATCTCGACGGGTTCGTTGATGCACCCAGTACTATTGTCTTCTTCGCTTCCATACTATAAATTCATTTACTAAATAAGATACAAATTTAATGGAAATGAAAAAGATAGATTTATTCTTAGCAACTTGTAATTCAGGATTAGTTGAACAAATGGCTTCAACTAAATAGATTCTTGACTGTAATAAAGTGGATTAAAACGTCTTGATGTATTTCTTCAATCCGTAGGCATTGTAATTTTGAATGTAATCAGAATTGTTATTACTTTTTAGAGTATTTTCCCAATCTCCGTACATTACATTTGGAAGTACAATAAACTTTTTACCAAAATCATTTCTATACTTTTCGATCAAGACCTTTCTTTCGTTGATAGATAATTCCTGATCAAAAGCGTCTGTGAAGTCAGCCAAATTATCGCCAATCAGCATTACAATGTTGTAGCTGCCCATTACTTGCTCTCTGCGTTTTATTTTTTCACTGTTTTCTGTTTTTAACAGAACATCTGAGCGATCTACTGTAATTCCAGAATTTTGAAGGTTTGAAATAGTCGCTTCCAAGTCATCAACTGACCTGTTGCTGATGTACATTATTTTAATACCTTGATTTTTAGATTTCTCTATAAATTCCAGTGCCCCAGGAACAAGTTCTGCTTTTGCCAAGTTGCACCACTCTGTCCAACTTTCTGCATTGTAGGTTTTGTTATTCTCAATCAGCCAACCATTGTATGGAGAGTTGTCTAAAACGGTTTCATCCAAATCCATAACAATGGCCATTTTCTTGTTTGGCGAAGATTGGTCAACTATTGCTGCTCCTGTTTCTTGATCAATCACATCGAGGCCTGAATTACTAATTATTGCTAATCGATAAGCCGCCGCATTAAATGCTTGATGGCATAGCGCCTCGTATTCTGCGGAAGTTTGTTGCCAAAGAACGGTACTTAATTTAGAATCTTCTGATGGTCCACTTTGAGCGTTGCTTAGCGAGGATTGTGAACTAGAACAAGCCAACATCATGGATGCTGCTGCGAAGGAGAAAAGTAGTTTTTTCATTTTTTATTGAATTATAACTTCAAATTTACTAATTGCGGATAACGAAAATAAGCCTAAAACTTCATCTTGTGGATTCCCTGCAGCATCAAATATATTAGACCGAATATTTGATGGAGGAACTGCAAACAAACCGTCGTTGCCTGAAGAGTTTACCAATTGATCTAAAAACTGATAAGCAGATTCATTTAAACTGTGTAATTCAACAGCTGATGTATCACCTAAAACAAAAGGATTACTTTGATCGGTTATGATTGCCCTGAAGGGAACAATGAAAACGAGTCCATCTCCTGCATCTCCACCAAAGGTTGCATCTTCTGAAAGGATAATAAAGGTCGGGTCTTCATAAACTGGCTCACCATTTCTAAATGGTTTGATCCAATAGTAGTCTTTTCTCCCACCAAAATCTCTAGCGTAAAACTGCGTGTAATACCCTTCTTCTGTTCCAAAACCGGAAGGCTCAAAAGCATAGGGCATACTATCGATAACTGGCACTGGGTTTAAAATTGATGAGGAGGTATACGTATTTCCTTCGTAATCAATCTCTAATTTATAATTGAAACCGATACTATCGATTGCTCCCAAGGTGTTTGGATCATACTCGTAATTCCCATTACCGTCGGAAATGAAATTGTACGTTGTGTTTTTGGGACCAATTAATCGAATGCTAGCATCATTATCAGCAGGAGTGGCAACGTTCGAAAAGTAAGGAGCAGAAGAAGTCAATCGAATGGTTTGAATAGAACTATCATTGTTCACAAACCCATCTACAACCAATTGATTTTTTCCGTTATCTAAATCCAACTCAATGATGTCTTCACAAGAAGAGAATGTAACCGTAACAATTAATGCAAAAAATATGTATTTCATTTTCATAGAGCTTAAAAGTTAAAGTTATAGGATACAGCTGGGACAAAGTTTCCTATTACCGAAAAGCGCACCGCGTTGGTCACTCGAGGGTCTGCATCATCCTGTTCGAAGAATATGGAAAAAGGATTTCGGCGGTTGTAAACGTTGTAAACAGAGAATACCCATTCGCCATTAAACTTTCGATCTTTATTCTTTTTAGGTGTCAAGGTTGCCGATATATCTAAGCGATGGTAATCAGGAATCCGGTAATTGTTTCTTGCATCCTGATCATTGTGTGGAAGCACCACGCCCTGAATTTCGTAGCGATTGGTTGGAAAGGTAGCAGGTGTTCCACTAGAGTACACAAAATTCGCTGAAAAACTCCACTTTTCAGTCAATTCATAGCTTGAAACAACGCTAAGGTTATGCGCTCGATCAAAGCGTGTTGGATACCATTTATCTCTGTTTATTCCATTGACCTGCCGTTCGGTTCGTGCAATGGTATAACTGATCCACCCGGTTAGTTTTCCTTGGTTTTTCTTCACGTATAATTCTAAGCCGTATGCCCTTCCATCTCCGGTTAACAAATCTCCCTCTAGCTGTGTGTTGAAAAAGATATCTGCGTTGTCAATGTAATCGATTTGATTTTGAAAATCTTTATAGTACACTTCTGCTGAAGCTTCGTATTTATTTTGCTTGAAGTTTTTGAAATACCCTATTGCTACTTGATCGGCAATTTGCGGTTTTATGTTGTTCGTTGTAGGTAACCAAAGGTCAACTGGTGTTGAAGCTACTGTGTTGGAAATTAAATGCAAATATTGAGTCATCCTGTTAAAACTTCCCTTTAATGAACTTGTCTCGGTAAGGGAGTAATTAATGGCAAAGCGAGGTTCAAAATTTGTGTAATCTGTTTCTGCCTTATAATTCCTATACGAAGGTTTCCAACCAAATATATTGGCCTTGTATAACGTAGACTCGTTTAGGGTTTCAGATTTTAACTCTTTTCGTAAACCGGCCTCTCCTTCAAAGTACTCTTGCTCTCTGTCGCCTTCATACCGAAAGTGAGAAACGCGCGCACCATATAAAATTGACAACCTCGCTCCTATTTTCTGTTCGTTTTGAGCGTAAACTGCACTTTCATTGCCGTATTTCTCAGGCAAACTTAAGCTGCTTGTTTGTCCATCACTAGCGAACGAAGCCTCTGCAGGTTTAAAGTCATAATAGATAATTTGCCCTCCAAATTTAATCGTGTTTTTGTTGTTTATGTAATAGGTAAAATCAGGCTTTATACTACCGCTCACAATGCTCGAAGACCAATTGAAATCATCATTAGGGTCATTGTCGTCCAAACCGAAAGAATAGTCGTAATCGCTATAGAAGGCGGTGACGTTCATGAATAATTTTTGATTGAAAATATGATTCCAACGAGCTGTTGCAGTGGCATTCCCCCAATTAAAAGCAAACCCTGAACCAAAAACATCTCTACCAAAGTAACCGGATAAAAATATTCTATTGTTCTCGTTAATCCGATGATTTATCTTGGCTGTTAAATCATAAAAGTAAAATCTGCTGCCTCGTATATCTTCATTTAAGAAAGGTTTTGCTAATACGTCTGCATACGATCTTCTACCAGCCACAATAAAAGAAGTTTTATCATTAATAGGTCCTTCTAGCGCCAAACGACTAAAGATGACACCCAATCCGCCTGTGCCGGTGAACTTTTTACTATTCCCCTCCTTCATTCGCACATCCAAAATAGAAGATAATCGACCTCCATATTCTGGAGCAATTCCACCTTTGACTAGCTTTACATTTTTAACCGCATCGGGGTTGAAAACAGAGAAAAAACCAAACAGGTGCGAAGAGTTGTATACCGGCGCTTCGTCAAGTAACACCAAATTTTGATCAATTCCTCCACCACGAACATTAAATCCTGTGCTTCCTTCACCAACGGTACTCACACCTGGCAGCAAAAGCACACTTTTAATGACATCAGCTTCTCCTAGAAGTGCAGGAATTTTTTTAATGTCCTTGGCATCAATTTTATTCACGCTCATTTCTATGCTTTTCACATTTTGCTCAGCACCTTCTGCCTCAATCACTACTTCATCAATTTCATTTACGGCTTCACTAAGCTCCATGTCAATTTTTTGATTTGAAGTAAGTTCTACCCTTTTCACTTGTTCGTCGTAACCAATAAACGAATAAGTAACATCATAGGTGCCCTTTGGCAGCGTTAAGGAGTAAAATCCATAAACGTTGGCACTAACTCCTGTCCCGAGTGATTTCACAGCGACGGTGGCTCCAATTAGTTCTTCCCCAGATTCAGCAGTGGTAATGTATCCGCTGATGGTAAATTTTTCTTGTGCTATGCTACTTAACGCGAATAATACGCTAATCAACAATAGGTTTAGTTTCTTCATAGTGAAATAAATTCGGCGCAAAGTTAACCGTAAAGAATAGCATTATGTTCCAAGAAGGTACAGAATTAACAATACGATGATTATTGGAATAAGAGCAGTATTGATGGTTAGGATTTCATAGCTCGATCCATTTGCCTTTTGGCATCTTTCTCTTTTAAACTTTCTCGTTTATCAGCGATTTTTTTACCCTTTACTAGCGCAATGTTAAGTTTAGCGTAGCCCTTTTTGTTGATGAATAAAAGTGTGGGAACTATTGTTAATCCTACATCTTTCTTTTTCTTAATCAATTTCTCAATCTCATGTTTGTGCAATAATAATTTCCTAGCCCGTCTAGATTCGTGATTGGCAAAACTTGCATTTTCATACGGCGTAATGTTAATGTTGTACACAAATAGCTCCCCTTTGTTAAAGGCACAATATCCCTCCTTAATGCTGGCTTTGCCCATTCGAATGGATTTAATTTCAGTCCCTTTTAATTGAATTCCCGCTTCAAACTTCTCTAAAAACTCATATTGAAACGATGCTTTTTTGTTCCGAATGTTGACCTCTTTGCTCAATTGCTCTCCCATGGCTCAAAATTAATTTATAAAAACTACATCTTCTGGTTTTGACTTCTTTAGCCATGCATTTACGATAATTGACATGTCTTGATCGTCATATGCAGTATTCAATTGGCTTTTTACCAATTCCACATTCATTAAATCGACAGATAACGGAACTTTGCCGTATCCCTTGTATCTTCCGTTTTCCACTAAAACCACTGCTTGCTCTGCGTTTTCTTGTGATTCCTCCTTTAACACATAGGTCGTGTTTCTGCTGACCTTCTCTTCCACCGCCTGCTGTACCCGTAAGTTATAAGTAGAGGTTTCTTCCTTCCCTTCACAAGCACCGCGACAATCCAACTCCTCCACGTAGTTGCACTTGCCTGAAGAAATGGGCTGCAAACCCGACAACCGTGGACACAGGTTGTAGTCTTCAATCATTTCTTTCAGAAACCCTTTTAATTCTACTAAGCTTTTAAACGATTTAATTGGCTTGTCGTGTTTGCCGCATCTACCTGAATTAAACCGTTCGTAACCGTTGCGGTCAGTGTATTGAAATAAACCGTAATTCAAAGTAATTCGTTTGTAAGAGCGGTTGTGTATGGGCCAGTGTTTTTTAATTTCCGTGGCCTCAATAATGTCCACTAACAAGGTGTTTGGGATTACTTTAAAATCTATGCCGAATATATTTTTTACGAAATGGTACTTCGACTTGGTGTTGGTGTTTCCTGAAAAATGCGAGTGCACTCTTTTTTTAATGTCTTTTGCTTTGCCAATGTAAATTACCTGCTTTCTTTCGTTGAGCATGTAATAGATTCCTTGCTTGTTCGGAAGGGCGATGAAGTCCTCTTTTGGCATGTTAGGTGGCATTAGGCCTTCTAAACTTAGCGGGTTTAAGGCTTTTTCAATGTAGCCTTCCCGATCAATTTTCATTAATTGAGTAAAAAGAATGGCCGTTGCTTTGGCATCTGCTGCAGCGCGATGAGCGTTGTTTAATGGAATTCCTTCACTAGCGCAGAGCTTTCCTAAACTGTACGAATATTTACCTGGTAGTAGTTTACGACTTAAGCGAACGGTGCACAATTTCTTTCTGCGAAAAGAGAGGCCAATGCGCTCAAATTCCGCCTTAATAAAACCATAATCGAAATTCACATTGTGTGCAACAAAAACACAACCATCTAAAAAGGCATCAATTTCTTTTGCTACGTCGAAAAACAAGGGAGCATTTGCCACCAATTCGTTATCTATCCCTGTTAGTTTGGTGATGTTGTACGGAATATCTTGACAGGGATTAACAAGTGTTTGGTACTCATCTACAATCTTTTGCCCGTCGTGTTTGTAAATCGCAATTTCTGTAATTCGACTTCTTGTGGCACTTCCTCCAGTGGTTTCTATATCTACTATGGCATACACTTCTCAAAAGTAATTCTTTCGCGTGGACTATTTAATGCATTTTTAATCTCTTTTTTAATGCGTAAGCTACATTCAATTGTTACTTTTGCACTCCAAAAATTAAATTGATATGGCAACAAACAGAACGTTTACAATGATTAAGCCTGATGCGGTAAAAAACAACTACATCGGAGCAATTTTAGATAAGATTAATGGTGCAGGCTTTAAAATTAAGGCCATGAAGTACACAAAATTAACAGAAGAAGCTGCAGGAGAATTTTATGCAGTGCACAAAGAAAGACCTTTCTACGGTGAGTTAGTTGAGTTTATGTCTTCAGGACCTATTGTTGCTGCCATTTTAGAAAAAGACAACGCAGTAGATGATTTTAGAACGTTGATTGGTGCTACTAATCCAGCTGAAGCTGCTGAAGGTACCATTCGTAAGTTATATGCAGAATCTATTGGAGCAAATGCTGTTCACGGTTCTGACAGTGACGAAAATGCAGACATTGAGGGAAGCTTTTTCTTCTCAAACTTAGAGCGTTTCTAATAGCTACAGAAGTATTAAAAAGCCCCACTCGACTTGTTTGAGTGGGGCTTTTTTTATGCCTAAGTATTTAAGGGTGAAAGTCTTTTGTTAATTCTGAAAAGTAGTGTAATTTTTCTATCTTTGTTGTGAATCAATTATTAACGAGCAAAAAAGAGAACTACGAAATGGGAAAAGGCGATATTAAAACGAAGAAAGGTAAACGAAGTGCAGGATCTTACGGAGTAAGTAGAAAGAGAAAAACGGAGAAAGCAGTGATCGAGGCAAAGCCAAAAAAGGCGGCAGCTAAAAAGAAAGCAGCTCCGAAAGCAACAGAAGAGAAAGCAGCTCCAAAAAAAGCAGCAGCTAAAAAACCAGCAGCTAAAAAGAAAGCAGCTCCGAAAGCAACAGAAGAGAAAGCAGCTCCAAAAAAAGCAGCAGCTAAAAAACCAGCAGCTAAAAAGCCGGCGGCTAAGAAAGCTCCTGCTAAAAAGGCAGCCATAAAAAAGAAAGACGCATAATTTACCTGCGTTATTCAATAAAAAAATCCATCGATGATGGATTTTTTTTTGCTCAAATGTTTATAAAAACAGCCAATCTATTACAGGTGCGACTTCTTCTTACACTCTATCGCTCCACTTACTCCATGTTTAAGAAACAAAAAGGCGTTGGTTAAAAGACAAATTCTTTCAACAAAAGAAATCGAGTTTATCTTTTATTTCAATTATTAATCGCAATATTGCAATATAACAATTGAATAATTAAGTCGGATTGAAAAACAGCTTAACGTTCATCGAAAGATCTATCAAATATGACAGAACCACTCGTGTTTTCAGCAATAGAAACAGTAATCAAAGCGTTAAACTCCAATACGATTCCCGAACAACGGAAAACCGTGTTACAACCGCTAGTAGATTTTATTCAACACAAGATTTCTAATGGTCAACAAATTAGAATAAACTTCATCTGCACTCACAACTCACGAAGAAGTCATTTATCGCAGGTTTGGGCCCAAACCATGGCGCATTACTTTTCCATTCAAAACGTAGTTTGTTATTCTGGTGGAACAGAAGCTACGGCACTTTTCCCGATGGTTGCCAAAACATTGCAGAATTCCGGATTTCAAATCGATACAATAGCTGAAGGCAACAACCCCATTTACAGCATTAAATATGCTACAAACGAACATCCCATTATCGGGTTTTCAAAAAAATTAGACGATTCGTTTAATCCAACAGCTGAATTTGCAGCAGTTATGACGTGCTCACAAGCAGATGGCGCTTGCCCCTTTATTGCAGGTGCGGAACAGCGCATTCCCATCACCTTCGAAGATCCTAAGGAATTTGACCATACTCCACAGCAGGCTGAAAAATACGAGGAACGAAGTCTGCAAATTGCAACCGAATTATTTTATGTGTTCTCTCAAATAAACTCTTAAAAATGGCTTTAAAAAAATTAAGTTTTCTAGACAGAAACCTAACACTTTGGATCTTCGTTGCAATGGCTATTGGTGTGGGACTTGGCTATTTCATTCCAACATTTCCCAACATTATAAACTCATTCAACAGCGGAACCACCAACATTCCCATTGCAATTGGGTTAATTTTAATGATGTATCCACCCTTGGCAAAAGTGAATTACTCCCTTTTGCCGACCGTTTTCAAAAACACTAAAATTCTTTCCATCTCCTTGCTGTTGAATTGGGTGATTGGGCCCATTTTAACGTTTTTTTTTAGCCATAGTTTTCTTACGCGATTACCCGGAATACATGGTTGGACTCATTTTAATTGGTCTGGCGCGTTGCATTGCTATGGTGTTGGTGTGGAACGACCTAGCAGAAGGTAGCAGCGAATACGGAGCAGGTTTGGTAGCCTTAAACAGTATTTTTCAAGTGTTTGCCTATAGTTTTTATGCGTGGTTGTTTATCACTGTACTTCCTCCCTACTTCGGATTTGAAGGCGCCATTGTCGACATTTCAATTGGTACGGTTGCAGAAAGCGTTGCCATATATTTAGGACTTCCATTTTTAATGGGAATATTTAGTAGGCTAATTTTAGTGAAGTTAAAAGGTGAAGAATGGTATACTCAACGGTTCATTCCTACCATTTCTCCTATGACCTTAATTGCCTTACTCTTCACCATTGTGATCATGTTCTCCTTAAAAGGTGAATTGATCGTACAAATACCCATGGACGTGTTGTTGATTGCCGTTCCTCTATTGATCTACTTTACCGTGATGTTTATCATTGGCTTTTTTGTTACCAAAGCCTCTGGTGCAGCCTACGATAAAACTACTGCCGTTGCCTTTACTGCAGCAGAAAATAATTTTGAATTGGCCATTGCCGTTGCCATTGCTGTTTTTGGACTCAACTCAGGTCATGCGCTGAGTGTAAATGGCAAGCGACAGAACATTCTCAAAGAAGATTTGATGGCTGTAGCAAAATCCATGAACATTAAAAAAGCGGAAAGCATTATCACGGAAATCAACAGAACCGTGAACCAGTGGAAAGATTTTGCACAGCAAGCGAAAGTGAGCAAAGAAAAAACGATTGCCATTCAAAAAACCTTATTAAACCTAAGCAAATAAGCTTTTTACATTTTTAAAGAAATGGAAGTGTTAATCTAACCTTCCAACAACAACTCCCTCACTAACTCCGCCGTTAGCGGCTGTTGCTTGGCATTTTCTCTGAGAGTTGCAAAGTTGTACCTAAAATCACAACCTTCTTTGTAGGCGCTGCAACCGTATGCCGATTTCCCTTTCACTACTTTCCCCTTTCCACAGCGCGGACAAGCCATGCTATTTGGCTTTTCTTGCTTTTTTGGTGGAGCACTTGCCTGCTTTTCTTCAAGCACCAAATTAAAGTCATCGGTAAAACGAATTAGTCCTTCTTTCGTGCCTCCTTCGCTTTTAAAGCCTTTTAAGTTCACCGTACAGCCCTTTTCGAGCAAGCGAATGTATTGCTTGGTCGGTATTTTTTTGCCTTCAAAGCTAAATGGAAGAATCAACTTGCAGCCTGCTTTGTAATTGCTACAGCCATAGCCTGTTTTTCCTTTTAGAAAGCTTCCTTTTTTACATTTTGGACAGGCTTTTCCTGCTATTTCCGCTGTTGCAGAAGCTTTTGCCTTTTTCTTTGGGGGTTCCTCCTCCTCTGCCGTTTCGGAAATCTTCATGTACGACTGTTCCATGCGCACCTCATACACCAAATGGTCCACCATTTTCTTCATGTTCTTCACAAAGGTTCCCGCTTTAAACTTCCCTTTCTCAATCTCTTTCAACTGTTTTTCCCACTGCCCCGTCAACTCTGCAGAGGTCAACAATTTGTTTTGGATGGTTTCAATCAGCTTTACGCCTGTGGCGGTTGGCAAGATTTGCTTTTTGTTGCGCTCTAAGTATTTCCGTCTAAACAGGGTTTCAATAATGTTGGCACGTGTAGAAGGTCTTCCAATACCATTCTCCTTCATGAGTTCCCGCATTTCGTCATCGTCCACCTTTTTACCCGCAGTCTCCATTCCTCGCAGTAAGGTAGCTTCCGTGAATTGCTTGGGCGGCTTAGTTTCCTTTTCTAAGAAAGATGGTTCATGCGGCCCCTTTTCCCCTTTCTTAAACGAGGGTAGTACACCATCCTTTGTCACACTGAGCGCAGCCGAAGTGTCGAAAACCACTTTCCAGCCCTTCTCTAGTATTTCTTTCCCCATAGTTTTGAACGGAACGGTATCCACTTTGCCTAATACTGTGGTATTGGAAACCGAGCAATCGTCGTAAAACACGGCAATAAATCGTCTGGTGATGATGTCATACACCTTTTGCTGATCATTGCTTAAGCTAGACTGCACTCCCGTTGGAATTAGTGCATGGTGATCGGTCACCTTTTTATCGTTAAACACCTTGGTCGACTTCTTGATCTTTTTCCCTAAAATAGGTTCTGTGAGTTCTTTGTATGGCGTTAAGTTTTGCAGTATTCCCGGTACTTTTGGGTAAATGTCGTTGGGTAAAAAGGTAGTATCTACCCTAGGATAGGTAATTACTTTTAGCTCGTATAATTTCTGGGCAATCTTTAGCGTTTCGTCTGCCGAGAAACTAAACTTGGTATTGCAATACACTTGCAAGCCCGTTAAGTCGAATAGTTTTGGAGCGTATTCTTTTCCTTTTTTCTTGGTGACAGAAACCACTTCAAACTCATGTTCCTTTACCACGTTGGCAAAGGTTTCTCCTTCTTCTTTTTTGGAAAACTTTCCCTCTTCGCAAGAAAAAACCGTTTCGCGGTAAACCGTTTGCAATTCCCAATACGGTTTAGGTTGAAAGTTTTGAATTTCTTTAAAGCGGTTCACAATCATGGCCAAGGTCGGAGTTTGCACCCGGCCAATCGACAACACTTGCTTGTAACCGCCATGTTTAATGGTGTACAAACGTGTGGCATTCATGCCCAAGAGCCAATCACCTATTGCCCTAGAATAGCCCGCGTAATAGAGGTTATCGTATTTGCTGGAAGGTTGTAGTTTTTCGAAACCCTCCTTAATGGCTTCTGTAGTTAAGGAGGAAATCCACAAGCGCTTTACTTCACCTTGGTAGTTCGCTTGTTCCAACACCCAACGTTGAATTAATTCCCCTTCTTGGCCGGCATCACCACAGTTAATCACCAACGTGGCCTCGTCAAATAGCTTTTTTACAATGCCGAACTGCTTTTGAATTCCTGGGTTATCTACTACCTTGGTTTTAAACTTGTCGGGCAGCATGGGAAGGTAATTGAGGTTCCAACTTTTCCAATGCGGTTTATAATCGTTGGGCTCAAATAAGGTGCACAGGTGACCAAAAGTGTAGGTTACGGCGTAGCCATTGCCTTCATAATAACCATCTTGTCGGTTGTTCGCTCCTAAAACGGCAGCAATTTCTCGGGCAACACTTGGCTTTTCGGCAATACAAACTTTCATCTGAAACAAAAATAATTAAATAGGGTGTTGTCTTGGTGTGACAAAAAACTACTTTTCCAACAAAAAAAGTGTTGCAATTATAACTTGTGCTTTTCAGGAATCAAGTAGGTTAGGAAGTACTTTTATGTCCAACTCATATTTCTTACAAATTTGAACAATCTATCACTAAATGATTCGATAAAAACACCAGTTATAACTGCTCTTGAAAGGTTTCTCCCATTCCTACCAAACTAGGATTGTTTTCCACAAATTCCTCCATTACCTTAAAGAAGTTAAGGATATCTACCTGCTCGTTGTTGGCGTTAATGGTAACCAATCGAACAAAGGTATCCTCCTCAAAAGCACCAAAACCAACTACCGTTACTTGATGCTCGTATAAGGCAGTACACAAGGTTGTTGGGTCTATGTTTTTGTAATTGAAACAAATTGAAATAGAGTCATCGAAGCTATACAAGGTATAATCTGGATTACTACGAATGTAGGCTAACGCTACATTTGCCAATTCAAATTGTTGATCCACAATTTGTTCTAATCCACTAGTACCGATTGATTTCCACAAGGTCCAAAATTTCAATGCATCGTTTCTTCTTCCACATTGAAAAGAAGTTTTACCGAGGTTAAAATCATCTCCATCAGTTTGGTACAGGTAATCGGCATCGTTACTAAACGATTCGTGTAAGTGTCGTTTGTCTTTGACTAAGATAATGGAACACGTTAAGGGTGTACCGAGCATTTTGTGAGCGTTGTAGCTAAAAGAGTCAGATCGCTCTACTCCTTTCACCAAGTGCTTGTACTTTTCGCTAAAAATTACGCTGCCACAGTAAGCACCATCTACGTGCAACCAAAGTCCATACTTCTCGGTGATGTCCGCAATTTCATCAATCGGGTCAAAAGCACCCAATACGGTTGTTCCTGCCGTGGCATTCACGTATGTTGGGACATATCCTTCTTCAATGTCTTTTTTAATTTGATCTTCCAGTAGACCAGGAAGCATTCTCCCATAAGAGTCTGCTTTAATGTACCGAATGTTGTTTCGCCCAATTCCTGCAAAACTTGCATTCTTAGCATTCGAGTAATGCGACTCTTTTGACGTATAAACGGTCATGGGTTTTGACATTCCCGCAGTTCTGAAGTTTACATCTTTTGCATCACGTCCCATAATGAGCGCCATGTAATTGCTCATGGAACCTCCTGTCGGAAAAGTCCCATTGCTCCTTGCGCCATAACCAATCATGTCGCATGACTTCCTAATAATTTCTTGTTCAATTCCAACTTGTGGACCGGCTACTTTATAAGTGTACATGCTGTTGTTCAGCATTACTGCCAATAAATCACCCAAAACAGCTTTCGATTGTCTTCCACCGAAAAGCTGGTTAAAAAATAAGTTCGTAGCGGTTTTTGGTGTCGACTCTATAACGTCTTTTAAAACCGCTTTAAAATCATCATCTACCATTCCTGACTCGTTCAGCGAAAGGTCAATCGTATCGTACAATTCGTCTGATTCTATTCGATCAGCTACAGGATGTTCTTTTTCATCTTTCAATAAGACTTCAACAAGTTCATTGAACAGAACTAAATCTTTACTAATATCTGGCATTTTTCTATTTTTTTAGTCAGCTCTCATTTCTGAGATGGTAGTATATGTCATGTCTTTGCGCACAAACTTTTTTAACTCCTCGTCATATAATCGACAACTACGAATGGGTTTTGCGTATAAATGAAGTGACATACTTCTTTGATTGGCATTGTTTGCCAGTCGATGAAACCCCATAAAATCAATCATGTATGAATTATCTCCTTCCCCAGAGATAGAGGTGCGAACAGTTTGAAGTTCATCCTTTTCATCTAGCTGGTAAATGGTTTCTTTGAATTCTCCTTGTATCACTTTTACCCAACATTCTTCTCCATTATGACCGTGGATTGGAGTGAATTGCTCTTTCTCCCAACAAATTAATATCAATTCAAATTTGTCAGTGTCGATGATGCAATTTCTTGTATAGCATTCTGTAGACCAAGAAACAAAGGGTTCAAATGCACTAGCAGGTAATTCGAGAGACTGGATTATTTCGGTGTAGGTCGTCCTCTCCTCTTCCTTAAGAGCGGTGACTAATTCTTGGATGGTTTCTAGTGTAATTGTATTCTGTTGGTTGTAACTCAAAACGGTTTTACAATGATTTTTTGTTCATTTAAATGCACAAATTCAAGGTTATTCCCCAAACTTTAAAGGTACTCTTTTTGCATCTGGGATTAACCCATTTGATTATTACAAAAATATCATTTTAAATCCTTTTTTAAGGTTTTAAATCCTTTTTTAATCAAAAGTTAGCATTTTTACTCCATTTTACACCATTTTGCGCTCCTTTATAAAATGCCGTATTTTGACCTTTTTTACAACCTATTTTAAAGTTTAGTTGCAATTTAATTTCAAAAATTAATCACCATGGACGATCAAAATTTTATTATCAAAATTGGGGTGCTCGCTGCTTATGTTGGCGTGCTGTTTCTTATTGGAATTATTGCTTCTCGCAGAATAAAGGGCATGAGCGACTATTACGTAGGTGGAAAAAAGATGGGATTTTGGGCTGTTGCCTTCTCAGCAAGGGCAACAGGTGAGTCGGGTTGGTTGCTCATCGGACTTACAGGAATGGGCGCTATGGCAGGCTATTCTAGCTATTGGGTCGTTATTGGAGAGCTTCTAGGAGTCATCGTTTCATGGCAATTCATGGCTAAACGCTTTAAAAAACGCTCTGACAGCTACGGGGCCATTACTGTTCCCGATTACCTTCACAGTCATTTCAAGTCAACTAGCAATACCCTTCGAACCATAGCAGCATCATCGCTTGTTGTCTTAATTGTTATTTACGTAGCCTCACAAATTGATGTTACCGGAATCGCTTTTGAATCCATGCTTGGAATTGACTACCGACTAGGTGCCTTAATTGGTTTCTTTATTGTGCTCACCTACATTTTTGTTGGTGGGTTTGTTGCAGCTGTTTGGTCAGATTTATTCCAAGGTTTACTCATGTTTTTAGGGTTGGTTCTATTGCCCATTGTGGTTTGGTTCTCCATGGACCATGGTGCCGGAGTTACCGCAGGACTTAATGCCATAGACCCAACCTTAACTCAAGTTATGGGTCAAAGCACCAACCCTTGGATGAACTTATTCACCATTTTAGGATTCTCTATGATTGGTTTAGGTTTTTTAGGTTCCCCTCAAGTGTACGTTCGATTCATGTCTATTAAAGACGAAAGCGAAATTGATAAGGGGAAATGGGTGGCAGCAGCTTTTACTTTGCTCACAGACGCCGCAGCAGTTACCATTGGTATTTTAGCCCGAATTTATTTTACAGAGAATGGCCAAGACCCAGAGGCTGTATTAGGAAACAACGGTGAAAATGTACTAAGTATGATTACAGAAAGTTTTCTGCCTACCATCTTGGTCGCCGTTTTTATAGCCATTGTATTATCCGCCATCATGTCTACCATTGACTCTTTGTTAATTTTAGCTTCAAGTGCCATAACAAGAGACTTTTATCAGAAAACTTTTAGACCACACATAAAGGATGAAGCATTGACTAAAATATCAAGAATTTCAACAATAATCATGGCATTTACAGCCTTAATCATTGCCATTGTCATGGATTATGTTTCACCTGGGCGGCAAATATTTTGGGTCATCATTTTTGGGTGGTCCGGAATCGCTGCCACATTTTGTCCAGTGATTATCTTAACTCTCTTTTGGAAAGGTTTTTCAGAAAGAGGTGCAATTGCTTCCATGTTCACGGGGTTCTTTTGTGTTGGCCTATTCAATTTTGTATTTAAAGATCTACCCGATGTTGGGGAATACTTTGTCGCATTAGATGTGCTTGCCCCCTCCTTCGCCATAGCAATGCTAGTGGGTTATATAGTATCTAAAATATATCCTCCAAGAGCCGAAGCTGTGGAAATGATAGAAGAAATTGATGCGCAATAACCTTAATAATAGCGTGTACCTTAGAAGACGTATGGCGTTGAGTTTTTACTTACCTTGGCTAGCATTACAATTCAACAAAAAAAGCGAATAGACCGGTTCTAATCGCTTCAAGCATAAACTAAGAAATACAACAATAAAATGAATTCAAATTTAGCGGTTCTCATCGATGGAGATAATATTCCTTCGGCCAACGTCAAAGAGATGATGGAAGAAGTAGCAAAATACGGAAACCCAACCATCAAACGTATTTATGGAGATTGGACCAGTCCTCACTTGTCGAAATGGAAAAATCTATTGCTCGAAAATGCCATTACTCCTATTCAACAATACGCATACACTTCAGGTAAAAATGCTACGGATTCAGCCATGATTATTGATGCCATGGACATCCTCTACTCTGAAAAAGTGAATGGGTTTTGCTTGGTTTCAAGTGATAGTGATTTTACAAAGTTGGCAACAAGACTGAGAGAAGCAGGAATGCAGGTAATTGGAATTGGTGAGAAAAAAACACCCAACCCCTTTATTGTTGCTTGCGATAAGTTCATATACATTGAAATTCTTAGAAAGGAAACTGAAAAGAAAGAAACGGTCAATCAAAAAGACAAAGTAAAAGAGAGTATTGATAAAATTACTCCTAAAGTGATTCGATTGATTGCTAGCACTATTTCAGACTTGTCTGACGAAGAAGGTTGGGCCTTTTTAGGAGATGTTGGTAGTTTACTGCAGAAAAAGCAACCAAATTTTGACTCTAGGAATTACGGGTTTGAAAAGTTGACTCCCCTAATCAATTCTATTGGTCAATTTGAAGTTGAACAGCGCGAGAATCAAAAAAGCAGGTATAAGTTGATTTACGTTAAAAATAAGTAAGGCCTTATTGCTATTTCATTATAAATAAGCAAGTTTATTTATAATATTTCTACTTCGTAACCACTAACCAATTTGAAGTAATTTGTCAGGTACACTTCTATTTATACTCACTCTTAATTAACAGTTGGTGTTTAAACTTAATTGTTAAATTGGAATGCCCATAAACTATTCTTTCTAACTTTGGTAGCTTGTTTGAAATAACCAACCAACATGTTAGAAAGAATCATTCAATACAGTCTTAATAATAAGCTGATTATTCTTCTTTTCACTGCAGGAATTATTGGTTTCGGGCTTTTTTCACTTTCCAAAATTCCAATTGGTGCAGTACCTGACATTACCAACAATCAGGTTCAAATTATTACTACTTCAAGAGATTTGGCTACCGAAGATGTAGAAAAGTTTTTGACCTACCCGATTGAACTTGAAATGGCCAACTTACCAGACGTTAAGGAAATTCGTTCGGTTTCTAAATTTGGATTGTCCGTTGTAACTGTCGTTTTTAATGACAATGTTGGAACTTACTTACCGCGTCAATTGATTGCAGAAAAAATTAAATCGGCTGAAGAAAAAATTCCAAAAGGATTTGGATCTCCATTCATGGGCCCCATTACAACAGGGTTAGGTGAAATCTATCAATACGTTATCGATGTTGATTCTGCGCATAAGGAAGACTACTCCTTGTCAGACATTAGAACGATACAAGATTGGGTAGTTAAACGACAACTTTCAGGAATACCCGGAGTAGTAGAAGTGAATACTTGGGGTGGTTACCTAAAGCAATATGAAGTAGCGGTAGACCCTGAGAAGTTGAGAAGTCTTCAAATTCCTATTTCGAAACTATTTTCTGTGTTGGAAACCAACAACAGTATTGCCGGTGGAGGGTACATTGAAAAAACAAGTCAAACCTACTACATTCGAAGTGAAGGCTTAGTTGAATCGCTTGAAGACATTGAAAACATTGTAATTGAGACAAGAAATGGCTTGCCAGTCTTTGTAAAAGATGTTGCTACCGTTGGGTTTGGTCATGCAACCCGCTTTGGAGCAATTACCGGAAATGGCGAAGGTGAAAAGGTTTTGGGACAGGTGATGATGTTAAAAGATGCGGACTCCAAAGCCGTCATTGATGCTGTAAAAGAAAGAGTTGCACAAATTTCTACAGCTTTGCCACCAGGTATAAGTATTAATGCCTTCTTGGAACGAAGTGAACTTATCGAAAAAACAACCTTCACCATTGCCGAAAATCTAATACTCGGGTGTTTAATTGTCGTTTTTGTGGTGGTTTTGCTCTTGGGGAATCTGCGTTCAGGTTTGGTGGTAGCTTCCGTTATTCCCATGTCGTTGCTCTTTGCGCTTTCTCTCATGTATATTTTTGGAGTGGATGCCAACCTCATGAGTTTAGGTGCTATTGATTTTGGAATTATCATCGATGGTGCTGTAATTATAGTTGAATTTATTGCGTTTAAAATAACGGCCGAAAGAAGCCATGTAATGGCCTTGCCAAAAGCAGAACGTCAATCCTTTATTGACAACGTAACACTGAAGGGAGCAAGTAAAATGATGCACTCAGCTGTTTTTGGACAGTTAATCATTATTATCGTTTTCATCCCCATTCTTTCTTTGGTAGGTGTAGAAGGAAAAATGTTTCGTCCCATGGCTTTGGTTTTTTCCTTCGCATTGTTAGGAACGATGCTCTTTGGATTTACCTACGTACCGGTAATGGCTTCCTTGTTTATTAAGCCGACGGACCCAAATAAAAAGACAGTATCAACACGTCTTATTGCATTGTTAAAACGAAAGTACACTCCAATGATCACGATGGCACTTCATAAAAAGACAATCGTCTTAGGTGCCGCAATTTCACTCTTAATTGTAGCAGGGTTGCTCTTCTCAAGAATGGGTGGTGAGTTTGTGCCAACACTAGATGAAGGGGATTTTGTAATTCAGCCGGTTTTGAAAACTGGAACATCCTTGAGTAATACCGTAATTGCCACGACTAGAATTGAAAAAATTCTAAAAAAATTCCCTGAAGTAGAACAAGTGGTCAGTAGAATTGGTGCAGCTGAAGTGCCCACCGACCCCATGTCTATGGAAGAAAGTGACGTCATCATTAAACTAATCCCAAAAGACCAATGGGTTTCCGCAGACAGTAAGGATGAGTTAGCAGACAAATTTAAAGAGGCATTGACTGCCGAGATAGCGGGTGTTGATTTTGAATTCACGCAGCCCATTGAAATGCGCTTTAACGAATTGATTACGGGAGTTCGCGCCGACTTAGCCATAAAAATTTTTGGTGAAGACTTGGATGTACTGTATAAAAAAGCCCTTGAAGTTGAAAAAGCAATTCAAAACATTGAGGGTGCAGCCGACATTTCAGTAGAAAAAGTCGCAGGATTACCTCAAATGTCTGTTAAATATGACCGCCAAAAAATTGCAAAATATGGCTTAAACATAGAGGAGTTGAACAACTTGATCACCATGGGCTTTGCAGGCAAGCCGGCAGGAACTGTTTTTGAAGGCGAAAAACAATTTGATTTGGTTGTTCGCTTTGATAAAAAGCACCACCAAAACATTGACGATATTGAGACCACCACCGTCCAATTACCCAATGGAACCCAATTACCAATTACTGAATTTGCAACTGTTAGTTATACCAAAGGTCCTGCAAAAATTTCGAGGGACAATACTAAACGTAGAATTGTAGTTGGTGTGAATGTAAGAAACCGAGACTTAGAATCAGTGGTAAATGACGCTCAACTGGCCATTGAAAAAAATGTAAAACTGCCAACAGGTTATACCATTGAATATGGAGGTCAATTTGAAAACTTACGAGCAGCAACAGACCGCCTGAGCGTTGCAGTACCGATTGCCTTGGTACTTATTTTTGTGTTGCTGTATTTTGCTTTTCATTCCATCAAAGAAGCGTTAATTATATACAGTACCATTCCCATGTCAGCAGTTGGTGGAGTTTTTCTTTTATACCTTCGAGATTTGCCATTCAGTATTTCAGCAGGAGTAGGTTTTATTGCCTTATTCGGTATTGCTGTGCTCAATGGAATAGTTTTAATAGAGGAATTTAAAGAGCTGAAAGAAAATGGAATAACCGATATGAAGGAGCGAATTATAACCGGAACCACCAATCGACTTCGGCCAGTATTACTTACCGCATCTGCAGCTGCACTAGGCTTTTTGCCGATGGCCATTTCAACATCTGCTGGTGCTGAAGTTCAACGACCGTTGGCAACAGTAGTGGTTGGAGGTCTCATTTCAGCTACGTTATTAACCTTGTTGGTCATGCCTGTGCTGTATGCGTTATTTGATCAAAAAATTAAACTTCCGAAAATTAAAAACCCAGCTGTAGGAGTTACCTTGCTTCTTGTCCTTTTCCTTCCTGTTTTTGGGGTTGCGCAAGCGGAAAAAATATCCCTAGAAAAAGCAATTGACCTAGCAGTAGTAAATAATTTAGGCTTAAAAGCGTCTTCCCTTCGCATGGATCAAAGCAGTCAGCTTATTAGAAGTTCAATAGACATTGGAAAAACCGAAGTCTTCTACGGCAAGGACAACAACAACAACAACAACATAGCACCCAACGACCTGCCGCTTAATGTTTGGGGAGTGAATCAATCCATTCAATTTCCAACCATTTACGGAGCTCAACGGAAGGTAATGAAA